>LZQQ01000092.1_pt1 | contig 14895 bp, 18 predicted proteins | sample 768581 | NCBI WGS metagenome assembly LZQQ01 (sample SAMN05207185, study PRJNA324510) | oil field metagenome | isolation source: sample BH-FW-20 from oil reservoir | place: India: Bombay High | collected 2015-11-25 | reverse complement strand
AAGGGCCCCGGCCGGCTCGTCGCGCACCCGCAGCGGATGGGTCTGGCCGTCGCGGTCGGCGCACCAGGCGCCGAACGCCGCGCCGCCGTAGTAGCAGCGGCCGCTGGCAGGAATGCCGACCACGCCGAACACCACCCGGCCGCCTTCGATCAGCGCCACGTTGACGGTGAACTCCTCGCTGCCGGCGATGAACTCCTTGGTGCCGTCCAGCGGGTCGACCAGCCACCAGGAGGTCCACTGCCGACGCTCGGCCAGCGGCACCTCGCAATCCTCCTCGGAGAGCACCGGGATCGAGCAATCCAGCGCCGCCAGGCCCTCGGCGAGCAGGCGGTGCGCGGCCAGGTCGGCGGCGGTCACCGGCGAGGCGTCGGCCTTCTCGGTGACCGTCAGCTCGCCGCGCCAGTACGGCAGGATGACGTCGCCGGCGGCACGCACCAGGTCGATCACGCGGGTCAGGTAGGCATGGCTCATGCGCCGAATTCTCCTCGCTGGATCAGCAGGTCGCGGGCCAGGTACAGGGCCGCCAGCGCGCGCCCCTCGCTGAACTGCGGATGCTGGGCCAGGCTCGCCAGCTCGCGCAGGTTGACCCGGTCGACCCGCATCGGTTCCGGTTCGTCGCCGGGCAGGCGCTCGGGGTAGAGGTCGCGCGCCAGCACCACCTGGATCTTCTGGCTCATGTAGCCGGGCGACAGCGACAGTTCGGTGAGGTGTTCCAGGCGCCGAGCGCCGAAGCCGGCCTCCTCCTTGAGCTCGCGGTCGGCGGCGTCGAGCACGTCCTCGCCCGGCTCGATCAGCCCCTTGGGCAGCGACAGCTCGTAGGCGTCGGTGCCGCCGCAGTACTCCTCCACCAGCAGCGCGTGCTCGGCATCCTCCAGCGCGACGATCATCACCGCGCCGTAGCCGCTGCCGCGACCGACCAGCCGTTCGTAGGTCCGCTCGGTGCCGTTGGAGAAACGCAGCTGCACCTCCTCGACGCGGAACAGGCGACTGGACGCGACGATTTCGCGGGCGAGCACGGTGGGCTTCTGGCGCATGGCAACACTCCTGGAAACGCGAACCGCTAGTATACCGGGCGCCGACATCCCGAAGGACGACAACCGACGACAGCCAAACGCATGCGTATCGGTCATGCATCCGCGTTGCAAAAATCGTTTGTCGCTCTCGGCCGCCGCTCCTAGCGTGGGCAGCAGAAACCGCAATGGCCTGCACGAAAAGGAGCCGCCATGTCGACGCTCGTCACCGAAGAACAACGGATCCGTTACGCAGAGGACGGCGCGGTATTGCTGCGCGGCCACTTCGCCCCCTGGGTCGAACCGCTGCGCCAGGCCGCCGAACGGGTGCTGGCCAAGCCCGGCCCGCTCGGCACGCGCTATGGCAAGGACAGCCACCAGGGCAGCTTCCGTGGCGACCGCTACATGTGGACCTTCGATGACGACTTTCGTCGTTTCCTGTTCGAGGGTCCGGGCGCGCAGCTCTCGGCCGAGCTCATGGGCGCCAGCCAGGCAAGGCTGTTCTACGACCACCTGCTGGTGAAGGAGCCGGGCGCGGAGGCGCCGACGCCCTGGCACCAGGACCTTCCCTACTGGTGCGTGGAAGGCGAGCAGATCTGTTCGCTGTGGATCGTGCTCGACCCGGTCGAGCGGGACAGCGGGCTGCTGCAGTTCGTCAAGGGCTCGCACCGCTGGAACCGGCGCTTCAGCGCGCCGGACTTCCGCTATCGCCAGGACTACGCCGACGACCTCGAGCCGATGCCGGACATCGACGCCGAGCGGGATCGCTACGAATTCCTCACCTGGGATGCCCTGGAGCCGGGCGACTGCCTGGCTTTCCACGCCATGGCGGTGCACGGCGCGCCGGGCAACAGCCGTCCCGACCGGCGCCGCCGTGCCCTGTCGGTGCGCTGGATGGGCGACGACGTGGCGCTATCGCGAGGCGCCGAACGTCACCCGTCCGATCCGCGACCCCGGCCTGCGCCACGGCGATCCGGTGGGCGGCGAGCTGTTCCCGCGGGTGTGGCCGTCGTTTTCGGTCTGATGGCAACGCACTCGGCGGCGGGCGCGAGCCCTCCGCCGAGCGGATCTTGCCGGCACGGGCCTGACTCGCCCGATCGCCCTTCGAGCGACGGGATCAGAAGCCGTGGATGCGCCTTCCCGGCCAGACGGTCGGGTCGACCAGGTGCGCCGGCTCGACCCCGTTCAGCACATCGATGACGTTGCGCGCGCACTGGCTGGCGGTCTCCAGCAGCGCCTCCCGGGTCGAGCCGGCGGTGTGCGGCGAGAGCACCAGGTTGGGCAACTGACGCAGCGGCGAGTCGGCCCGCATCGGCTCGTGCGCGAGCACGTCCAGCCCGGCGCCGAACAGCCGCCCTTCGCGCAGCGCCTCGGCCAGGGCGTCCTCGTCGACCAGCCCGCCGCGCGAGGTGTTGACGAGGATGGCGCCGGGCTTCATCAGCGCCAGCGTGCGGGCGTGATCAGGTGCCGGCTGTCCGCGCGCAGCGGCCGATGCAGGCTGATCACGTCGCTTTCCTGCAGCAGCTGCTCGAGATCGCTGGCGACCTCCACCGTGGCCAGCCGTTCGGCCGGCGCGTTGGGCGAGCAGACCAGGATCCGCAGGCCGAGCCCCTGCGCCATCTCCGCCAGCAGCCGGCCGGTGTGGCCGAAGCCGACAATGCCCAGCGTCTTGCCGTAGAGCGACATGGAGCGCTGGGTGAAGCGGAAGCCCGCGTCGCCGGCGCGGGTGGCCTGGTCGGCCTGCACCGCCTGGCGGGCGACGGCCAGCATCAGCATCAGCGCATGCTCGGCGACCGCCCGGACGTTGGCGGTCGGGGTGAAGGCCACCGGAATGCCGAGCGCATGGGCATGCGCCACGGCCACACCATCGGTACCGGTGCCGTGGTTGGCGATGACCGCCAGCCGCGGGGCGGCATCGATGGCCTCGACCGGCAGCGCGGTGCGGACGATGACGGCATCGACCTCCCGCAGCTGGTCCGGAATCCGTTCGAGGTGCGGCGTGGAAGCGTGCCGCACGATGACGCCGGCGGCCTCGAGCAGCGCGATGCCGCCGGGTGGATGGGTTCGGCGATCAGGCAGACGGGCATCGGCAGCATCCGCTCAGAGGCTGAAGGTCGCGCTGGTGCCGGTGGGGATGTGGCGCGCCGCCTTCAGGCCGATGTCGTCCCAGTCCATGCCCGCGGACAGGTCGCGGGAGGCGGCCAGCGCCGAGGCGCGGCCCTGGGTGTGGTCGGTCAGCGGCCGCTCGCGGCGCTCCAGAGCCTGCAGGCCCTCTTCCAGCCGAACCGGCTTCCTCCAGCGCCACGGCCAGGCCCAGCGCGTTGGTGATGGCGCAGCCGGCACCCTGCGCCAGGGTCGGCGGCATGGCGTGGGCCGAATCGCGAGATCGCCACCTTGCCGCTAGACCAGCGCTGCAGCACCGTCTTCTCGTAGACGTCGTAGCGACCGGTGTCGCCGATCGCCTCGAGCACCGGGCGCAGCTCGGGGAAGGCTTCGACCCAGACCGCCGGCCGCACCGGGATGGCCGACGCCTCGCCGTCGTCCAGGGCGGCCATCATCGCCATGTACAGCACGTCCTCGCCGGACGGCGTGTAGAGGATGCGCAGGGTGCGCTCCGGGCGGATGCTCCAGAAGTCGATGACGTTGTCCCACTTGCCGCCCTTGAGCGACAGCCGCGGCGTCAGCACCCGGGTCAGGCCGTCGCGATAGCGCTCGCGCTCCATCGGGATGTCCAGCGCATCGCGCACCTTCGACTTCACCCCGTCGGCGCCGATCACCAGGTCGGCCTTCAGCCGCGAGCCGTCAGCCAGCCACAGTTCGCCCTCCGGCGAGGCGCCGACCGCTTCGGAGCTGGTGACGAACTCGATGCCCAGGCGCTGGGCGGCCGACAGCATCGACTGGTAGAGGTGCTGGCGGGTCATGGTCAGCAGGCGCAGGTTGCCGGGGCTGTTGATCGCCTGGTAGGAGGTGCACTCGCCGTTGGTGCGGGTCTCGTAGGCCGGCGCGGCGAAGGCGCCGTTCAGCACGTCCTGGTAGGCGCCCAGCGCGTCCAGCACGTGCAGGCCGTTGTCCCAGATGAAGATGCCCGCGCCGAAAGCCCGCAGGTGCGGGCTGGCCTCGTGGACACGGACGCTCCAGCCGCGCTGGGTCAGGGCGATGGCGCTGGCGATTCCGGAAAAGCCGGCGCCGGCGATTTCTGCATGCTTCTTGGTGCTCATCAGGCAATGCTCCAGTAGGTGTCCGTGTCTCGTTAAGTCATCGGATCGGTCAGGTGCCGACCTTCAGCGGCGCGCTCAGCCCGCGCAGCAGCGCGATGACGCTCTGCGCGGTGATGCGCCCGGTCTTGGGGTTTTCCGTGGGGATGTTCTCGATGGTCATCGAGAAGCGCGCGCTGTCGGAATCCACGATGATGGTGTGCGTGTTGCGCTCGATGGTGGGGTCGGCCCAGATCTCCAGGTCGGTGAGGTCGGGGCCGATGCCCGCCAGCGACAGCGAGATGGCCACGTTGAGGTTGGCCGGGAAGCCGGTCGCCGCCTCGCGCGCCTTGCCGGAGAAGATTCGCTTGGGCTCGACGATGCCCTCGATGTCGATCCCGTGCTTGACCAGGAAGGGCGCGCCACGGAAGCCCTCCACCGGCTTGCGCGAGACCATGGTGACCTTTTCGATCCTGCCTTCGGCGCGGCCTTGACCGCATCCAGCCCGAGCAGCGCGCCGGTGGGCACGAGAATCTGCCCCGAATGCTGCCGCGCCAGCTCGATCAGGTCGAGCCGGTCGAGCAGCGCGCCGGAACTCAGCACCACCAGTTTCTTGCCGGCCTTGAGCACCGGCTCGGCCAGTTCCCGCATCAGGGCCGAGGGTGCGCACTCGACGACCACGTCGCAGTGGGGCTCCAGTTCTCCGATGGCGACCACCGGAACGTCGATGCCCTGCCCGTCGAGCCAGGCCTGGGCCTTTTCCACGTCGCGTGCCGAAACCGCCGTGAGGCGCACGCCCGGTATCCCGGCCGCGAGTGTCCGGGCGATGGTCTTGCCCACGGTGCCCAGGCCGGCGATGCCGACCCGCGTGACGTTGCTGTCGTTGGTACTCATGACCTGTCTCCTGATCCCTGCGGCAGATCATGGAGAAGCCACTCGATAGCCAACAAACGATTTTTAGGCACCCCATGCATTACTCAGATTCATTCATGAGGCCGGGGCGACGCTTTACTGAAACTCATGCATGAGCCCCACATAAATCATTTGTTCGGGCTTCGGCTGTGCTCATAACTTGCATGGACCGTGGCAGTACCGCTGGTAAAGGCGGTAGCCGGCATTCGTCCACCTGATCGGGAGCAAGGATATGGGTCTGTTCGACAAGGCAAGCATCTCGCGCCGCAACCTTCTCAAGGCCGCGGGCGTCGTCGGGGTGGCTTCGATGGCGCCGGCGGTATTCGCCCAGGGTTCGCGTACCGTGAAATTCACCCTGCCCTGGCTGGCCCAGGGCGCCACGGCCTACATGTACGTGGCGCAGGACCAGGGCATGTTCAAGAAGCGCGGCATCGACATCGAGATCAGTCGCGGCTACGGCTCGCTCGCCGCCGGGCAGGCGATCGCCAACAAGCAGTTCGATTTCGGCCTGGTCTCAGCCAGCTCGACCATCCTCTGCGCGGCCAACGGGCTGCCGCTGGTGGCGCTGGGCACCACCAACTACGAGGCCTACCTGGGCCTGCTGGTGCGTACCGACTCGCCGATCAAGGCACCCGCCGACGTGGCGGGGAAGAAGATGGGGGGCGTGCCCGCCTCGGTGGAATTCCCCTGTGGAAGGCCTTCGCGCTGGAATCGGAGATCGACCCGAACAGCGTGGAAATCGTCCAGTCCGACCCGCGGGTGCTGGAACGCACGCTGGTGGAGCAGCAGATCGACGCCGCCTGGTGCGTGACCAGCAGCTCCTATGCGGTGGCCAAGGGCATGAACGTCGACACCCGCGCGATGCTGCTGGCGGACTACGGCATGCCGTTCTACTCCAACAACATCGTCACCCGCCCCGAGATGCTCGAGCGCGACCCGCAGCTGTGCCAGGACGTCACCGAGGTGATCCTCGAGGCGCTGGCGTTCTCCTGCCGCGACCCGGAAGCCTCCATGGGCATCCTGCTGAAGAAGGTGCCGGAACTGGCGCTGAGCGCCGGCGGCAAGGAGAACGTGCGCCTCAGCCAGGGCTTCATGCTGGCCTCGGTGCCGCGCCCGGAATCCATGCAGAACGGCCTGGGCTACAGCGACCTGGGGCGGGTCGCGAGATGACCGACCTGATCATGCAGTACGCCGCACCCGCCTCCGCCACGCGACCGGCCCCGGAAGCGCTATTCACCAACCGCTTCATCGGCGGCATCCAATTGACCGAGGCGGAATGGAAGACCCTGCAGAGCGGCACCCGGGAGTTCCCGGACCTGCTCAAGGGTGGCGCGGCATGAGCAAGCATCTGGACGTCTGGAAGGTTTCGAAAATCTACGAGACCCCGTCCGGCCCGGTGGAGGCAGTCAGCGAAGCGAGCTTTTCCATCCGCGAGGGCGAGTTCGTCTCCATCCTCGGCCCGAGCGGCTGCGGCAAGTCGACGCTGATGATGATGATGGCCGGGCTGGAGGACGTCAGCGAAGGCGTGATCATCGAACGGGACAAGGAGGTGACCGGCCCGCGCCCGGACGTCGGCCTGATCTTCCAGGAAGCGACCTTGCTGCCCTGGGTCTCGGTGATCGACAACGTGCTGTTTCCGGTGCGCATCCTCAAGCGGCCGCGCCGCGACTACGAGGCGCGCGCCCACGAACTGCTGGAGATGGTCGGCCTCAAGGACTTCCACCAGCACCGGCCGGCGCAGCTGTCCGGCGGCATGCGCCAGCGCGTGGCGATCTGCCGGGCGCTGATCCTCGATCCGCCGCTGCTGATGATGGACGAGCCGTTCAGCGCGCTGGACGCCATCACCCGCGACGAGATGAACGTCGCCCTGCTGGACATCTGGCAGCGCCACCCGAAGACCGGCGTGCTCATCACCCACAGCATCCGCGAGGCGGTGCTGCTGTCCGACCGCGTGCTGGTGATGACGCGGCGCCCGTCCACGGTGGTCTGCGACATCAGCATTCCCTTCGAGCGGCCGCGCGATCCGCGCATCGTCGAGAGCGCCGAGTTCAACCGCCTGTGCAACCAGTTGCGCGGCTACATCGAATCCGGCTACGCCGCCGACCAGAACAACCGCTACCGCTCGGCAGCCGCAGCTGTCGCCACCACCGAATGAATCGCGTCGCCGCGCCCATGCAGCAGGTCCAGCCCATGAATGTCCGTGAAGCCGAGAGCAAGGAAGCCGAGAGCAAGCCGCGTCTTGCGCCAGTCGCCCCACAAGCGCGCCCGCCCGCCGAGCCGGGCCCCATTGCGGTGCGCAAGCGTCGTTCCCGTCCCGCCCTGGCCGGCTACCGGCTGCTGGCCGAGCAGATCTTCCTGCCGATCCTGGTGGTGGGCCTGTTCCTGCTGGTCTGGGAGGTGCTGGTCAAACACTTCCAGGTCCCGCTCAGCCTGCTGCCGCCGCCGAGCTACATCTACACACGGCTGACCGAGGTCTGGCCGGTGCTGCTGGACCAGGCGGTGCCGACCACGCTGGAGACCATCGCCAGCTTCGTTGCCGCGTCCATCCTGGGCATCGTCCTGGCCACGCTGCTGACCTATTCGCGCCTGCTGAACTCGGCGTTCTATCCGATCATCGTGTTCTTCCAACTGATCCCGAAGATCGCCCTGGCGCCGCTGTTCGTCGTCTGGGTCGGCATCGGTGCCCAGTCGCGCATCGAATTCGCCACCTTCATGGCGTTCTTCCCGATCGTGGTCTCGACCATGACCGGTCTGCGCGCGACACCGACGGACATGCTGCGCCTGTGCAAGGGGCTGACCGCCAATTCCTGGCAGGTCTTCACCCTGGTGCGGCTGCCGTACGCGGTGCCGCATATCTTCAGCGGCATGAAGATCGCCGTGACCCTGGCGATGATCGGCGTCATCGTCGCCGAGTTCATCAGCGCGCCCAAGGGCCTGGGCTACCTGATCGTGTTCGCCTCGTCGCAGGCCGACACGGCGCTGATTCTCGCCGCCATTCTGCTGCTGTGCATGATCGGCCTGACGCTCTACGGCGTCGTGGTGCTGCTCGAGCGGCTGGTCACCCGGCGCTACGGCTGAGCCTCGCCTTCCACCGACTCCGGCCCGCCCTCGTTGCGGGCCTCGCTCAGCAGCCAGTTGCAGAAGGTGTGCACCGAGCGGTTGGTGTGCGCGTCCTCGCGGGTCAGCAGGTAGTAGGCGCCGTCGCTCTCGATGGCCACCGGCAACGGCCGCACCAGGTCCATCGCCTCGAAGGCGTGTTCGATGAGAATCGCCGGCAGCAGCGCCACGCCCTTGCAGTTGATCGCCGCCCGCAGCGCCATGAAGAAGTGCCCGTAGTTGATCGACTCGGTGCGCGAGGTCAGGCGCACGCCCTGCGCCGCCAGCCAGTCCGGCCAGGCGTACTGGCGGCTGGTGTTGTGGATCAGCCGGTACTTGAGCAGGTCCCGCGCGCTGTCGATCGCCGCGCCCTGCGACAGCAGCTTACGCGAGACCACCGGAACCAGGATGTCCGGCAGCAGGTATTCGGCGTTGATCCCCTTCCAGTTGGTCACCATGTCCGCGTCGATGCGCGGCCGCCCCGGCTGGCGCGGGCTGCCGGGCAGGCGGCCGCAGCGAATGGCGACGTCGACCTCGTTGGCCTGGAAATTGACTGGGGAAATGGAGGAGATCATGCGCACGTCGATGTGCGGGTAGGTTTCGCTGAAGCTGGCCAGTTTCGGCATCAGCCAGGTGGCGCCGAGCGTCGGCATGACGTTGACGGTGATCGAGGCCTTCTGCTCGGGCTGCATCGCCTGCTGCGTGGCCTTCTCGATGTCGCCCAGGGCCGCCTGGATCGCCCGGTAGTACTCGAGCCCGGTGGCGGTGAGCTCGACCCGGCGGGTGAAGCGGTCGAACAGCTTCTGCCCGAGGAAGTCCTCCAGCCCGCGCACATGGCGGCTGACGGCGCCTGGGTGAGGAACAGTTCGTCGGCGGCGGCAGTGAAGGAGAGGTGGCGGGCGGCGGCCTCGAATGCGCGAAGGGACAGCAGCGGCGGATGGCGGGAAGGCATGGCGGATCACTCCGAACGACACCCTGCCACCTTAGGACATGCATGAAGCTGAGTCATCCATGAGCACGACATAAATCGTTTGTGACGCGCCCGGCGCGTTTTCAGAATGCAGAAACGGCGATCACCCCGGTCGCCTCAATCCTGCGCACGAAGGAGCTAGCGGCGATGGCAAAGATTATCCTGGGTATCGGTTCCTCCCACAGCCCGACCCTGTTGATGGAGCCCGGCGCCTGGCTGGCCCGCGCAGGGCACGACGACGTCCACATCCATGCCCTGTTCGATCACGACGGGCAGCGGGTCACCTACGAGGAACTGCTGGCCAAGGCCGATCCGGAGATCCTCGACGAGATCGAGATGGAGAAACTGTGGGAGCGCCACCGGGCCAACCAGCAGGCCGTGGCCCGGGTGAAGGCGATCTTCGCCGAGGCGAAGCCGGACGTGGTGCTGGTCATCGGCGACGACCACAAGGAGGTCTTCCACGAGGACAACATGCCAGCGATCTCGGTCTACTGGGGCGACACCATTCCCTACAAGCCGCAGGGCATGATGAAGTGGAAGTACGCCGCCGACCTAAAGGCCGACGACTGGTATCCGCAGGAGGAAAAGGACTACCCGGTGGCCCGGCCCTATGCCGAGCGCCTGATCGGCGAGCTGATGGCGCGCGACTTCGACGTGGCGCATTCGCGCTACTACAAGCCCGAGCAGGGCATGAGCCATTCGTTCGGCTACGTGTACTACAAGGTGATGGGCGAGACGCCGACGCCGATCATACCGGTGAGCATCAACACCTACTATCCGCCGAACCAGATCGCCCCCGCCCGCGCCTTCAAGCTGGGTGAAACCCTGCGCGAGATCGTCGAGAGCTGGCCGGAGGACCTGCGCGTCGCGGTGGTCGCCACCGGCGGGCTCAGCCACTTCGTGGTCGACGAAGACTTCGACCGGGCCTTCCTCGACATCATGGCCCACGGCACGGCAGAGGCCCACGCCGAGCTGCCGCTGGAAAAGCTGCAGTCGGGCAATTCCGAGTTCCGCTGCTGGTCGGCGCTGGCCGGCGCGGTGCAGCCGATGGAGATGGAGCTCATCGACTACGTGCCCTGCTACCGCAGCCCGGCCGGCACCGGTTGCGGGATGGCCTTCGTGGTCTGGCGCTGACGCGCCGCGACCGGGAGCCCGCCATGCCCACCGTAGCCGCCGACGGCGCCACGCTCTACTACGAACTCTATGACGAGGCCGGCGCCGACGCCCCGACGCTGGTGCTGCTGCACGGTGTCGGCGGCAACCATGCCAGCTGGTACCAGCAGATCGTCGCCTGGCGTTCGCGCTTCCGCCTGCTGGTGCCGGACGCCCGCGGCTTCGGCAATTCGAGCGATCCGCAGCGGCTGGGGCGCGATCGCTTCGTCGAGGACCTGGCGCTGCTGCTGGTCGACTCGGACACCCCTTCGGCGGTGCTGGTCGGCCAGTCGATGGGCGGCGGCACCGCGCTCAGCTACGCCTGCCGATATCCGCAGCAGGCCGCCGGCCTGGTGCTGGCCGACACCCTGTTCGGTCTGCAGCTCGAGCCGCAGCAGCAGCGGCGGATGGCCGCGCTGACCGAGCGCAACGCCGGCCTCGGCCAGGTGCAACGGGTGCTCGGGCCGACCTGCATCGACAACCACCCCGACCGCGCGCTGCTCTACACCGCCATCGCCAGCTTCAACCAGGCGAACGTGCGCACGCTCACCGGCACCCAGGCCTCCCATTCGCCCGCCGAGCTCGCGGCGGCCGGCGTTCCGGTGCTGTTCCTGGTCGGCGAGGAGGACGTGCTGTTCCCGCCGGAAGAAGTGGCCGAAGCCAGCCGCCAGGTGGCCGGAGCCGACTACGTCTGCATCGCACGTTCGGGACATTCGGCCTATTTCGAGACGCCGGAGGCGTTCAACCGCGAGGTGGAAGCCTGGCTGGAACAGAGAGGAATCACCGGTGCCCGTTGAGTCACCGCCGCTGCGCATCGCCCTGGTCGGGGAAGGCGCCATGGGCCACACCCACGCCGAGGTGCTCGCCTCGCTGCCCGGCGCGGCGCTCCAGACGCTGGTGGCGCGCGACCTGGACGCCGGCCGGGCGCTGGCGCAGAAATGGTCGATCCCCCATTGCAGCGACGACTACGCCGCCTGCCTGGCTTCCGGCGAGGTGGACGCCGTGGTCATCGCCTCGCCCTCCGCACTGCACGTGGAGCACGGCCTGATGGCGGCGCAAGCCGGCCTGCCATGCCTGATCGAGATTCCCGCAGCACTGGACCTGGCCGGCGCCGAGGCGCTCGGCCAGGCGCAGCGTCGCAGCGGGCAGGTCATGATGGTCGCGCACAGCCGGCGCTTCTCGCCGGCGCACCGCTGGCTGAAGTCGCGCATCCAGGCCGGCACCTTCCAGCTGCACCACTTGGTCGCCGAGACCTACTTCCTGCGACGCAGCAACCTCAACATGTTCGGCCAGCCGCGCACCTGGACGGACAACCTACTCTGGCACCACGCCTGCCATTCGGTGGACCTGTTCGCCTGGCTGCTGGAGTCCGAGGACTTCGACGTCCAGGCGCAGCAGGGGCCGGTCCACCCGGTCATGGGCATTCCCATGGACATGAGCATCGGCCTGCGCGAGCGCCGCACCGGCCAGTTGCTGACGCTGGCGCTGTCGTTCAACAACAAGGGCCGTTCGGGGGCTTCTACCGCTACATCGGCGAGCAGGACACCTACCGCGCCTTCCGCGACGAGCTCAGCGACGGCGAGGGGCAACCGGTGCCGCTGGAAGGCGCCGCGTTCGCCAGCCAGGATGCCGAATTCGTCGAGGCCGTGCGCACCGGGCGCACGCCGGAAAGCGACATCCATTCGATCCTCCCCGGCATGCGCCTGCTGCAGCGCATCCAGCGGTGCCTGGGCTGAGGGAAAAGCGGAGTTGCCCGCCGAGCCCTGTGGGAGGCCGCGCCCGTTCCCGACGGGCTTGCGGCATCCACATCCCTGTGGGAGGCGCGCCCTCGCGGCGATGCAGGCCGTAGGCCTGCCCGAGGCCAAGGTCCATCACTTAAGTGAACAGCATTGCGCCAGTCAGCGGGGTTCGTCTGGCACCTGAACGCGGGCTCAGTGCTGCGACGGCGTCGGCGCGGCGGTGGCCTGCTGCTGGGCGCGGGCCATTTCCTGGGCATAGAGCGCGTCGAAGTTCACCGGCGACAGCATCAGCGCCGGGAAAGAGCGCGGGTGACCAGGTTGTCCAGCGCCTCGCGGGCATAGGGGAACAGGATGTTCGGGCAGAAGGCGCCGAGCGTGTGGCTCATGGCCGGGGCCTCGAGACCCTTGATCAGGAAGATGCCGGCCTGCTGTACCTCGCGATGAAGGCCACTTCGTCACCGGTCTTGACCGTCACCGAAAGGGTCAGCACCACCTCGTGGAAGTCGCCCTCCAGCCTTTCTGGCGGGTGTTCAGGTCGAGCGAGACGCTCGGGTTCCAGTCCTGGCGGAAGATTTCCGGGCTCTTCGGAGCCTCGAACGACAGGTCGCGCACGTAGATCCGCTGCAGCGAGAACTGCGGGCCCTGCTGCTCGTTGGCCGCGGCGCCGTTGGTAGCTTGTTCAGTCATTTCCTTGCCTTCTTGTCGTGCAGATGTTGGGTGGCGTCAGCGGCGAGCATCGGATCGAGCCGGCCGGCGCGTTCGAGCGCGTAGAGATCGTCGCAGCCGCCCACATGCTGCTCGTCGATCCAGATCTGCGGCACCGAGGTGCGCCCGGCCATCTCGGTCATCTTCGCGCGCAGGTCGGGCTTGCCGTCGACCTTGATTTCTTCGTAGGCCACGCCCTTCTTCTCGAGCAGGCTCTTGGCCCGGATGCAGTAGGGACACCAGGCAGTGGTATAGATGACGACTCTGGACATGTTCACTTGACCACGGGAAGGTTGTCACCGCGCCAGCTGGCAATCCCTCCGGACAGCTTGGCGGCCGTGAAGCCTGCCTTCTGCAACTCCCGGCAGGCGGTTCCGGCGTGCTGGCCCATGGCGTCGACCACGATGAGGGTCTTGCACGGTGCTTTTCCAGCTCCGCAATTCGGCTGACCAGCTTGTCGTGGGGAATGTTCAATGCGTCGACGATATGCCCGCCGTCGAACTCCTTCTTCGCCCGTACGTCCAACACCACGCCTTCGCCACTGTTGACCTTCTGCGTCAGCTCGCGATTGCTCAGGCTCTTGCCGCCCTTGAGCAGCTCGGTGACCAGCAGCAGGATCAGCAGGACCACGAACAGGCTGCTGAGTACATAGTGGTTAATGGCAAATTCAATCAGTTGCGAGAGCATTAACGGATGTCCGGGGAATAAAATGCCGGCCAGTATACACAGCGCCCCCGGCCGGGCGAACCCTGGGGCGGATGACGCTCCGGCGGTCTGCCAGTAGACTTGCCGCCCTCTTCGGACCCCCAGCAAGGAGCCAGAACCATGCCTGCCGTGCCCAAACCCCTGGTACTGATCATCCTCGACGGCTTCGGGCATAGCGACAGCCCCGAATCGAACGCCATTCACGCCGCCCGCACGCCGGTCTACGACCGTCTGCTGGCGACCCAGCCGCACGGCCTGATTTCCGGCAGCGGCATGGACGTCGGCCTGCCCGACGGACAGATGGGCAACTCCGAAGTCGGCCACATGAACCTCGGCGCCGGCCGCGTGGTGTACCAGGATTTCACCCGGGTGACCAAGGCCATCCGCGACGGCGAGTTCTTCGACAACCCGACCATCTGCCAGGCGGTGGACAAGGCGGTGGGCAACGGCAAGGCCGTGCACATCCTCGGCCTGCTGTCAGACGGCGGCGTGCACAGCCACCAGGACCACCTGGTGGCGATGGCCGAACTGGCCGCCAGGCGCGGTGCCGAGAAGATCTACCTGCATGCCTTCCTCGACGGCCGCGACACGCCGCCGAAGAGCGCGCAGAGTTCCATCGAGCTGATGCAGGCTACCTTCGGCCGCCTCGGCAAGGGCAAGGTCGCCAGCCTCATCGGCCGCTACTTCGCGATGGACCGCGACAACCGCTGGGATCGTGTCGAGCAGGCCTACAACCTGATCGTCGACGGCCAGGCCGAGTACCGCTCGGACTACGCGGTGGACGGGCTGATCGCCGCCTACGAGCGCGGCGAGAGCGACGAGTTCGTCAAGGCCACGGTGATCGGCGAGCCGGTCCGGGTCGAGGATGGCGACGCCGTGGTGTTCATGAACTTCCGCGCCGACCGCGCCCGCGAGCTGACCCGCGCCTTCGTCGAGGACGATTTCACCGGCTTCACCCGCAAGCGCCGCCCGCAGCTGGCCGGTTTCGTCATGCTCACCCAGTACGCCGCGACCATCCCGGCGCCCTGCGCCTTCGGCCCTTCGGAACTGCACAACGTGCTCGGCGAATACCTGGCGAAGAACGGCAAGACCCAGCTGCGCATCGCCGAGACCGAGAAGTACGCGCACGTGACCTTCTTCTTCTCCGGCGGCCGCGAGGAGCCGTTCGAGGGCGAGGAACGCATCCTGATCCCGTCGCCGAAGGTCGCCACCTACGACCTGCAGCCGGAGATGAGCGCGCCCGAGGTCACCGACCGCATCGTCGAAGCGATCGAGCAGCAGCGCTTCGACGTCATCGTGGTCAACTACGCCAACGGCGACATGGTCGGCCACACCGGCGTGTTCGAGGCCGCGGTCAAGGCCGTGGAGTGCCTGGACGGCTGCATCGGCCGCATCACCGAGCGCTGGCGAAG
>LZQQ01000091.1_pt1 | contig 14903 bp, 18 predicted proteins | sample 768581 | NCBI WGS metagenome assembly LZQQ01 (sample SAMN05207185, study PRJNA324510) | oil field metagenome | isolation source: sample BH-FW-20 from oil reservoir | place: India: Bombay High | collected 2015-11-25 | reverse complement strand
GTCGTCGCCTTTTTTCTTGCTTCTTCGGCTAGGGCGATGTAGTGATCAACATACGCTTTTTCATTTTCTTCTGTTTCCAGACATAACCGTCTTTAGCTGCTTCAGCATGAATGGAAGCGGCTTCACTGATGATGTCGTCGTAAGAAGAAAGGTCTTTTGTCTGGTTGGTTGAACACGCGGCTAGCGACATGGTTGCAACAACAGCAGCACTCACAAATAATTTTTTCATGTATATCCTCCAAGTTCGAAAATAAGCTTGTTTTTGTAAGATTTCTAAGCTCGGTATTATTCTAATCACAAATCTGAACGAATAAAAGCGAAAAAACGTTGAATCAGCCCCGTTTTTTTACATTTTTCGTATGGGTGTATAACTTATTAAGTTTACCCCGACACTGTCAATCCTTATAATGTACACTATTCAGCTAAAATTCATGTTTTATTTAGGTTTTTTAACTGATTATTTTGTGTAAGTTGTTGAAATAATTAGTTGAATTGGTGTTTTTTGCCCGCTTGATCGGGGTTACGCAAAAAATACTAATTGGCCTATAAAATTTATAAAGGTAGATAGATATATGCGCATCCTGCAAGAAGCCCTCACTTTTGATGACGTTTTATTGGTGCCCGCTCATTCGAATGTGTTGCCATCTGACGTGTCGTTGAAAACACGATTGTCACGTAATATTGAATTGAATATTCCATTCGTGTCTGCGGCCATGGACACCGTCACCGAAGCGCGGTTGGCTATTTCGATGGCGCAGGAAGGCGGAATCGGGATCGTGCATAAGAATATGACGATTGCCGAACAGGCGCATGTGGTCACCAAAGTGAAGAAGTACGAGCATGGTGTGATTCTGGAGCCGGTTACCGTACAGGTGAACGATACCGTGCAGACCGTATTAGACAAAACACTAGAAAACCGAGTGTCTTCGGCACCGGTGATGGATGGCGATGATCTGGTCGGCATCGTCACCAGCCGTGATTTACGTTATGTGGACGATGTTTCCCAGTCGGTTTCGCAAATTATGACGCCGAAGGACCGTTTGGTGACGGTGAAGGAAAAGGAAAAACGCGAGGTGGTGCTGGAACTGTTGCACGAACACCGTTTGGAGCGTTTGTTGGTGGTGGATGATGCCTTTAAGCTGAAAGGGATGATCACCGTTAAGGATATGGAAAAATCCTCTGAGCACCCGTTCGCTGCGAAAGATTCAAACGGTCGTTTGCGCGTGGGGGCTGCCGTGGGAACCGGGGCGGATACGCCGGATCGCGTCGCGGCACTGGTGAAAGCCGGTGTGGATGTGATTATTGTTGATACGGCGCACGGGCATTCCCAAGGCGTTCTGGATCGCGTCAAATGGGTGAAAGAAAATTACCCGCAAATTGACGTGGTTGGCGGTAATATCGCAACGGCAGAAGCCGCGCTGGACTTGATGAAAGCCGGTGCGGATGCGGTCAAGGTCGGAATCGGTCCTGGTTCGATTTGTACCACGCGCATCGTGGCCGGTGTCGGTGTGCCACAGTTATCGGCCATCGCCAATGTGGCCGCGGCGTTGAAAGATTCGGGTATTCCGATTATTGCCGACGGGCGGTATCCGTTTCTCTGGGGACGTTGCCAAAGCGTTGGTGGCCGGTGCTTCTGCGGTGATGCTGGGCAGCATGTTTGCAGGAACAGAAGAGTCTCCGGGCGAAGTGGAATACTATCAAGGGCGTGCTTATAAGTCCTACCGTGGTATGGGTTCCATGGGGCCATGTCACAAAACAAGGTTCTTCCGACCGTTATTTCCAATCGTCCAATGCGGCAGACAAGCTGGTGCCGGAAGGCATTGAAGGGCGCGTGGCCTATAAAGGTGCGTTGGCACCGATTATCCACCAATTGGTCGGCGGTATCCGCTCCAGCATGGGGTATACCGGTTGTAAAGACATTCATGAGTTCAATACCAAGCCAAGTTTTGTGCGTGTGACCGGGGCCGGCATGGCCGAAAGCCACGTGCACGATGTCACCATCACCAAAGAGGCACCGAACTATCGCGTGTAATGCCAACGGCGCCAACGCGCGCCGTATGGGTTTAAGTCTTATATTTTCTTAGTTTTTAGTTGGAAACCCCCTAGATATGTCACAAAACAACATTCATCAAGATCGGATTTTAATTCTGGATTTCGGTTCGCAATATACCCAGTTGATTGCTCGACGCATTCGTGAAATCGGTGTGTACTGCGAGGTGGAACCTTGGGATATCGAAGAAAAAGTCATTGCCGATTTTGGTGCCAAGGGGGTTATCCTTTCCGGTGGTCCGGAAACGGTGATTGGTGATGACGCGCCAGTGGCACCGCAAATGGTGTTTGAGTTGGGCGTGCCGGTGCTCGGGATTTGTTATGGGATGCAAACCATGGCCGAACAGCTGGGTGGGAAGGTCATCCATGCCAAAGAGCATGAATATGGCTATGCTCAGGTACGCGCTCGCGGCCATACCGATTTGCTGAAAGACATCGAAGATCATGTGACACCGGAAGGGCACGGCATGTTGGATGTTTGGATGTCTCATGGGGATCGTGTCGATGCGATGCCGGACGGGTTCAAGTTGATGGCGTCTACACCGAATTGCCCGGTGGCCGGGATGGCGAATGAAGACAAACGTTTCTACGGCATTCAATTCCACCCGGAAGTAACGCACACCAAGCAAGGTCAGCGCATTATCGAGCGTTTTATTGTTGACTTGTGTGGCTGTGAAAAACTTTGGACCACCGAAAACATTATTGATGACAGTGTGGAGCGAATTCGCGAGCAAGTCGGTTCCGACGAAGTGTTGCTCGGTTTGTCCGGCGGGGTGGATTCCTCGGTCGTGGCGGCCTTGTTGCACAAAGCCATCGGCGATCAGCTCACCTGTGTTTTCGTTGATCACGGCTTGCTTCGCCATCAGGAAGGCGATCAGGTCATGGCGATGTTTGCCGAGAACATGGGGATTAAGGTCATTCGTGTCGATGCGGAAGACTATTTTATGGACGCCTTGAAAGGCGAAGCCGATCCGGAAAAGAAACGCAAAATCATCGGGCATTCCTTTATTGAAATCTTCGATCAGGAAGCCGGTAAATTGACCAGCGTGAAGTGGTTGGCTCAGGGCACCATCTATCCGGATGTGATTGAGTCCGCCGGTTCGAAAACCGGTAAGGCTAAAGTCATCAAATCTCACCACAACGTCGGTGGTTTACCGGAAGATATGAAGCTGGAATTGCTGGAGCCGTTGCGCGAACTGTTCAAGGATGAAGTCCGTAAACTGGGCGTTGCGCTGGGCTTGCCGTCGGATATGGTGTATCGTCACCCTTTCCCAGGACCGGGCTTGGGGGTTCGTATTCTGGGCGAAGTCAAAAAAGAGTACGCTGATATTTTGCGCTTGGCGGATCACATCTTCATTGAAGAGTTGCGTGCAGCGGATTTGTACGACAAAACCTCACAGGCGTTCACGGTGTTCTTACCGGTGAAATCAGTCGGTGTGGTTGGAGATGCCCGCCGTTATGATTATGTGGTGGCTTTGCGTGCCGTTGAAACCATCGATTTCATGACGGCGCGTTGGGCGCATCTGCCGTACGAATTCTTGGAAAAAGTCTCGAACCGTATCATCAATGAAATCCCTCGCATTACCCGAGTGACTTACGACATCTCCAGTAAGCCACCGGCGACTATTGAGTGGGAATAAGCCCCTCCGATTCGATTCATGTTGTGTCCTGACGCCTTGTCTCAAACCGAACAAGACCGGTTTTGGATGCAACATGCCATCACGCTGGCCGAAAAAGCGGAAGCCAGGGCGAAGTGCCCGTCGGCGCCGTATTGGTTCACCAAAACGGACTGGTGGCCGAAGGCTGGAACCAAACCATTCAATCGCATGACCCGACGGCACACGCCGAAGTGGTGGCACTGCGCGCTGCTGGCCAGGCCTGGCAGAATTATCGATTAGTCGATTTAACCTTTACGTCACTTTGGAACCCTGTCCGATGTGTGCCAGTGCCTTGGTGCATGCCCGTATCAAACGTTTGGTGTTCGGCGCGGCTGACCCGCGCACCGGTTCGGCCGGCTCGTTGATGAATTTGGTGCAGCATGAACACTTGAATCATCAGATGGCGGTCACAAGCGGTGTGATGGAGGATCAAACCGGTGAGATGTTGAGCCGTTTCTTCAAAAAGCGTCGCCAAGCGCAAAAACAAGCTCGGGAAGCCAGGCAAAAACCATAAAATTATGCAAGTAATACTTGCCACTTTTTTGAATAAATGCGAGTATTACAGCTATAAAAACAACAAGTATCGCAGACGGGTTTGACCGAATTATGCAAAAAAGTGTGGATCCAGCCGAGGGCATCACAACCTATAAAATTTTACCGGGTGAGTTTTACGTAACACGAGAAAACGAGCGCATTGAAACGGTTTTAGGGTCTTGTATTTCGGCCTGTGTCCGGGATCCGGTCACGGGGGTCGGCGGGATGAATCACTTTATGTTGCCGGTGGATAAGAACGCCACCGGCGCCTCCGAACTGTCGGATGCCAACCGTTACGGCAACTATGCCATGGAAAACCTGGTCAACGCCTTGCTGAATTTGGGCGCCAAGCGCGATCGTTTGGAGTTCAAATTGTTTGGGGGCGGGCGCATCATGAGCTCCACCACCAACATTGGTTGGTACAATATTGGCTTTGCGTTTGATTACATTTATACGGAAGGCTTTAAAATCGTTTCGCAAGACATCGGCGATGTCTATCCGAGAAAAATTTTATATTACCCGAATTCCGGTCGGGTACGGGTGAGACGATTGAATGCGATGCATAACCAAACATTGGCTGCAGAAGAAAGCCGTTATATTAATAATATTGGATCGAAGCCTGTTGAAGGTGATGTAGAACTGTTCTGAGGATACCGCTATGGACATGATGGAAACGTTTCGACAAACCTACCTGGAAGAAAGTTTTGAAGGGTTGGACGTGATGGAAGCCGGGTTGCTGGAGTTGGAGCCCGGCACCCCGGATAATGAAAAGATCAACGAAATTTTCCGTGCAGCCCACTCCATCAAAGGTGGAAGCGGTACCTTCGGATTCAATGAAATCATCGATTTCACCCACGTTTTGGAAACCTTGCTGGATGAAATGCGCGACGGACGTCGTGATGTCACTCAGGAAGCCTCAGACGTCATGTTGCAAGCGGTGGATGTGTTGCGAGACATGATGACGCGCCTGCAAAACCACGAAGAAATCGATGATGAAAAAGCGTCGGAAGTGCAGCAGGCCTTAGAAGCCATTCTCAGTCATGATGGCTCGGGTGCTGCGCCGGCACCGGTTGAAGCGGTTGCCGAAGCGCCGGTTGCCGCACCAAGTGCGGGCGGCGTCTGGACCATCGAAGTACTGCCTGAAAAAGAATTATTGCAAACCGGTAACGAGCCGATTCGTATTTCCGTGAATTGGAAACGTTGGGCACCGTTGAAGTCACGGTGGATGATTCCGCGTTGCCGGAAGACATCGCCGAGTTGAATCCGGAAGAACTGTTCCTGAAATGGACGTTGCATTTGTCCGGCGACAACATCAACGAAGAAGACGTCAAAGAAGTTTTCGAATGGATCGATGGTGACGGTGCCGAAATCACCATTACGCCGCCAGCCGCGGCCGAAGTGCCAGTTGTAGAAGCCGCTGCGGAAAAACCGGCGGAAACCGATGCTCCGGCGCAACCGGCCGAATCGGCGGCACCAGCGGTTGCGGCCAAACCGGCTGCCAAAAAGCCGGCGGCGAAAGCTTCCACACCGGCCCCGAAACAGGACAGTTCGATTCGTGTCGATTTGAGCAAAATCGATCAATTGGTCAACCTGGTTGGCGAATTGGTCATCACTCAGTCCATGCTGAGCCAGTTCGGCGAACAGGCCGAGCAAAACGAAGGCGGCACCTCGGATTGGGCCGATAAACTCAAAGAAGGGCTGACCCATTTGGAACGCCATACGCGTGATTTGCAGGAAAGCGTGATGAACATCCGCATGTTGCCGGTAAGTTTTGCCTTCAACCGTATGCCACGTATCGTGCATGACGTCAGCCAGAAGTTGGGTAAGAAAATCGAATTGGTGATGGAAGGGGAAGGCACCGAGTTGGATAAAACCATGCTGGAAGCCTTGACCGATCCGCTTGTGCACATCGTGCGCAACTCGATTGACCACGGGGTTGAAGCACCGGATGTCCGCTTGGCAGCCGGAAAACCGGAAACCGGTACCGTTAAACTGGCGGCCTTCCACCAAGGCGGCAATATTCTGATTCAGATTACCGATGATGGCGCGGGGATTCACGCCGATAAGATTCGTCAAAAAGCCATTGAAAAGGCGTGATTGATGAAGACATCAAAATGAGCGATGAGGAAGTCATTGATTTGATTTTCCATCCGGGCTTCTCAACCGCCGATGTGATCAGTGATATTTCCGGGCGCGGTGTGGGGATGGACGTCGTTCGTCGTAATATCCGCGGCTTGGGCGGTTCCGTTGAAGTGAAAACGGAACAGGGCAAGGGCAGTGTCTTTACCATCCGTTTGCCGTTGACCCTGGCGATTCTGGACGGTCAGTTGGCGAAAGTCGGTTCCGAGACTTACGTTTTCCCACTGGTATCGATTGTGGAATCCATTCAGGTCGACAAATCACTTGTCAAAGGGATTGCGGGCCAAACCGAATTGTATAAACTGCGTGACAGCTATATTCCGGTGATTCGTTTGCACGACAAACTCGGTATTGCCGATGCGCGAACCGATTTGGAAGAAGGGTTGCTGGTGGTGGTCGAAGATGGCGGTCGTCGTGCCGGCATCTTTGTCGACGATTTGCTGGGGCAACAGCAAGTGGTGATTAAAAGCTTGGAAAGCAACTTCATGAAAATCAGCAGTATCGCCGGCGCCACTATCCTTGGGGATGGAACGGTTTCGTTGATTCTGGATGTGACCGAGACGCTTTCTTCGCACAAAGGTGGCAACCTCCATTCCAATGCAGCCTAACCGCCGGAAGGGCATGGCCCTTCCGCATAAAATAAGATAACAATAACAAGACAGACCAGAGGGAATTATGTCGTTCGCATTAGGCGCTAAAGAAGTACAAGAAACCATCATGGTGTTAAACCTGTCCGTGGCTCAAATCGAGTTGTCGATCACGGACGGGGACAATTCGGTCAATACCTTGATCGATTCGTTTTCCTATATGTCTCAACACATTGAAGACATTGAACGTTCCAGTAAGAAAATCGCCGAGATGACGACCGATGTGGCCGGAATCGAAGAGCATAACCAATCGCTTCTGACTCAGACCGGGGATTTGGCTTTGAAAATGCAGCAGGCGATTATCGCGTTTCAGTTTTACGATAAGCTCAGTCAACGTTTGAATCATGTCTCGCACGGCTTGTCAGGCCTGGCGGAAATTGTCTCGCATGAAATGCATGCTAAGGACGAAGCGCAGTGGGAAGCCTTCAAGTCGGAAGTCCGCAAAGGCACCACCATGCGTGAAGAGGAAGAACTGTTTGAATTGATTTTCGACCAGGAAATGCCGGCTGATGAGGCGATTGACGTGATGAAAACGCGTATGCGCGATCGCATGGCTGAAAACGAGGAAGAAGAGGAAGAAATCGAATTTTTCTGATGCCCGTTGGATTAGATATCAATTGATGACAAAAGCGCCTTTTCAGGCGCTTTTGTGCTTTTGGAGGGATTCAAAGTGAGTAACGTCAAAACATATTAGAGTTTTACCATTTTCTTAATTTGAGCATAAATAAATTGAATTTTAATTCTGATGGAAAATTGATAACAATGATGACTCCGTAAATTTAACAATATAAATGGATCGCTCATGAAATTTAAATCCCTCTTTTTGACCGCTTCTCTGGCAGTGTCGTTACTGGTTTCGGCGACATCAGCCATGGCCGCCGGTTATATGCCGTTTATTTTGGGTTCGTCTTCCGGTGACAGTGTGTCCGTTGTCGTGGATAAAACCAAGCAAGCTTTGACCGAGAACGGTTTCGAAGTGGTTGGCAGCTATAAGCCGAATGCCGACAGCGAAGTCATCGTTGTCACTAACGACGCTTTGAAGAACTTGGCCGGACTGTCCAAAAACGGCGGTTTCGGTGCCATGGAACGTGTTTCCGTGGTCAAACGTGGTAACCAGACCGAAGTGTCTTACACCAACCCGACCTACATGTGGAATGTGTATCGCATGGATGGTGATATCCAGCCGGTGCAAGCCGCTATGGAAAAAGCCTTGGGCAACCAGAAAGGCTTTGGTGCCGATAAGCCGTTGACGGCTGAAGAGCTGCGCGAATACCACTACAAGTTCATGATGCCGTACTTTGACGATGTGGATGAGATTCAGGAGTTCGATTCGTACCAGGAAGGCGTGAATACTATCGAAGCGGGTTTAAAAGCCGGTCGTGGTGGCGTTACGCAAGTTTATCGCATTGATATTCCGGGCAAAGACATGACCGTATTCGGTGTGGCTTCTCCAAAACCGAAGGGCGGACAAAACATTCTGACGCAAATCGACGGCGAAGGCCACTCCCACGCGGCGCATTTGCCATATGAGTTGTTGGTGAACGGCAATGAAGCTTTGGCGTTGAACGGCAAGTTCCGTATCGCCATCAACTGGCCAAGCCTGTCCATGATGGGTCCGGCAGTTTCATGTCGATTGCCAACGCGCCGGATGAAATCAAGCAATCTTTGGAGATTGTGGCTGGAAACGAATAATTTCCAATCCCTTTCGGTACGTTAAAAAAGCGCTCTCTGAGCGCTTTTTTGGTTTCAGTACCCGGTCATGAAAAAACATGCATTCAAACCTTGAAAGTGACCAGGCCTGGCCCTATTTAACCCCTAACTTTTTAAACCAATAAACAAAAGACTAACCTCAATGAAGGAGAAGCTTTAAATGAGCCATACGGAAACTCATGCGTTTCAAACCGAAGTGAATCAATTACTGAAACTGATGATTCACGCCCTTTACAGTAATAAAGAGATTTTCTTGAGAGAGTTGGTATCCAATGCCTCCGATGCGTTGGACAAACTGCGTTTCGAGTCGGTTTCCAACGATGCCTTATCCGAAGGCGAGTCCGAATTGGCGATTCAGGTCGGCTTCGACAAAGAAGCGCGTACCGTGTCCATTATCGATAACGGTATCGGCATGACGCGTGATGAAGTCATCGCCAATATCGGGACCATCGCCAACTCCGGTACCAAAAAATTCCTGGAAAGCCTGACCGGTGACCAGGCCAAAGACAGCCATCTGATCGGTCAGTTCGGGGTGGGCTTCTATTCCTCCTTCATCGTGGCCGATAAAGTGACGTTGACGACCCGTAAGGCGGGCGACGATAAAACGGAAGGCACCCGTTGGGAATCAGCCGGAGAGGGGGAATACTCTCTGGAGACCGTTGAGAAGGAAACCAAGGGAACCGAAATCGTTCTGCACTTGAAAGAAGACATGGACGAATTCCTGGACGATTTCCGCCTGAAACACATCATTACCACTTACTCCGACCACATCAATTTCCCGATTAAGATGTGGCAGGTGGAAACCGATGATGAAGGTAAGGAAACCGGCGAGAAAACCCTGGAACAGGTCAACAAAGCCACCGCCATCTGGACACAACCGAAATCCGAGTTGTCCGATGAGGATTACAACAACTTCTACCAAACGGTGTCGCACGATTACGAAAACCCGCTGGCGCACATCCACAACAAAGTGGAAGGCACTTTGGAATACACCTCTTTGCTGTATATTCCGAAACGTGCGCCGTTTGATTTGTACGACCGCGACCGTCGTTATGGCTTGAAGCTGTACGTTAAGCGTGTGTTCATTATGGACGATGCTGAACACTTGATGCCGAGCTATTTGCGTTTCGTTCGTGGAGTCATCGATTCCAATGACTTGCCGTTGAACGTGTCGCGTGAAATCCTGCAAAGCAATCGAGTGGTCGATAAAATCCGTTCCGCTTCGGTGAAGCGTGTGCTGGACCAGCTGGATAAAATGGCCAAGGCCGACGACAAAACCGATTACGAAACCTTCTGGGATCAATTCGGTAATGTCATGAAAGAAGGGATTATCGAGGATTTCGCCAACCGCGAAAAAATCGCCAAGCTGCTGCGCTTTTCGTCAACACATGAATCCTCCGGGCCGACGCAACGTGTGTCCCTGCAGGATTATGTCGATCGCATGGCGGACGACCAAGAAGCCATTTACTTTATTACCGCAGAAACTTACGCGGCGGCTTCCGGTAGCCCACATTTGGAAATGTTCCGTAAGAAAGGCATTGAAGTCTTGTTGATGACGGACCGCATCGACGAATGGCTGGTGTCGCACTTGACTGAATTCGAAGGCAAATCATTGAAGTCGGTGACGGCGGCGGACTTGAAAGAGTTTGAAGATGAAGCCGAAAAGGATTTGTCCGAAGAAGACAAAAAAGCGCGTGAAGCCCTGACCGAAAAAGTCAAAAAAGCGATTGAAGATGCCGTGTCCGACGTCAAAATTACGCACCGTCTGACCGACTCTCCCGCGTGCGTGGTCCCGGCGGATGGGGATGTTTCCGCGCACATGGCGCGTATGCTGGAGCAAATGGGGCAAGCCATGCCGAAGCAGAAGCCGGTGCTTGAGCTGAACCCGGAACACGCCTTGGTGAAAAAATTGGATACGCTGGACGATGAAGCCAAAGTCAAAGAGTGTCCTTGTTCCTGTTGGAGCAAGCACAATTGGCGGAAGGCGATCACCTGGAAAATCCGGCCGACTTCATTAAACGCATGAATGCGTTGCTGAGTGAAGTCATCTGATTGGTTCGAGAACCTCGCTAGAAAAGACATAAAAAAGCCCCTGGCCGACAGTCGCCCCGGGGCTTTTTTTATGGAAATCAGAAATATACTGCGGAGGATTACAGCTCACATAACACGCAACGGCTTTCGTTGATGTTATCGTGTTCGAAATCCTGAATGTTTTCGAGCGTGGTCTGTCCGATGTTATCCAACGCTTCGGCAGTGAAATAAGCTTGGTGTGCCGTAATCAATACATTCGGCAAAGTCACGAGGCGTTCGAAGGTATCGTCATCAATGATTTCTTCGGAGTGGTCTTCGAAAAACAGGTTTTCTTCCTGTTCGTAGACATCGATGCCCAGGTAGCCGATTTTTCGGTCTTTCACGCCTTGCACCAGTGCATCGGCATCCGTCAAGGCACCACGCTGGTGTTAATCAGCATGACGCCGTCTTTCATTTTACTCAATGCGGTTTCGTCGATCAGGTGGTGTGTTTCCGGCATCAGCGGTACATGCAAGGTGATGATATCACTTTGGCGGTAAAGCTCGTCCAGTTCGACGTATTTGGCGCCGTATTCTTCCACTTTGGGATTCGGATAAGGGTCGTACGCCAAAACATTCAGGCCGATGCCGGTGAGGATGCGGGTCATTTCCAGACCGATACGGCCGGTGCCGATGATACCGGCGGTTTTACGGAACATATCGAAACCGAGTAAGCCTTCCAGGGTGAAGTTGCCATCACGGACCCGAATGTAGGAGCGATAGGTTTTGCGGTTCAAGCTCATCATCAACGCCAAGGCGTGCTCCGCAACGGCCATCGGCGAATAAGCCGGCACACGTAAGACGGTGAGTTTGTGTTCGCGGGCCGCTTCTCTATCCACGTTATTGAAACCGGCGCAGCGTAATGCGATCAGCTCGGTGCCGCCGGCCGCCAATTGTTCGATGACCGGGCGTGAAAGGGTGTCGTTGACGAACACGCATACCGCGCGATAACCTTTCGCCAAAGGCACGGTCTTTTCATTGAGGTGAACGTCGAAATAGTCGAGATCGACCGGATAATCCGGGGACAGTCTTTCAAAGAGGGCTTTGTCGGTTTTGGTGGTGCTGAAAAAGGCGACTTTCATGGCGGTGTTCCATTTGTGTGGATGAGTAACCACTATAGCACAAGGGGTTTTAGAGCTGTCAAGTGACCCGTTTAAAACAACGCAAAACAATCGAAAACCGCCAGGCCTGGTCGTTTTTTGTGGCGTTTTATGCCACAATAGCGCCTTCTTTTTACGTTCGGTTTGAAAGCCGATTTTTGATTCCAGCTTCCCAAAAGGATACCCATTTTGATTTCAACCGCGAACATTACCATGCAATTCGGCGAAAAGCCGCTTTTGAAAACATCAGCGTCAAATTCGGCGACGGAAATCGTTACGGTTTGATCGGCGCCAACGGCTGCGGGAAATCCACCTTTATGAAACTTCTGGGGGGCGACTTGGAACCGACCAGCGGGAATGTCAGCCTCGACCCGGACGATGTATTGGGGAAACTGCGTCAGGACCAGTTCGCGTATGAAGAGTTCAGCGTAATCGATACCGTGATTATGGGGGATACGGCGCTGTGGGAGGTCAAGCAAGAGCGCGACCGCATTTACAGCTTGCCGGAAATGTCCGAAGAAGACGGCATCAAAGTCGCCGACCTGGAAGTGGCGTTTGGCGAAATGGACGGTTACACCGCCGAATCCCGCGCCGGCGAATTGCTATTGGGCTTGGAGATTCCGGTGGAACAACATTTGGCCCCATGTCGGAAATCGCGCCGGGCTGGAAGCTGCGGGTACTGTTGGCGCAAGCGCTGTTCGCGGATCCGGACATCCTGTTGCTGGACGAGCCGACCAACAACCTCGACATCAACACCATCCGTTGGCTGGAAGGCGTGTTGAACGAACGTAAAAGTACCATGATCATCATCTCGCATGACCGCCACTTCCTGAACTCGGTCTGTACGCATATGGCGGATTTGGACTACGGCGAGCTGCGTGTCTATCCGGCAATTACGACCAATACATGTTTGCGTCCACTCAGGCGCGTGAGCGTTTGTTGGCCGATAACGCCAAGAAAAAAGCGCAAATCAATGAACTGAAATCTTTTGTCAGCCGCTTCTCCGCCAACGCGTCCAAAGCCAAGCAGGCCACATCGCGCTTGAAGCAGATTGATAAAATCGAGCTGGAAGAAGTGAAGCCGTCCAGCCGGGTGAATCCGTTCATTCGTTTCGAACAGGACAAGAAGTTGTTCCGCCTGGCATTGGAAATCGAGCATTTGACTAAATCCTACGATGACCTGACGATTTTCAAGGACTTGAACCTGATGTTGGAAGCCGGTGAAAAAATGGCGGTCATCGGACCGAACGGCATCGGGAAAACCACTTTCCTGAAAACGCTGGTCGGCGACACCGATATCGATTCCGGTACCGTGAAGTGGTCGGAAAACAACCAGATTGGCTACTATGCACAGGATCATGCGCACGAATTTGAAGAAGGTTTGAATTTGTTGGACTGGATGTCGCAATGGAAGCAGCCGGAAGACGATGAGCAGGCCGTGCGTTCGGTATTGGGCAAAATGCTGTTTTCCCAGAAGGAAATCGATAAGTCGGTGAAGGTGCTGTCCGGTGGGGAGCAAGGGCGCATGCTGTTCGGTAAACTGATGTTGCAGAAACCGAATATTCTGATTATGGACGAACCGACCAACCACCTGGACATGGAGTCCATCGAGTCTTTGAACCAGGCCTTGGAAGAGTTTGAAGGCACCGTCATTTTCGTCTCCCATGACCGCGAATTTGTTTCCTCTCTGGCCACGCGCCTGATGGTGATGAAGCCGGATGGCGTGGAAATCTATCACGGTGATTACGAGTCGTATCTGGCCGAAACGAATAAGAGTCAGTTGACACCATTGCCTGGAATGGAATCTCAGGCATAAAAAAGCCGTTCCAAAGAACGGCTTTTTATTGGCAATAAGCGTGAGGGCTTATTTGGCTTTTTTCGGCGGATATTGCGCCAGCAGCTTTTGTACGATTTCATTCACCTGTTCGGTGATTTCTTTCGGCTCGGCATGTTGGTCGACATCCGAGGTACTGATGCCGCGCCAGACCAGTTTTTTGTTGCTGTCCAGAATGTCCAACACCACTTTACCTTGTTGATACTCTTCGATATCGGAACCGGTTTGCACGCCTAAACCGCCGTAGCCGCCGTAAAAGCCGGTACCAAAGCCAATCGATGTGGTGACCGGCGTGGAACGGATTTTAGAGCTGACGCGACATGGTAGGTGATGTAGGCATTCGGTTTTTCGGACACGACTGATAGCCTTTGGCGTTCATGTTGGCCAAGACGGCTTTTTGAATGCGTTCGGCGATGAGCGGGTTTTTCTTTTCGAACTCTTCCGCAGTGGGTTTGACCTGATCGGCTACCGGTAACCAATCATAGGTTTTCAGCTGGCTGAAATCCGTGCTGGTATCGTAATCGTCACTGACCTGAACCGTGGAGCAACCACTTAAACCGAAAACCAGTAATAATGTCCAAAGTGTTTTTTTCATAAGGTGCGTCTCTTTCAAGTAATAATGATTCTTATTTTAAAGATAAATCCATTTATAGCAAGTGTAGCATTTCTACTTAGCGAAAAACAGCCAGACCTGGCTGTTTTCTTATTGGCCAGACGTTTGCGGTTTGGGCTTCTGAGTAATGAAATAGCTACCGATAATAATGGGCAGTGCGCCGAGAATTTGCGACCAGGTCGGGACTTCGTTCAGGTAAAAATACGCCAACACCAAAGTGAGCAGCGGCGAGAAGGCAAACAGCGCATTCACCTTGGTGATGGGCAAAAGGTGCAAGGCCTCCACCCAGAAGATTTTCGAAATGAAAAACACCAGAAAACCGGTCAGGAACAGCCAGAGCCATTGCGCTTCAATCGCTTCCCAACTGGGCGTGGTTTCGAAGGTCACGGCCAAAGGTAGACGAACGGCAGGGCGATGAGGCTGCGCGTCATCAGGATGGTTTCCGAAGAGACCTGAGCGCGGGCGCGTTTCTGGAAAAATTGGCAATCGGCGCGATGGCGCGGCCAGCAAAGCAAACCGTCGCCGAGGACCAGGGTGAATTTATCCGGGAA
>LZQQ01000090.1_pt1 | contig 14939 bp, 16 predicted proteins | sample 768581 | NCBI WGS metagenome assembly LZQQ01 (sample SAMN05207185, study PRJNA324510) | oil field metagenome | isolation source: sample BH-FW-20 from oil reservoir | place: India: Bombay High | collected 2015-11-25 | reverse complement strand
TGGTCGGCCAGGTAGGCCAGCAGCCACTGGATGCGCTGCTGCTCGTGTTGCGAGGCGGCACGCGCGAGGCAGCGCGACAGTCGCCCATGGGTGTTGCGGTCCGCGGCCGATGGCGCGGGCCAGTGCCTGCTCGTGGTCGGCCAGGTAGGCCAGCAGCCACTGGATGCGCTGCTGCTCGTGTTGCGAGGCGGCACGCGCGAGGCAGCGCGACAGTCGCCCATGGGTGTTGCGGGTCCAGTCGATCAGGTCTTCGAAGCGTTCGATCTTCATGCGGTGCCCTCCGCCGCGCGGGCTGGGCCGGCGACGGACAGCGCCGGCGATACATCGAGGCGTTCGTGGCAAGCATAGACAGCCAGGCCGAACACCCCGGACCGGCGGGCGACGAAGGCGTTTCCAGGTGTGACAGCGCCGTTCAGGCCAGCAGCTCGCCCATCGCCGCGAACAGCTGGGCCATGGCCTCGGGGCTGCGCCCCGGCCCGCCGGCGCAGTGCCCCCAGTCGGACTCGAGCACACGCAGCTCTGCGCGGGGAATCAGCGACGTCTCGTGGCGTGCATCCTCGACGGTGAAGTACAGGTCGGTGCGGCCCGGCATGACGATCGCCTGCGCCTGGATCCGGCCGAGGGCCTGCTCCAGGCTGCCGACACCGAGCAGCCGCGCCGGATCGGCCGACTGCCAGGTCTCCAGCACGCAGAGCAGGTCGTTGGCGTCCTGCTGCAGATGATCCTGCTCCCAGAAATCCAGCAGTGCTTCCAGCGAGCCGAAGCCCAGCTCGCGCCACAGTTCGCGACGGTAGAACGCCTGCGAGTAGGCCCAGCCGGCATAGGCGCGCCCGAAGGCGCGCAGCCCGCGCTCCGGCGGCGCGGCGTAGCGCCCGTCCTGCCAGTCCGAATCGGCGCAGAGCGCGGCCTTCACCCCCCTCGAGGAACACCCGGTTGTGCGGCCAGCAGCGCGCGGTGCAGCAGAACGGCAGGATCGCGCGCACCCGCTCGGGATAGGCCATCGCCCAGTACAGCGTCTGCATGCCGCCCATCGACCAGCCGGTGACCAGCCTCAGCGTCCAGTCCGGGCCGAACAGCCGGTCGAGCAGCTGCTTCTGCGCACGCACGTTGTCTATCAGGCTGATGCGCGGGAAATCCGCGCCGCGCTGGTCCTCACCCGCATTGCTCGGCGAACTCGACCAGCCGGCGCCGAACAGGTTGGTGAACACCACGCAGTGCTGGCCATCGGCCAGGGGACTTCCCGCACCAACAAGGGGCAGGCTGCCCCAATGTGTTCCTCCGTAGTAACTCGGCACCAGCACCAGGTTGCTGTGCGCGGCGTTAGGCGTGCCAGCGATTTGATAGCAGATGCGTGCCTGGCGCAGCGTCCGGCCGCTGTCGAGAAGCAGGTCGCCCAGCTCCATGAAGCTTTTTTCTCTTTTTATTTCAATCACTTGTCTGTTCTCCTAGTCACCGATGGCCCGTTCTCACGAAGGCTGCTGCCGGCCTTTTCTATACACGCTGGCATGTATATTGGATGAAGGATTCGTGCCATCGCCAGCGAGCTGGCCCAAATTCAGCTAGGAGCGCTACATGACCACCTTTCCGCAATCCACCGTCGAAGAGCTCAAGCAGCGGCTGCAGACCAAGGGCGTGAAATACGCCATGGCCAGCTACGTCGACATCCATGGGGTGATCAAGGGCAAGTTCGTCCCGCTCGCCCACCTCGGCCAGATGCTGCGGGGTTCGGAGCTGTACACCGGGGCGGCGCTGGATGGCGTGCCGCAGGACATCAGCGACAACGAGGTGGCCGCCATGCCCGATCCGGCGAGCGCCACCCAGTGCAGCTGGAACCGCGACCTGGCCTGGTTCGCCAGCGACCTGTACCTGGACGGCCAGCCGTTCGAGGCCTGCTCGCGCGGCATCCTCAAGCGCCAGACCGAGGCGGCGGCGCAGCTCGGCTACACTTTCAACCTCGGCATCGAGACCGAGTTCTTCCTGTTCAAGGACACGCCGGACGGTGGCTTCGCCCCGCTCTCCGAACGCGACACCGGCGCCAAGCCTGCTACGACCCGCGCCTGCTGATGGACAACCTGCCGATCGTCGACGAGCTGGTCGAGGCCATGAACGAGATGGGCTGGGGCGTGTACTCCTTCGACCATGAGGACGCCAACGGCCAGTTCGAAACCGACTTCAAGTACGCCGACGCCCTGACCATGGCCGACCGCTTCGTGTTCTTCCGCATGATGGCCACCGAGATCGCCCGCAAGCACGGCGCCTTCGCCACCTTCATGCCCAAGCCGTCGGCAACCGCACCGGCAGTGGCGCGCACTACAACATGTCGCTGGCCGACAGGGCGACCGGAAAGAACCTGTTCGAAGTCGACGGCGAGGACACCTACGGCTGCGGCGTCACCCCGCTGGCCTACCACTTCATCGCCGGGGTGCTGAAGCACGCCAAGGCGATCTGCGCGGTGATCGCGCCGACCGTCAACAGCTACAAGCGTCTGGTGCGCAAGGGCGCCATGTCCGGTTCGACCTGGGCGCCGGTGTTCTGCTGCTACGGCAACAACAACCGCACCAACATGCTGCGCATCCCCTCGCAGGGCGGCCGGGTGGAATGCCGCGCCGCGGACATCGGCTGCAACCCCTACCTGGGCGCCGCGATGATCCTCGCCGCCGGCCTGGAAGGCATCCGCGAGAAGCTCGATCCTGGCCTGCCGCACCGTGAGAACATGTACCACTACAGCGAGAAGCAGGTACGCGAGATGGGCATCGAGACCCTGCCGCGCACCCTCGACGAAGCCATTGACGCCTTCGAGGCCGACCCGCTGTCGCGCCAGGTATTCGGCGACGCCATGTTCGAGACCTTCGTGCAGTTCAAGCGTGACGAGTGGACCGCCTACCACACCCACGTGTCCGACTGGGAAATCCAGCGTTATCTGAAATTCTTCTAAGGAGCGACACCATGCAGACCAAGACGCTGAAAGGCTGGCTGTGCGCCGGCGCCATGGCCCTGGCCGGCCTCTCGCCGCTGGCCCATGCCGAGAAGAAGGACAGCTTCGAGCTGGCCTGGACCATCTACGCCGGCTGGATGCCCTGGCAGTACGCCGACGAGTCCGGAATCATGAAGAAGTGGGCCGACAAGTACGGCATCAAGGTGAACATCACCCAGATCAACGACTACGTCGAATCGATCAACCAGTACACCGCCGGCCAGTTCGACGGCGTGGTCGCCACCAGCATGGACGCCCTGTCGATCCCCGCGGCCGGCGGCGTGGACACCACCGCGCTGATCGTCGGCGACTACTCCAACGGCAACGACGGCATGGTCATGAAGGGCAGCGGCAACCTGGCCGACGTCAAGGGCCAGCAGGTGCACCTGGTCGAGCTGTCGGTGTCGCACTACCTGCTGGCACACGCGCTGGAAAGCGTCGGGCTGTCGGAGAAGGACATCCAGGTGGTCAACACCTCCGACGCCGACCTGGTCGCCGCCTTCAACACCCCGGACGTGCGCAACGTGGTGACCTGGAACCCGCTGCTTTCCGACGTGCAGGCCGTGCCGGACGCACAGCTGGTGTTCGATTCGAGCAGGATCCCCGGCCACATCAAGGACCTGACCATCGTCAACAGCCAGACGCTCGCGGACAACCCGGCCTTCGGCAAGGCGCTGGTCGGCGCCTGGTACGAGGTGATGAGCATCCTCGAGAGCGACACTGAAGAAGGCGCCAAGCGCGCGCCGCGCTGGGCCAGGCCTCGGGCACCGACCAGGCCGGCTACGAGGCGCAGCTCGAGGGCATGAAGATGTTCTGGAAACCGGCCGACTCGGTGGCCTTCATCGAGAGCCAGGAAGCCTACGAGGCGATGGACAGCGTGCGCCACTTCTCCTTCGATCACGGCCTGCTCGGCGAAGGCGCCGACTCGGCGGACTTCGTCGGCATCGCCATGCCGGGCGACAAGGTGCTGGGCAACGAAGGCAACGTGAAGCTGCGCTTCGACCCGACCTACATGCGCATGGCGGCGGACGGCAAGCTCTGAAACGCATGGGGAGCGCTCCATCTGCCCTTCCCTGTAGGAGCAGGCTCTGCCTGCGATCCCCGGCCGCTCCCCGATGCCAAGGTGGTCGCAGGTAGAACCTGCTCCTACAACCCCGCCAGCCACCTGCGCTAACCTCCCCTCCTTTCCCCGACCGACACCGCCATGCGCCGCACCAGAGAAGACGCCGAACAGACCCGCCTGAAAGTCATCGAGGCCGCGCTGGAGCTGTTCAGCCGCAACGGTTACTCCAACACCACCCTGGCGATGATCGCCGAGACGGCCGGCTTCAGCCGCGGGCCGATCTACTGGCACTTCAAGAACAAGGACGAACTCTACCAGGCGGTGCTGGCCGTCTCGCAGGAGCCGCTGGAACGGCTGATCGCCGAAAGCCAGGCGCGTGCCGTCGACCCGGTGGCGGCGCTGGAGCATTTCATCGGCCAGTGGTTCCGCCTGCTGGTCACCAACCGCTGGCATCGGCAGTCGTTCGAGATTCTGCTCAACAAGACCGAGTTCACCGCCGAGATGGCCACCGCGCTCAAGCGCGAGCGCGAACTCACCCGGCAGATGGTGCAGCTGCTCGCCGGCCTGATCGAACAGGCCCAGACCCTGGGCGCGATCCCTGCCACCCAGCCGGCGCAGTCGCTCGGCGTACTGACCTACTCCAACCTGATGGGCATCACCCACACCTGGCTGTTCTCGCCCAAGCTGTTCAAGCTCAAGGACGAGGCGCCCTTCTTCACCGACCGGTTGATGGCGCTGCTGCGGGTCGGCTGAACGGCGGTCGCGGTGCGGCATGGCGCCCCCCGCCGAGGGACTGGCGGCGCTTTTTCGAGGACGAAAAAAAAACGGCCCCGAGGCCGTTTCTTTCGTTGCATCCAGGTGTTCAGTGGACCTGGAGGCGAATGTGGCGCAGCGGACGGGACTCGAACCCGCGACCCCCGGCGTGACAGGCCGGTATTCTAACCGACTGAACTACCGCTGCGCGTTACCGCGAGATGGTGGGTGATGACGGGATCGAACCGCCGACCCTCTGCTTGTAAGGCAGATGCTCTCCCAGCTGAGCTAATCACCCTTCACTCTCGAAGTGGGGCGCATTCTAGAGAGGCTTCCGGACCTTGGCAAGCCCTCCAACGAAAAAAATTTCGAAGTCTTCCAACGACTTACTAAAGACGGCAGGTGGAAGGCCAATTGCACGAATTTCGTCCGTCGCGTCGCTCGCCAGGGTTGGCCTGGCCAGGCCGGACGGGAATAATGCGCGCTTTGCTTTTCCGGAGTTCCCCTACGCCATGTGGTTTCGCAACCTGCTCGTCTACCGTCTCACGCAGAACGTCCCCTTCGAGGCCGATGCCCTCGAGGCCGCCCTCGCCGCCAAGCAGGCCCGCCCCTGCAACAGCCAGGAAGTGAGCACCTATGCTTCGTCGCCCCCTTCGGCAAGGGCGCCGATGCGCCGCTGGTCCACAGCAGTCAGGGCTTCCTGCTGATCGCCGCGCGCAAGGAAGAACGCATCCTGCCCGGTAGCGTGGTCAAGGACGCGCTGAAGGAAAAGGTCGACGAAATCGAGGCCGAGCAGATGCGCAAGGTCTACAAGAAGGAGCGCGACCAGCTCAAGGACGACATCGTCCAGGCCTTCCTGCCGCGCGCCTTCATCCGCAAGTCCACCACCTTCGCCGCCATTGCGCCGTCGCTCGGCCTGGTGCTGGTCGATTCTTCCAGCGCCAAGCGCGCCGAGGACCTGCTCTCCACCCTGCGCGAGGCCATCGGCTCGCTGCCGGTGCGACCGCTGACGGTCAAGGTGGCGCCCGCCGCGACCCTCACCGAATGGCTGAAGACCCAGCAGGCGGCGGCCGACTTCACCGTGCTCGACGAGTGCGAGCTGCGCGACACCCACGAGGATGGCGGCGTGGTTCGCTGCAAGCGCCAGGACCTGTCCAGCGACGAGATCCAGAACCACCTGGCGCCGGCAAGCAGGTCACCCAGCTCTCGCTGGCCTGGCAGGACAAGCTGTCCTTCGTGCTCGACGACAAGCTGGTGGTCAAGCGCCTGCGCTTCGAGGACCTGCTGCAGGACCAGGCCGAACAGGACGGCGGCGACGACGCCCTCGGCCAACAGGACGCCAGCTTCACACTGATGATGCTGACCTTCGCCGACTTCCTCCCGGCCCTGTTCGAGGCGCTGGGCGGCGAGGAGATTCCGCAGGGCATCTGAACGCGCTCGCCGGGCCACGCGCCCGGCACAACGAACCCCGTGATCCCCGTAGGAGCGAGCTTGCTCGCGAAGCTTCTGCATAGCCTGGCAGTGCTTTTGGAATGCCATGCGCGCAACCCATCGGTTCGCAGGGTGGGCTAAAGCCCACCAAGGGGACGACCTCTGCCTGGTGAGCTAAAGCCCATCTACGACCGAGCCATGCCGGGACGACAGACCGCACGGTAATCGCCGAGCGCTTGCCATCCTGTCCGCCCACCCGGGCGCGCCGGCTATGCTGAACCGGCACGCCCCCGCCAGCCACGAGACGCCCCATGCGCGCCCTTGCCGCCATCAGCCGCTTCGCCGGCAACACCTTCGCCTTCTGGGTCCTGCTGTTCGCCGTCCTGGCCTTCTACTTCCCCGCCACCTTCCTGCCTGCCGCCCGGTGGATCGTGCCGCTGCTCGGGCTGATCATGTTCGGCATGGGCCTGACGCTGAAGACCGAAGACTTCCGCGAAGTCGCGCGCCAGCCCATGCGCGTGCTGCTCGGTGTCGCCGCGCAATTCCTGATCATGCCGGCACTGGCCTGGCTGCTCTGCCGGCTGCTCGGGCTGCCGGCGGAAATCGCCGTCGGGGTGATCCTGGTCGGCTGTTGCCCGGGCGGCACCGCGTCGAACGTGATGACCTGGTTCGCCCGCGGCGACGTGGCGCTGTCGGTGGCGATCACCGCGGTCACCACCCTGCTCGCCCCGCTGGTGACGCCGACGCTGATCTGGCTGCTGGCCTCGGCCTGGCTGCCGGTGAAGTTCGGCGCGCTGTTCTGGTCGATCGTGCAGGTGGTGTTGCTGCCCATCGCGCTCGGCCTGCTCGCCCAGCGGCTCCTCGGCCGCCGCGTGCAGGCGGCGGTGGAGGTGCTGCCGCTGGTGTCGGTGGCGAGCATCGTCGCGATCGTCGCCGCGGTGGTGGCCGCCAGCCAGGCGCGGATCGCCGAATCGGGCCTGCTGATCATGGCCGTGGTGGTGCTGCACAACGGCCTGGGTCTGGCGCTGGGCTACTTCGCCGGCAGGCTGTTCGGCCTGCCGCTGGCGCAGCGCAAGACATTGTCGATAGAGGTCGGCATGCAGAACTCCGGCCTCGGCGCGGCGCTGGCCAGCGCTCACTTCTCGCCGCTGGCGGCGGTTCCCAGCGCGCTGTTCAGCGTCTGGCACAACCTCTCCGGTCCGCTGCTGGCGACCTTCTATCGCCGCCTCGAGGACCTCCAGCCGCCGAACCGCGGCGCAGCATCTAGCGCGCCGCTCCACGCAACTCGGCCACGCCGCCTGCAGCTGCCGGCGGCCGGTCTGCGGCGGCAGGGGTGCCCCCGACCGCCAGCGTCACCCGCGACCAGAAGCGGCGGAACGGGCCCTTGGCCGGATCGCGGCTGAAGAAGCTGCCCCACAGCCCCTGCAGCGCCATCGGGATGACCGGCACCGGGTTGTCCTGCAGGATGCGCTCCGACCCCACCCCTGAATTCGTTCAGCTCGCCGTCGCCGGTCAGCCGGCCCTCCGGGAAGATGCACACCAGCTCGCCGGCGCGCAGGTATTCGGAAACCCGTTCGAAGGCACGGCGGAAAGTCTCCAGGTCCTCGTCGCAGCCGGCGATCGGCACCGCACCGGCGGTGCGGAACACGAAGTTCAGCACCGGCAGTTGGTAGATCCGGTAGTACATCACGAAGCGCACCGGCCGGCGCACCGCCCCGCCGATCAGCAGGGCATCGACGTAGGACACGTGATTGCACACCAGCACCGCCGGCCCGTGCTCGGGTATCCGCTCCAGCCCCTGGTGGCGCACCCGGTACATCGAGTGGCCGAGCAGCCAGATGAGAAAGCGCATGGTGAACTCGGGCACGATGCGGAAGATGTAGCCGCCGACCACCAGGTTCATCAGCGACACCGCCAGGAACAGCTGCGGGATCGACAGCCCGGCGACGGTGAGGAAGAGGATCGCCACGATGGCCGACAGCACCATGAACAGCGCGTTGAGGATGTTGTTGGCGGCCACCACCCGCGCCCGCTCGTGCTCGGCGGTGCGCGACTGGATCAGCGCGTAGAGCGGCACGATGTAGAAGCCGCCGAACAGGCCCAAGCCGAAGATGTCCAGCAGCACCCACCAGGTCCGCCCCTGCGCCAGCACCTCCAGCCAGCCCTGCACCTGCGGTGCCGGCCCGAAGGCCGACGCATGCCACCACAGCAGCAGGCCGAACACCGTCAGCCCCAGCGAGCCAAACGGCACCAGGCCGATCTCGACCCTGTGTCCGGACATCCGCTCGCAGAGCAGCGAACCGGCGGCGATGCCCACGGAAAACACCGTGAGGATGAGCGTCACCACGCTTTCGTCGCCGCCCAGCACACCCAGGGTGAACGCGGGAATCTGCGTCAGGTAGGTGGCGCCGAGAAACCAGAACCAGGAATTGCCGATCAGCGAGCGCGACACCGACAGCCGCTGCCCGAGCCCTAGGCGGAGGATGCGCCAGGTCTGGCGCAGGATGTTCCAGTCCATCTCGAGCGCCGGCAGCGAGGCCGCGGCAGGCGGAATGCGGCGGCTGGCCAGGTACCCCACGCCGCCACCAGCAGCACCAGGCCGCCCACCCGCAGGCGTAGCGTCCGACGACATGAGGATGCCAGCGACGAGGGTGCCGGTCAGTATCGCCAGGAAGGTGCCCATCTCCACCAGCGCGTTGCCGCCCACCAGCTCGGTGTCGGCCAGCTGTTGCGGCAGGATCGAATACTTCACCGGGCCGAACAGCGCCGATTGCGTGCCCATGGCGAACAGCACCGCCAGCAGCAGCGGCAGGCTGCCGAGCCACAGCCCCAGCGCGCCGACCGCATGATCGCCACCTCGGCCGCCTTGATGATCCGGATCAGCCGGTGCTTGGCGTACTTCTCGCCGAACTGCCGCCCAGCGCGGAAAACAGGAAGAACGGCAGGATGAACAGCAGCGCGCAGAGATTGACCAAAAGGTCCTTGTCGGCGCTGGTGCCGAGCCGGTAGAGGATCGCCAGCACCAGCGCCTGCTTAAACAGGTTGTCGTTGAACGCGCCGAGCAGCTGCGTGAGGAAGAACGGCAGGAAGCGCCGCGTGCCGAGCAGACCTGCTTGTGAATGAGTCGCCATGATCCCTTTCCCTGGCCGGTATCGGTCATTGGATGAGCGCCGAAGGGTCTCGCGCCACATCGGCGCCCTTGATTACAGCGGCAACTGCCCGAACGCCCAGCGCAGCAGGAAGAATGCCAGCAGGCCGCCGCCGATGGTCGCCAGCAGGTGCCGGGTCAGCGCGGCGATCAGGATCGTCAGCAGCCCGGCCAGCAGATAGGCGTTGCGCCAGTGCAGCGCCCATTCCCCGGCGGGCAGGAGCATCGCCGGCACCACGATCGCGGTGAGCACCGCCACCGGCACGTAGTGCAGGCCCTGCTCCACCAGCCGTGGAAAGCGCAGGTCCGGCCAGGCGAAGAAGCTGAAGCGCGTGGCGAAGGTGATCGCCAGCATGCCGAGGATCAGCAGCCAGGTTTCCATCAGGCCACCTCCGCCGGCGAATGGACGGTCATGCGGCGCTCCAGCCACACGCCGACGACGATGCCGGCGAACGCCGCGGCGATCAGCCCGAGCTTGTACGGCAGGCTCCAGGTGAGCAGCGACACCCCGGCGGCGACCAGCGCCGAAGCCACCTGCGGCCGGGTGCGCATCATCGGCACGGCGATGCCGATGAAGGTGGCGATCATGGCGAAATCCAGGCCCCAGGCCGCCACGTCCGGCACCGCCTGGCCGAAGGCGATACCGGCCAGGGTGAACAGCTGCCAGTTGACGTACATGGCCAGGGCGGCCCCGAGGAAGTACCAGTGCTTGAACGGCGAGGCATCGTCGCGGGCGTAGCGGTGCTGGATCACCGCGTAGGCCTCGTCGGTCAGGCAGAAGGCCAGCGGCACCCGCCAGCGCGCCGGCAGATGGCGGACGAAAGGCTGCATCGAGGCGCTGTAGAGCGCGTGCCGCAGATTGACCACGAAGGTGGTCAGCAGCACCACCAGCGCACCCACCCCGCCGCTCAGCAGGGTCACGGCGATGAACTGCGCCGAGCCGGCGAACACCAGCGCCGACATGCCCAGCGCCTGCCAGGACGACAGCCCGGCCCCGATGGCCAGCGTGCCGAAGATGATGGCGAACGGAATGGCACCGAATACCAGCGGCAGGATATCGCGGGCACCGTGGAAGAATTCTTGCGAGCGGGACATGACACCTCCTTGAGGGGGCGCAGATTATCCCAACTCGCGGAGGCGGTCTTGAACGATCTTGCACGCAGGCATCGGTGTCGGGGCCTGGGCTTGTGCCGGGGGGGCCTCCCTCATCCGGCCCTGCGGGCCACCTTCTCCCGGAGGAGAAGGGAAAGGCCGCGGCCGCCTGGAGCCTCGGCGATACCTGTAGGACCAGGCTCTGCCTGCGACCTGGCGGGCATCGTTCGCGGTCAAGAACGCTCCCACAGGCATGCAGGCACGCGCTCCTGTAGGAGCCAGCTCGCTCGCGAATCGCACCCGCACGACGCCTCGGCCACCACCCGCCAGCACCCTCTCCCTCCGGGAGAGGGTTGGAGTGAGGGCTTGGCGTCTCGGTGCCCGGCCCTCATCCGGCCCTGCGGGCCACCTTCCTCCCGGGGAGAGAAGGGAATACCCTTACCGCCAAACGTTCACTGGCTGAACCGCGCTTCCAGTCGTGCCTTGGCCTCCGGCCAGTCGCGGTCGGTGAGGCTATAGAGGACGGTGTCGTCGAGGCGGCCGTCGGCCAATCGGCGATGATTGCGCAGCTGGCCCTCGCGCCGGGCGCCGAGCTTCTCGATGGCCTTCTGCGAGCGCAGGTTGCTGGCGGCGGTCTTGAGCTGCACGCGTACCATCTGCCATTCCTCGAAGGCCTGGCGCAGCATCAGGTACTTGATCGAGTCGTTCAGACCCTTGCCGTGTTCGCCCTGGTCGAGCCAGGTCCAGCCGATCTCGGCGGCCGGCAGCGCCGGAAGAAAGTCGGCGAAACGGGTGGTCCCGACGACGCGGTCCAGCAGCCGGATGGTGAAGACCACCGCACGCCCCTCGCGCTGCTCCGCCAGCGCGTGGCGGTACCAGTCCGGACGCAGCGGGCCGTTGAGATAGCCGAGCACCGCACGGTTGCGCATGGCCAGCTCGACCAGGCCGGGGATGTCCGCCTCCTGCAGCGGATCGAGGCGCAGCGCGCCGCGCTGGAGCATCACCGGTTGCGGTTTGAACATCGATTTCCATCCTCGTCGAAGCCTGCCGGGCGGTTTTCCTGAGAACGCGCCGGCAGCGCGAAGTGCCCTCCGGCGGCCGCCGCCGGTGTCATGCGACCATGGTGCAAGCCGCGCGCGGGGCGGCCCGATTCATGGTAAATAGCCGGCATCAACAGGCCGCGTGAACGGGGTGAGCGGCGTCGAACGCAGGCGGGTGCGCACTACAGATGGCGCCCGTCCTGCCTTCCCGACCGCCCACGTACCACCCGGCCTGAATGGCGGCCCTTGCCTGCCTGTCGCCACCCTGTTTGCGGAGTACCGATGTCCCTGTCCAGCGGGCTGATCGCCGTGGTCGCCCTTCTTTATATGGCCGTGCTGTTCGCCATCGCCTTCTACGGCGACCGCCGCCGCGAGCCGATGGCGCCGCGTGTGCGCGCCTGGGTCTACAGCCTGTCGCTGGCGGTCTACTGCACCAGCTGGACCTTCTTCGGCGCGGTCGGCCAGGCCGCCGAGCAGCTCTGGGCGTTCCTGCCGATCTACCTGGGCCCGGCCCTGCTGCTGCTGTTCGCGCCGCAGATCATCCAGAAGATGCTGGTGATCAGCAAGCAGGAGAACATCACCTCGATCGCCGACTTCATCGCCGCGCGCTACGGCAAGTCGCAGTTGCTGGCGATCGTGGTGACGCTCATCTGCCTGGTCGGCGTGCTGCCGTACATCGCCCTGCAACTCAAGGGCATCGTGCTCGGGGTGAACCTGCTCAGCGGCGGCAGCGCCGAGAGCGTCGGCACCCGTGCGCTGGACACCGCGCTGATCGTGTCGATCGCGCTGGCGCTGTTCACCATCCTGTTCGGCACCCGCAACCTGGACGTGACCGAGCACCATCGCGGCATGGTCCTTGCCATCGCCTTCGAATCGATCATCAAGCTGCTGGCCTTCCTCGCCGTCGGCGCCTTCGTCACCTTCGGGCTCTACGACGGCCCCGGCCACCTGCTGCAGGCGGCCCACCAGTCGCCCCGGCTGGAATCCTACTGGCAGGAGACGGTGAACTGGCCGTCGATGCTGGTGCAGACGGTCGTGGCGATGATGGCCTTCGTCTGCCTGCCGCGGCAGTTCCACGTCGCGGTGGTGGAAAACACCCATCCGCGCGACTTCCGCCTGGCGCGCTGGGTGTTCCCGCTTTATCTGTTGCTCGCGGCGCTGTTCGTGGTGCCGATCGCCCTGGCCGGGCAGTTGCACCTGCCCAGCGGCATCGTCCCGGACTCCTTCGTCATCAGCCTGCCGCTGGCCGAGCAGCACCCCTGGCTGGCGCTGCTGGCGTTCATCGGCGGCGCCTCGGCGGCCACCGGCATGGTCATCGTTGCCAGCGTGGCGCTGTCGACCATGGTCTCCAACGACATCCTGCTGCCTGGCTGCTGCGCCGGCAGAAGACCGAGCGGCCGTTCGAGGAATTCCGCCACTGGATGCTCTCGGTGCGCCGCATCAGCATCCTGGTGATGCTGTTGCTGGCCTACGTCAGCTACCGCCTGCTCGGCTCCAACGCCAGCCTGGCGACCATCGGCCAGGTCGCCTTCGCCGCCGTCACCCAGCTGGCCCCGGCCATGGTCGGCGCGCTCTACTGGAAACCGGCCAACCGCCGCGGCGTGTTCGCCGGCCTCGCCGCCGGCGCGGCGATCTGGTTCTACACCCTGGTGGTACCGCTGATGGCCGCCGGGCTGGACTGGCCGCTGACGCTGTTCCCCGGTCTGCAGTGGCTGCGCACGCACGCCTCGGACTTCGGCGTGAGCGTGCTGACCCTCGGCGTGATCCTCTCGCTGGCCGGCAACTTTTTGCTGTTCTTCTGGGTGTCGATCATCACCCGCACCCAGGTCTCCGAGCACTGGCAGGCCAGCCGCTTCATCGGCCAGGAAATCAACACCCAGACCGGCAACCGCCGGCTGCTGGCCATGCAGGTGCGCGACCTACTGGCACTGGCCTCGCGCTTCGTTGGCGCCGAACGGGCGCAGGAGAGCTTCCGCCGCTTCGCCGTCCGCCAGGGGCAGAACTTCGCCCCGAAGCAGCCGGCCGACGCCAAGTGGATCGCCCACACCGAGCGCCTGCTGGCCGGCGTGCTCGGCGCCTCCTCGACACGCGCGGTGGTGAAGGCGGCCCTCGAAGGCCGGCAGATGGAAGTCGAGGACGTGGTGCGCATCGTCGGCGAGGCCTCCGAGGTGCTGGAGTTCAACCGGGCCCTGCTGCAGGGCGCGATCGAGAACATCACCCAGGGCATCAGCGTGGCGGACAAGTCGCTGCGCCTGGTGGCCTGGAATCGCCGCTACCTGGAGCTGTTCGACTATCCCGAGGGGCTGATTACGGTCGGCCGGCCGATCGCCGACATCATCCGCTACAACGCCGAGCGCGGCCTGCTCGCCCCGGCGACATCGACGAGCACGTCGCCAAGCGCATCTACTGGATGGAAAAGGGCACGCCGCACACCTCCGAGCGCCTGTTCCCCAACGGCCGCGTGGTCGAACTGATCGGCAACCCGATGCCCGGCGGCGGCTTCGTCATGAGCTTCACCGACATCACCGCGTTCCGCGAGGCCGAACAGGCGCTCAAGGACGCCAACGAGGGTCTCGAGCAGCGGGTGGCCGAGCGCACCCACGAATTGTCGCAGCTGAACCAGGCGCTGAGCGAGGCCAAGAGCACGGCCGAGGCCGCCAACAAGTCGAAGACGCGCTTTCTCGCCGCGGTCAGCCATGACCTGATGCAGCCGCTCAATGCCGCGCGGCTGTTCTCCGCCGCCCTCGCCCACCAGCAGGAAGCGCTGCCGCGCGAGGCGCAGGAACTGGTGCGCCACCTGGACAGCTCGCTGCGCTCGGCCGAGGACCTGATCGCCGACCTGCTGGACATCTCGCGCCTGGAAAGCGGCCGCATCACCCCGGACCGCAATCCCTTCCCGCTGGCCAGCCTGTTCGACACCCTCGCGCCGAGTTCACCGCGCTGGCGCAGGAGCAGGGCGTGACCTTCCGCGTGCACGGCAGCCGCCTGCGCGTCGACAGCGACATCAAGCTGCTGCGGCGAATCCTGCAGAACTTCCTGACCAACGCCTTCCGCTACGCCGAGGGCCGGGTGATCCTCGCGTCCGGCGCGAGCCCGGCGCCCTGCGCCTGGAGGTCTGGGACCGCGGCCCGGGCATCCCGGAGGACAAGCGGCACGAGATCTTCGAGGAATTCAAGCGCCTGGACAGCCACCGCACCCGCGCGGAAAAGGGGCTGGGCCTCGGCCTGGCGATCGCCGACGGCCTCTGCCGGGTCCTCGGCCATCGCCTGGAGGTGCGCTCCTGGCCAGGCAAGGGCAGCGTCTTCAGCGTCAGTGTGCCGCTCGCCAGCGCACCCAGCCAGGAATTCAAGCGCCTGGACAGCCACCGCACCCGCGCGGAAAAGGGGCTGGGCCTCGGCCTGGCGATCGCCGACGGCCTCTGCCGGGTCCTCGGCCATC
>LZQQ01000089.1_pt1 | contig 14991 bp, 23 predicted proteins | sample 768581 | NCBI WGS metagenome assembly LZQQ01 (sample SAMN05207185, study PRJNA324510) | oil field metagenome | isolation source: sample BH-FW-20 from oil reservoir | place: India: Bombay High | collected 2015-11-25 | reverse complement strand
GCTCAGACGTACGTAGTGTACATCGATCGATGCTCAGACGTACGAGCTGTACATCGATGATGCTCAGACGTACGTAGCTGTACATCGATCGATGCTCAGCCGACCACTTTCAACGCCAAAAACAAGCCCATTGTGCCATTCACCACCGCGATCGCATGTTTGGCGCCAGTAAAGTAGGCCATAGCCTCTTCGAAACGATTCACATACTGACCAACCGACGACACAAAGGTGCTGTCGATGCAGTCCGAAACCATGTGTTTTCAGTGTCGTCAAAACAAGGAGCGTGCAATGGAATCAAACCGGCTTCGGCGCTCGGCACGGCATAGGTATCCCGAATAAAATCAATCAGTGTTTGCGTGTCGGCCAAGCGGTCAGACATTGTAAATGCCTGCTTTGTATTGTCTGAGGTTGTCCACGTTGCGGAACCAACGAACGGTTTCTTCCAAGCCGGTACGCAAATCGTACTGAGGCTCAAAACCGGTTAGCGATTGAATCAAGGTGTTGTCACACCATAGACGGAAGACTTCCGAGTCTTTTGGACGAATGCGCGCCTCGTCGGTCACGAACACGACATCGGATTGCATGATGTCTTTAATCATGTCCAACGTATCCTGCACGGAAATTTCATAGTTGGAACCGATATTAATGGTTTCACCGATGGCTTGTTCGGATTGGGCGATTGCATCATGCCACGGCAGGTATCGGTGACGAAATTGAAGTCGCGTGTCGGGCTGGTATCCCCCAGTTTGATTTCTTTCATGCCGTTGGCGATTTGGGTAATGATGGTCGGAATCACCGCTCTGGCCGATTGTCTCGGCCCGTAAGTGTTGAACGGGCGCGCAATGGAAACCGGCAGTTCGAAAGCGTTGAAATACGACATCGCCATGGCGTCGGCCCCAATTTTACTGGCACTGTAAGGCGACTGCGGTTGCGCCGGGTGCTTTTCGTCAATCGGTACATATTGCGCGGTGCCGTAGATTTCCGACGTGGAGGTATGCATCAATCGTTGAACGCCGTTATCCAGGCAGGCCTGGGCAATATTCAAAGTGCCGTTGACATTGGTTTCCACATACGAATTCGGCGCAATATAGGAATACGGAATCGCGATCAAAGCGGCGAGATGAAAGACGGTGTGACAATCTTGGGTGATTTTTCGGCACAGGAACGGATCCCGAACGTCGCCGGCCACCACTTCAATGTCATCCAAATACGGGGATTGATCCAGCCAGCCCCAAGAATTGAAGGAGTTATATAACGCCAGGGCGCGGACTTTGGCTCCGGCTTTCACGAGTTGCTCGGTTAAGTGCGACCCGATAAATCCGTCCGCTCCCGTGACCAACACCTGTTTTCCCTGCCAATATGCTTCCGTCATTCCCTCTCTCGCTTTTATTGTATTTGTCTTGAAACGGTTAAAGAACCTTTGATTGAATCGGTTTGATATTCAATCAGAAACTCCTTAGGTTTCCTGCAACAACTCCCGATATTTGGTTTCGGCTTTCATGACCTTATCCAAATAACGACGCGTTTCGTCCGAATGATGATCGTAACGCAATTTGCGATACACTTGATTCGGTTTCATGTGATTCAAACGCTTAATCGCCGCTTCCGGTGTTTTTCCAAACAACCCCAAAACCGTTTTGATGCCACCATTATAAGAAGAAATGGTCACCATTTGCTTGATTTTATCATCCAGAATATCCGACAGATAATCATGCTTCAATAGGCCCAGATAAGCCGTTCCCATGCGAATGTTCTTTTCGGAATCGAACAGTTCGTCCAAGCTGGGCTGACCGGGTTTAGCATCAATGTACTGGTAAACATCCTTACCGGCCGCTTCCGCCTTGACCTGCATCAAACCAATGGCATTGGAGCGACTGACGGCTTTCGGGTTAAAAGCGCTTTCCGTTTCCATCACCGCGTAAATCAGAGACTCCGGCACACCAAATTCGCTCGCATAGTTTTTCACCCAGGCCTGGTAGTTTTTGGCCGGGCCCGACAAACCGCTTTCATGCAATGGAATATGCAGAGCGATAAAGTCGCCTTCTTCATCGGACAACTCTTCCACTTCGTGCTCCATCAGGTAATCGGCGTAATCGAAAGCTTGCTTCGGGTAACGGACCGGATTTTGATTCTGATCCAACACTCGACGATAAAAATACGGACGCTTGCGCAAATCGATTTTGTCGCGAGACAAGAGCTCATGCCCGGCGGTCGGTCGGTCCAACAGCAGCACACGGCTAACGGCATTTTTAATATTTCGTGTAGAGGCGATGGCTTTAGGAAATTCAATCACCAACTCATCTTCATACACAACCAAAACCGGGCTGGCCGAACTGGCATCAGGTTTAACGGAATCATTTTTTTCCACCGGTGAGGTGACGGATTTGGTCACGATAGAAGAAGATGAAACGGGTGCTTTCAACTCAGGCAAAACGGCCTTTTTTGGCTGAGCCGGAGTTGTTTCGTTGGGAAAAGATTCTGTATAGGCTTTCTTAGCCAAACGATTAACGTCATCTTTTTTGGGAGAGGAAATCATATGACGAATGCCAGACTCCGCGACCACTTGGCTTTTTGGCGGCTCCGTAAGCACCGATTGCGACAAAACCCAATGTTGAAAAGCGGTCATTACACCACTACTCACCACCCCGAGCATCATGACGGCAAACATCAAATGAAAAAAATTTTAGGCAATGACACGTGCACCCTCTGTCAAAAATCCGTAAAAAAGTTGTATTCGACAGGACGTAGCAATTTAAACGCCAATTTTGTTGCTGAGCCGACAAAATAAAAAGCCTCTTGAAAAAGAGGCTTTAAAATATCCAGTCTGGACGAGAATCATCCTAAATAATCAAACAACGTCATGCCTTGAACTCGGGAGAAAACCTGTTGAGCCATTTGCAGAGCGTTCTGTTTCATGGTGAATTCCGAGATTCCTTCCACCACATCCTGGTCCTGCAAATCGGATCGACGCTGGTTCAAGCAATGCCAAACGCTTGACCGGACTCATCCTGGTTCCGGATACGGTTTTGACGACTCCCCACCTCAGCCAAAGCATCCGACATGGCATCCAGTCCAGCTAATAAATCGGTACCGATCTCCGCCGGTGGCTGATTGCTTGGTCCAGTTCATCTTTTAATTGAACCATGACATTCAACAGATTACGGTCCACCCCCGGCGGTAACGAACCGGCCCCCGGCACATCAAAAACCTTGGAGCCGTTATCCGTCACACGTACTCGGCTTGGATCGCCGTCATCATCCGGGCTTAATTGATTATTATCGTCAAATGCAATCTGCACAAAGCGCGATCCATAATTCGCTTGAACATCATAATCCGCTCCCGCATTCGGGCTACCGATGTAAGCATAGTATTCATTCCCCGGCTGCAACCCACCAGAGTTTGCGGTATCTTTAACAAAAGCGGCATTCGCCGTTACATTGTTCCCCGCAAACAGTAACTCTTCTTCCGAGTTACTGCTGTTCATGACGTTCGCCATTTCTTTAATTAATTGACCGATTTCCATGCCCGCCGCTTGACGTTGCTCAGGTGTATAAGTTTCATTCATCATTTGAATGGTCAACTCACGGGCACGCTGCGTTACATTAACGGCCGAATCAATTTGAGTTTCTTCATAAGACAGCATGGTTTTGGCAAAATCGCCATTCTTTTTAAACTGTGCCAGGTCATTCATACTTTGATTCAGCGCATGGATCTGACCAATGGCTAAAGGATCGTCACTGGGTTTGTTAACTCTTTGACCGGAACTGAGTTTTTCCTGGATTGCCAATACCGAATTTTGGTGTTTTTCAATCGAAGCGAACGATTGCATATGAAATAAGTTGGTTGAAATTCTCATCTTTTTCTCCTTCAACCTTAACCGATAGCATTGATTAATGTCTGAAATGTCGATTGTGCGGTCTGCAGAATCTGAGCAGAGGCTTGGTAGGCTTGCTGGAATCGCAACAAGTTAGCCGCTTCTTCGTCAAGGTTGACACCGGACAAAGACTCACGCCGCGCCACCATTTCACCGTAAACATTATTCTGGGCGACTTGCTGAATTTCAGTATTACTGACGTAGGCACCAACATTCGTTGCCATCGTAGAATACCCCCCAGCAAGGTTTCCGAAGCCTGACCCGTTAAATCCGAATACAACAAATTCTTATTTTGCAGGCTGGCCATATTGGCTATATTAACGTTATCTCCCGCCGCACCTGGCTCAGGAGGGCTCGTTGGAGACACCGGATTGCCCGTTCCCGTTTCAACCGGAGACTGACCTCGCGTCGCAATTGCTTCCGGGTTGCTCAATTCCGTTTTAAAGTTTTCCAACATATCTTGATGCGGCTTCACCAAAAACTTTTCGCCCGGCTGGACGGCATTAATACCACGTACATCAAAACGCAAGCCTTCGACATTTTCAATACCATTGTCCGGCGCGCCTAAGGTGATTTCAACCGGTGCTCCAGCGGAATCTTCCACGGCTGCGCCGGTTTTATAATCAAATACGTCAAAGTTACCGGCCGCATTCACTCGTAACTCGTATTCCCGCGCTTCAAAATTACCGATTTCCGTCAGAGCCTGATCCAAAAAACCTTGCTTCGTACCATAATCTACCGGCTGAGCATCTGCGGCAGGCGGAACAGCGGTCGATGAATACGGGGGGTTCGAACCTTGTACCGGTGCATTCGGATCATAAACCGGAGTAAAGTTCACCAAAATATTGGTGCCATCCTCGGCGCCCCCGCCGGCAATTTCTTTATTCTTACTACTGGCCGTCGCATTCGTATCTAATGGTTGATAGAAAGATTGGCCAGGTTCGCCGTTTTGATCCCAGCCTTGATAATGCTGCCAATTCACGGAAGCCGTCAAGCCATTGATCACCACACCCAGTTCGTCTTTCGACTTGTCCAGCATATTATCCCGAAAGTCCAGTACGGCTCCCATTTCACCGCCGTTGATATGGTCGGAAATCACACGCTTTTCACCGTTCACGTTCATATAGATCTCATAACGGTTGTCGTGCGTGAACTCAGATAGGCCGGCGACAATTTCGTGACTGTGTTATCGCCAATTAAAGAATAACGTCCATCACCGGTCGCCACATTCACTTTACCATCTGCTTGCGGCGACGTTTTGATGTCCATGTATTGACTGAGTTGTTTGATCGCTTCATCCCGCTGATCCATTAAGTCATTCGGTTGTTGACCGTTGACATGGGACAAATTAGCGATTTGTTGATTCAACAGATGAATGCTTTCGAGGCGTTGATTCACTTCACCCACCGTATTAGAAAGCTGTTTATTCACCTGTTCACTGGTTTCGTCTAATACGCTGTTCATATTACCCAAAAGGCTTTCAAGACTTTTGGATTGATCCACCGTTAATTTGCGTGCGGTCGAAGAGGTCGGGTTGTCCGCCAACTCCTGAAACGAATCAAAAATGCGCTTCATAAAGTCCTGAACCCCTTCATCATTACTCGCAACCACCCCTTCAACCTGCTGGGCCAAAGACAGTTGCTCATCATAACGGGTTTTAAGCTGTAGCTGTTTACGAGCTGGGTTTGAATGTAACTGGCATAAATACGCTCGACACTCTCGACCCGAGAGCCGCCACCATTATAGGAAGAGGTCAAGGCATGAGTGGCATTACTAACAATTTCTGCACGTTGCCGGTTGTAACCTTCTGTGGCCACATTCGCGACGTTATTACTGGTCACGTCAATCGCATTTTTGAAGGCATTGGCCGCGCTTGAACCGATGGATAATAGGTCAGCCATTATATTTTCCTCTTTCTGGTCTCTTCACCTGGACAACGGCTTATCGTAAGCGTCGTAATGCCAAGCTATCTTCTGTCGTTTGCGCCGGTGTTGTTTCTTGTTGTTTTTGCATGTCATCCGCTTGTGTGTTTTCTTGTTTAGCGCCTTGATTTAACATGGTTTGTAATCTGATTTTGACACAGTCGGCAACTTGGGCGCAAGCTCTTCAACTATTTTATCGGCTAAACCCAACGAACCTTTAGAGGATAAAACCTGACCGAGCTGCTGATCGTACCAATCCCGGTAAAAATCGCCTTGGTCACCATCCAGCCAACCATCATCTAATTTCACCTTACGGGCTTCTTTCAGAATTTGCGACAAGAATAACGCTTCAAACTGCTCCGCGACCGGACGCAACGCTTCGCGTTGATCCTGCTTCGCGATTTGCTTCAGGTCGTTAAAGCTGCCGCCATTGCCGTAAATTTGTTGATAGGCCTCCAGTTTCGGGACCTGTAAATCCACTCCCGACATCACCGCCTCCTTAAATCACCATCAAATCGGCTTGCAAAGCACCGGATTGTTTCAGTGCTTCCAAAATCGCCACCAGGTCACCTGGTGCTGCGCCGACTTTATTAACCGCCTGCACGATATCATCCAATGTCACCCCTTTCGGGAATTTGAACATTCGGCCCTTGCCTTCGTTTTGCACACTGATTTCGGATTCTGGCGTCACAACGTATCCCCACCGGCAAACGGATTCGGTTGAGAGACATTATTGAACTCACTCACTTTCACAACCAGGTTGCCATGCGTCACCGCCGCCGCGGAAACGCGCACGTTATTGCCAATCACAACCGTACCGGTGCGTGAATTGATAATCACCCTGGCGGCTTCCGCTCCGGGCTGCACTTCAATGTTTTCGACAATCGATAAAAATGCCACGCGCTGGTTTGGAATACGCGGCGCCATCACCTCAACCGATTCGCCGTCCAAGGCATAAGCGGTGCCGTCACCCAGTTTTCATTGATGGCTTTCACCAAATTCGAAGCGGTCGTGAAGTCGGCATTTTTCAGGTTCAATGTAATGGTATTGCCCAAATCAAACCCGCTGTTAACCGTTTTTTCCACTGACGCGCCGCCCGGTACTCGGCCGACACTCGGCACGTTTACCGTAATACGGGAACCATCGGCACCGGAAGCGTCCAACCCGCCCACAATCAGGTTCCCTTGCGCCAAGGCGTACACATTACCGTCCACCCTTTAACGGGGTCAAGAGTAAAGTACCGCCTCGCAAACTTTTCGCATTCCCCAGCGAGGAAACCGTCACATCGATTCGCTGCCCGGGCTTAGAAAATGCCGGCAAATCGGCATGAACCGCAACGGCTGCGACGTTTTTGGAATTGGTCTTGGTGCCCGGCGGCAGATTGATGCCGAACTTGTTCAACATACTGAGCAAACTCTGGTCGGCATAATCGGTCTTGTCACCGGTTCCATTCAACCCCACGACCAAACCGTAACCAATCAATTGGTTGGAACGCACGCCTGCGACATTCGCCAAATCCTTGACTCTTTCGGCATAGGACACCGCACTCCAAACGAGTAAGACCGCCATTAAAATGACATTTCTTCTGGTAAACATGGTTTTCTCCTATTCTTTAGGACAATTTTATTGTTATTTTAATAGAACCGTAGCATCAGTTATGCCATAACGAATAAAAACACTGAAAATAATTCAATAAATTCAAGTACAGGCCGATAACTAAGGGTTATGAAAAAAAGATAAAAAAATGGGGCGCCGAGCGCCCCCAAAGACCAGAAAAAAACGGTTATCACAAAACAGCCAGGCCTGGCCGTTTTGAAAAGAATAAAAAACCGACTTGCAAAAAGGAGATTATAAAAAACAAGCCGGAAAAACTTGGCCGCGTTTTCGGTGCGCGGCTCACCCAACTCATACCAAGATTATAGAGGCCAGTACTTATGCAAGAACTGAGTGCCCGCGCTTGGTCTGTTCATGTCACCGGAAATACCGGTATCTTTATAAATCAATCGCACATCCGCCACTTTGGCCGAGTCGATGGTGTTATCGGGGCTGATGTCCTGCGGCCGGATAATGCCGGCAAAACGAATCACTTCTTCCCCTTCGTGAATCGTGATCCATTTCTCGCCACGAATCACCAGATTACCATTCGGAATCACTTCAACGACCGTCACCGCAATCGACCCACTCAAACTGGAATTCTGTTTGACGTCTGACTTACCGTTAAAAGTGCCGTCAGACCCATAACCAATGCCGATCCCCGTGCCCAATCCAGGCACGGAAATATTGCCGCCAAACGCCGTCGCATTCGAGCCAATCGCAGCTTGTCCGTTTAGACCAAAGTTCTGCTGATTGGTTTTGTTGTACTTCGCTTCGTCTTTTTTCTTGGCATCAAACTTTTCGGCTAGGTTAATGGTGATGATATCCCCGACCTTATGCGCTCTTGAGTCATCGAACAGGCTTAAATTGTCGCCGGCTTGATACAAAGAACCGTCTTTCGGCTCGGTCTTCGCCGGAATATTCATCGGGTAGTTCGGTTCGTATGAAAACTTCTCCATTCGCTCGGGCACTGTTGAGCAACCCGATAACAACACGGAAGACACCGCCACGGCAATGGCTACTTTGGCCAAAGACGACGATACGGTAGATGTTTGTTGTTTTTTTCCAGTCATTTCTCACTCCTTAGCTGAAGCTTGCCAGCCGCCAGATGGTTAAACGTTATTATTTAGGTATTGCATCATGCCGTCTGCGGCACTGATGGCTTTGGAGTTCATTTCATAAGTCCGTTGGGCTTCAATCATGCCCACCAATTCTTCAACCGTATTCACGTTTGAAGATTCCAATGCGCCCTGCAGAATGCTCCCGGCTTCTTCCACTTCGGGGTTTTTCACATTCGGTGGCCCACTGGCCAAGGTTTCCAGATAGAAGTTCTTACCGATGGACTCCAAACCGGATGGATTGATAAACGTAGCCAACTCCAACTGCCCAAGCTGAACCGGTTGCGGATTGCCCGGCTCTTTGGCCGAAACAATACCGTCAGCAGTGATGAACACTTCGGTCGAGTTCAGTGGAATATTGATGTTCGGCTCAACCAAATAACCGGATGATGTCACCAGATCACCATTCTGATTGACTTCAAACGACCCATCACGGGTGTACATCAGGTTTCCATCTTGGTCAAGCGCCTGGAAAAAACCTTTCCCTTCAATCATCAAATCCAATTCATTATCGGTGATGATGGCATTCCCTTCGGTATGGATTTTTGAACGCCAATGGCGCGCACACCGGTTCCCAACTGCAAGCCGGACGGCAAAGTATTCTCTTCATTCTGTGTGGCTTGAGCCCCGGCTGACGAACATTTTGATACATCAAGTCCGCAAACTCGGCTCGGCCGGTTTATAACCGTAAGTATTCGCGTTGGCCAGGTTATTCGAAATCGCGGCCAGCCTAAAGTCCTGAGCTTCAAGACCCGTTTTCGCTACATAGAGTGTTCGATTCATTTTAAACTCCTATTTCCCTAGCTTAACTTCACAAGACTGTCGGATTTCTGAGCATGTGTTTTCGACGTACTCATCATCTTGATCTGCATCTCATATTTCCGAGACAGCTCAATCATGTTCGTCAAGGCTTCAACCGTATTGACGTTACTGCTTTCCAAAGCACCGCTGACCAACTGCACCGGCGCTTGCGGCAACTCACCGTCTTCGGTGCTACGAATATAGCCATCCAGCCCTTTTTCCAGATTCTTGACATCCGGGCTGACCATTCGAACCTGGTCCAGTACCACCATTAAATTATTCGGGGCATCGGCCGGTAAAAATGAAATGGTGCCGTCGTCACCGATTTCGATGGCCTTCGCAGGAGGGATGTTGATTGGTGTCCCCCCTTCATTCAGAATCGGGTCGCCTTTCACATTCACCAAATCCCCTTCCTGAGTCACATGCATGGAAGCGGAACGAACCAAGGCCTCGGTGCCATCCGGCGCCTGAATACCGATGAACCCGTTTTCTTTGGTCATCATATCCAAATCCCGTCCGGTCACTTTGACCGCACCTGGTGTAAAATCCGTCGCCGGGCGTTCATCCAATGCATAAGTACGCGTGTGCCAGCCCGGCCCTTCCATATGCTGCGCTCGGAATTGGTTAAAGTCCTGCTTAAACCCGTCCGTATTGGCATTGGCCAAATTGTTAGCATTATTCGCTTGGGAGAGCATCACTTCTTTGGCGCCACTCATTGCGATGTATAACATACGATCCATCAGCGAAATCCTTACTTTAATCCAGTCTTGAAAGAACGGGAGCCGCCTAAAAGGACGCCTCCCACAGAAACACTGTTATTTGTGTGACTCTAACGGTCCGTGTTTCGATTTCCTTGTGTGTTAACGTTATTCGTCAAATTTCCGACATTTCGAAAATCCGTTACTGAACTAGTAGCACTTGCCGTGCCAAACTTAGGTAAAAAAGAATTAAAGCCTTTAGAATTCGGCCGATAAACTTATATAGGAAGGACTGAAATAAAAACCGGCAATAAATGCCGGTTTTTTTATGGTTTCAAGAACGCTCTACAGGTTCAAGATTGTTTGTGTCAATGTCTGAGAGGTTGATATGACCTGAGCACTGGCCTGATAGGTTCGCTGTGTCTGGATCATATTCACCAACTCACCGGTCGTATCCACATTAGAGTACTCCAAAGAACCCGCACTGATCGAACCAAAACCATTATTTTCCGCTGTACCAATTTGAACAGGGCCTGAACCGAATGTTTCAGCATAGGTTTGTCCACCGAGTTTTTCCATGGCATTTTTATCGTTAAAGTTGGCCAAAGCAAGCTGAGCCACCGGAACGGAACGGCCATTGGAATAACGCGCCTCAATCACACCATCCGGATTGGTATTAACGCCAACCAAGTCCCCGATAGCATAACCGTTTTGAGTTGTACCACGCTGAGTGTAGGCTCCTGCATACTGACTCATTTCTTCCATATCCAAATCAATCTCAAAAGCGGCTGGTGTACCTTGAGTCGCGCCACCCAACGGATCGGTTGCCCCTGTCAAAGGGTTGTCAATCATAAAGTTCAGTTGCGGGTTGCCCGTTACCGGAGCCCAACCTGCTGTTCCCAAATCCGTCGCACCGACACCCGCCGCAGGATCCGAATCCGGGCCACCTGCGATAGCCGCTGTTGGGTCATACTGACCATTACCGTCTAACGTCGGCGCATAGGCTCCCAAGTAGTTACCATCCGTATCGAATCGCAACTCATACACCTGACCAGCTCGGTTGGATGGAGCTTGAGGAGCCAGGTTTGGATCCATAACATGACCGGTATATTGTGAATTACCCTGACTGTCTTCCGATGTAATGGTGTACTGCACAATCCAAGAAGTATACTTTTCACCGGAAGTGTTCGCCGAACCACCATTCGGTTCCGGCACCACATCGCGTTTATAGAAATTCGCATTCAGCGTATGCTCCCCACCCAAACTATCGTAAATGGTTTTCGGGTAAAAGTAATCCGGAGAGCCACCGAAAAGACCACCTGCACCGGTATTATTTTCAGGGTCGGCCAACATTGCCAAGTTCTGGTTGAACCGACGGAATCATCGGTACCGTCCACACCGGTATTGGTGCCGGCGGGATCCACATTGTGAACCTCATCACCATCTAAGTTAATGTCATACGTCATTTCACTGGTGGCTTTCGGGATTTTATTCAAATCATCCAAATCAATCGAGTTTAACGCCGTACTGAACACTGGGTCCGTTTCCGTCGACAGTGTTTGGTTTAATAAATACCCCTGTAGACGGTTACCACCCTGGTCCGTGATATACCCTTCTTTATCCAATTTGAAAGAACCGTTACGCGTATAAACGTTCTCATACTTTCCGGTTTTATCTTCCAAAATAAAGAGGCCTTCACCATCAATCGCCATATCCAGTTCACGGCCGGTATCATTAATACTCCCCACAGTGAAATCCTGCGTAATCGCCCCGACTCGAACACCGTTGCCAGGCGATTTTTGTGCGCCGGAAAACATGTCTGAAAACTCAGCGCGAGAAGACTTAAAGCCAACTGTCTGCGCATTCGCCAAGTTATTTGAAATAACGCCTAAACCATTGGAAGCGGCGTTGATACCACTCAGTGCGTTTAAATCATAAGTTGCCATTGTTCTACCCCTTCTCTATTCGCTAATTTTTCTAACGGCGGACATGTCGACATCTTCACCTGTCGCCAACGTTAACTTCATCGTGCCATCTGAGTTAATGGACACACTGTTTACTTTTGTGGCCACCACAGTTTTGACGGATTGCATTTCCCCATCTTTGTCGGTGCCATAAGCAATTAATTTATATACGCCTTCTGCCATGGGATTACCGTGATCATCGGTACCATCCCAAGAAATGGTTTTCTCTCCGGAACCGAGGTCACCAACATCCAGCTCCTTAACAGCTCCATTGCCATCCGACACCACGACGGTAACATCCGTCAGGGGCTCATCCAGGTTCAGTTTAAAAGATGACTCAGAACCTTCTGTGTGACTGAACTCACCGCCTTCGGCCAATACCGATTTACCAATCAAGGAAGACGCTTGCATGGTTTGCAAGTTTTGAAAACCTTCCGTCATAGACATAACAGAGGCATTCAATTGGGTTGTGGCTTCCAACTGACTCATCTGCGTCATATCAGTGACAAAGTTAGTCGGATCCATCGGCTTATTCGGATCCTGATTTTTTAGCTGCGTCGTCAGCAAACGTAAAAAATCGTTTGATCCATTGCCGTATTCGGCGCAAAGGCACCAGGATTGGAACTGTTTTGCGTCGAAGCAATGTAGTCCGACACAGAGTTATTTGAAACGGCTGTCGACATAACTTACTCCTATTTACCCATCTGAATGGTTTTCAATAAAATTTGTTTGGTGGTGTTCATCACCTCGATGTTGGTCTCATAGGTCCGAGACGCATCCATCATATTGGCCATTTCCTCCACCACATTCACATTTGGTCGAAAAATATAGCCATCTTCATCAGCCATTGGGTGATTCGGGCTGTATTCCATGATTGCCGGTGCTTCGCTTTCAACAATGTCGTCGATCATGACGCCACCCGCCGGACGACCGGTTTCTTCATTCAAAATCGTCTTGAAAACCGGCTGTTTGGAACGGTACGTCTCATCCGAATTGGAGCTGATACTGTCAACATTAGCCATATTCGATGCAATCGTATTCAACCGAACCGTTTGCACATGCATCCCGGTTGCGGAAATATCAAGGGTTGGAAACATACTCATGATTATTCTCCTCTCAAGGCGCCGCGAATACTGGTGATTTTGCTATTCATAAACTCCAGCGTCGCTTGGTACTGCATGGAATTTTCCATAAATTGTGCTTTTTCAATATGCGTTTCGACCGTATTACCATCCAAAGACGGCTGAGTCGGCATGCGATATTTCAAAAATCATCGGTTGACGCTTCTGCAAACCCTTCAATATGACGACTGTTCGTCATTTTCATATCAGGCTTATAACGACCGCTTTGCATATCCTCTTCTGCCGCTTGCAGCTCTTTACGCCAGTCCAGATCACGTGCCTTAAAATTCGGCGTGTCGGCATTGGCCAGGTTGTTGGCCAAAATGCTTGGCGCTCTTTACGAACCGCTAAGGCTTGCTCATGTATGCCAAAAACAGATTCCATATATTTTTCCTTTCTGATCTTTTTCGGTCGTGGCAGAGGTTCTGTCAAACAACCGTCAAAATACTATTGTTTTTATTTTTCTATCGAAACGTAGCAATAGGAGTGCCAAATATGCAAAAAAAGCTAAAGGACAGGAAAAACGGCCGTATATCGGCCGGATTTAGAAAAACTTTAGGAAAAAATGGCAATTTTTTTCCCAATTCGGCAAAAGTTGCCGAATAGAAACATAACCGTTTGTTTTTAAAATAGTTTTACTTATAGAAAGATTGATGTCAGAAATAAATCAGGCAAAAACGCCAGGTCTGGCCGTTTTTGAAGTGGAAAGATTATTCCGAATTTTACCAGGAGCGTACTTTATCGCCGATCTGGATAAGGCCGTCTTTCGCCAAGACTTCGCCCACCGCGAAACGGGATTGAATCCGCTTGATTTTAAGAAATCCGGTCGGCTCGGAATCCAGCCCCAAGTCATTGCCTTGATAGCGAACCGGTCGCCCGACATTGTGATAAACCGCCAGCTCGTCCCCGACTTGAGCGCCAGACTCGTTGGAAAGGTAAATCACATAATCGTTACCGCGAATATCGATAATACGGGTCTCAACCGGCTTACAACGCATATAACCGTACACTTGCTGGGTCGAATTATTCAACAACGCATGAAAGACCATCCCTGTATTGGTGGCGAAAAATGCATTGGTGCCAAATGGACGCTCCCGCCCAACCGTCACGTCACCTTTAATATCAAAACCGTTACGCTTCTCCAATACGATATCGTAATTGTATAAATCGACAATATACGTATCGGTTTCAATAAAACGGGTATTAGGGTGAACCTCACGACTGTAAAAACGCTTGAAGTCGTTCCACAATTTCGGGTCATCGTTATGCCTTGAAACCGAGCGAATCACTGTCAACAACAGATATTGTGCGCCAGTCCCTTCACGAATCGGCTCCAAGACATCCGGCGACAAGTTCGGTGCCACCGCCTGAGTGGTATCCAATAACGAACTGTCCTCGATCATCACCATATTACGGTAACCATCCTCATACAGTCGACGTTGCAATTCGGTCTGGAAACCGCCCAACAAATTGGAAATATCCGTCGCGCCTCGGCTGTCGGTGGTGATGGGACGAGCAATGGCCAGTTTCGGTTGGTAATGATTGCCCGGCACGTTATTACAGGCTTGCGGGTCTTCAGTCAGACACACTTCCATTTTGACCTGATAGGTTTCCATCTTTTTGAGTTTCTGCTCGTCGAGGATTTCAATGCCTTTATCATCGAAACGGTCATTAAAATCGGCTTCCTGAACACCTTCTTCAACAATCAGAAACTGAGAAACTTTACTGTTTGAGGTAAAAACGTGTCGCGTCCTTAGACAGCATGAAATCTTTTACGACCTGGTCGGAAGAGATTTTCAGGTTGACCTGATAGGTTTCCATCTTTTTGAGTTTCTGCTCGTCGAGGATTTCAATGCCTTTATCATCGAAACGGTCATTAAAATCGGCTTCCTGAACACCT
>LZQQ01000088.1_pt1 | contig 15153 bp, 24 predicted proteins | sample 768581 | NCBI WGS metagenome assembly LZQQ01 (sample SAMN05207185, study PRJNA324510) | oil field metagenome | isolation source: sample BH-FW-20 from oil reservoir | place: India: Bombay High | collected 2015-11-25 | reverse complement strand
GGGTCGGCGCGCGCAGCTCGCCGCGCGCCAGGCTGTCGAGGAAGGCCTCCTCGACGCAGCCGCCGGAGAGCGAGCCGACATAGCGGCCGTCGGCGCGCGCCGCCAGCATCGCGCCGGGCGCGCGCGGCGCCGAGCCGTAGGTCGAGAGCACGGTGCACAGCCAGACGGCGTGGCCTTCGCGGACCCACTGCAAGGCGGTTTCCACCACCTGAAGGTCGAGTTGGCGCATGTCAGAATCCCCGTGACGGATGCGGTCGCCGGCGGCGCCGCGCAAATCGGTTAACCTTCGAGCCCCCAGTCAGACGGGCCCGTACTTCATGACGCACCGACATTACCTCGAGACCGAAGCCGCCAGGCTCGAATATCAGCACCTGCGCCTGGCCCATTCGACCGGCCCGACCCTCGTCCTGTTGCACGAGGGGCTCGGCAGCCTCGAGCTGTGGAAGGACTTCCGGCCGAGCTGGCCGAGGCCTGCGGCGCGTCGGTGCTGGTATACAGCCGGCAGGGCTACGGGCGCTCCAGCCCGGTGCCGCTGCCGCGTCCGCTGGATTACCTCAGCGTGGATGGCCCGGACGAGCTCGGTCGGGTGCTCGACGGCCTGGGGCTCGAACAGGTGGTGCTGGTCGGCCACAGCGACGGCGCCTCCATCGCGCTCGCCTACGCGGCCCGACAGGACCCGCGCGTGCGCGGCGTGGTGGTGCTGGCGCCGCACGTGGACGTCGAGCCGGTCAGCGTCGAGGGCGTGCGACGCACGGTCAAGGCATACGCCCGTGGCGACTTGCGCGAACGGCTGCACGCCTACCATGGCGACAACCTCGACGGCGCCTTCCGCGGCTGGAGCGAGACCTGGCTGAACCCGGCCTTCGGCGCCTGGAACCTGTACCCCGAACTGCCGCGCATCCAGGTGCCGCTGCTGGCGATCCAGGGCCAGGAGGACGAGTTCGCCACCCCGGCGCAGCTCGAGACCATTGCCCGCGAGGTCACCGGGCCCTGCCGCACGGTGCTGCTCGAGCACTGCCGGCACTTCCCGCAGAACCAGGCGCGCCCGCGCGTGCTGGCGCTGATCGCGGAGTTCCTGGCGACGCTGCCCCGTTGAGAGGCGGCGCGGCCACGGATGGCGGGCGGGGGCGGTTGCATGAGGGTCAGCGCTCGCGGGTCGTCGCCTCGACCTCGTCGAGGGTTGGCAGGTCTTCCGGCGTCTCGCGCCAGCGCCTGACCACGCCGAGCTCGATGTCGAACAGGTCGAGCACGCGGCCGAGGGTGTGGTCGACCATCTCCGCCAGCGACGCCGGCCTGGCGTAGAATGCCGGCACCGGCGGGGCGATGATGGCGCCGAGTTCGGCCAGTTCGGTCATGGTGCGCAGGTGGTTCCGGTGCAGCGGCGTCTCGCGCACCATCAGCACCAGGCGCCGGCGTTCCTTGAGGATCACGTCGGCGGCGCGGGTCAGCAGGGTCGAGGTCACGCCGCTGGCGATCTCCGACATCGAGCGCACCGAGCAGGGCGCGACGATCATGCCCATGGTCTTGAACGAGCCGCTGGCGATGGCCGCGCCGATGTCCTGGTTGGAATAGCACACGGTGGCCATCGGCTTGAGCTGCGACCAGGAAAGCCCGGTCTCGTGGGCCAGCGTGATCAGCGCCGACTTGGACACCACCAGGTGGGTCTCGATCGGCGTGTCGCGCAGCAGCTCCAGCAGGCGCACGCCGTAGATCGCGCCGGACGCGCCGGAAATGCCGATGACGAGCCGCTGCGGGCGGGGACTAGCTGAGTTCATGGTCTGCATCCTGGAGGGCGCCTTCCTTGTAGAAGTGGATGGCGCTGAGCGCGGTGGCCAGTGTCTTGCTGATGATGTCGATGAACAGGGTCGCCGCCGGGGTCAGCGGGCGGCGGCTGTCGTGCACACAGACCATGCGCCGGGTGATGCCCGGGGCGGCCAGCGGATAGGCGCGCAGCGCGCCTTCCTCGAGGCCGCGCTGCAGCACGGTGGCCGGTAGCACGCTGATCCAGTCGCTGCGGCGCAGGAAGCTCTCGATCACCGTGAGGTCGTCGAGCTCCAGGTGCGGCGCCAGCTCCAGGCCCTGGGCGGCGAGCGCCTGGTCGATGACCATGCGCAGGCCATGGCGGCGCGAGGGCAGCACCAGCTTGAGTTCGCCCAGCGCGGCCAGCGGCACCGGCGTCGGTATGCGCAGGCGGGTGGTGGCGCCAGTGGCCACCAGCAGTTCCTCGTCGAGGATGTCCATGCGGTGCAGGTGTTCCTGCTGGAAGCTCTGGTTGATGACCGCGAAGTCCAGCGCGCCGGACAGCACGCGGTCGATCAGGTCCTGGCTGTAGCCGTAGCTGACCTGCAGCTCGACGTCCGGGTGATGCTCGACGAAGTAGGCCAGGGTGCTGGCCAGCGCCTGGTTGGCCGCCGAGGCGATCAGCCCGGCGTTGATCCGCCCGCCGATCTCGCCGCTGCGGTCGATCAGCGTCTGCCGCGCCTCCAGCAGCTCGCCGAGGATCGGCATGAACAGCCGATAGGCCTGCACCCCGGCCTCGGTCGGCGTCATGCCCTTGGGCGTGCGCTCGAACAGCGGCTGGCCGAGTTCCTCTTCCAGCTTGGCGATCTGCATCGACAGGGCCGGCTGGACGATGTTCAGCCGCTGCGCCGCCTTGGTCACCGACCCTTCCTCGTACAGACAGGTGAAGTACTTCAGCTGGCGCAGTTCCATCCCGACCTCGTCGATGCCGCCCTATAAGGAACCGACATTCTGGTAGACGTGCTTGAGCTCTGTAAAATCCAGCAGCGCGTCGTAGCCGTGCAGGCGGCCCAGCCCGCTCTTGCGGTAGCCGCCGGTTTCCGCCTCGGCGAACAGCTTGTTGTGGTCGTTGATCCACACCGTGCCCGTTTGCGCAGGGCCCGCGCCAGACGCAGCGCGCGGCGCCGTCGCGGGTCCAGACGCTGGCCGAGAGGCCGAACTCGGTGTGGTTGGCGCGGCGCACCGCCTCGGCATCGTCCTCGAAGGTTTCCAGCACCAGCAGCGGGCCGAAGATTTCCTCCTGGCAGAAGAACGCGCCGCTGTCGCGGTGGGCGATCAGCGTCGGCGCGAGGAAGGCGCCCCGTTCCAGCGCGCGCCCGGCGCCGCCGGCCAGCAGCACCTCGTCGCAGCTGTCCAGCGCCTCGCGGATGCGCTGTTCGACCTGGTCGCGGGACTGTTGGTCGATCAGCGGGCCCATCTGCGTGGCGGCCTCCAGCCCGTGACCCAATCGCACTTCGCCGAGTGCGGCAGCCAGCGCCTGCTTCATTTCCGCCGCGCGGCTGGCGTGCACCAGCACGCGCCGGGCGGCGGTGCACTGCTGGCCGGAAATGATGGTCGCGGCGGCGGCCAGCTTCGGCGCCACCGCGGCGACGTCGGCATCCTCCAGCACCAGGCAGCAGGACTTGCCGCCGAGCTCCAGCGACAGCTTCTTCATGGTCGGCGCGGCGTCCTGCATGATCCGCGTGCCGGTGGCGGTGGAGCCGGTGAAGCTGAGCACGTCGACCTTCGGCGTGGCGACCAGGTAGGCGGCGCCGGCGTGGCCGGTCTCGGCGAACAGGTTGACGACGCCCGGCGCCAGGCCCGGCAGCTCCAGCAGTGGGGCGAGGAAGGCGGCGTTGAACAGCGCGGTCTGCGGCGCCGGCTTGACCACGCAGGTGCAGCCGGCGGCCAGCGCCGGGGCCAGCGCGCGCACCAGCAGCACCGCTGGCGCGTTCCAGGGAATGATCAGCCGGCCACGCCGGCCGGTTCGCGCAGCATCGTCGAGAATTCGCCGGGCGCGACCTCCAGCACGTGGCCGGGGTTGTGCCGCGCGAGGCCGGCGTAATAGAGGATTTCCGAGATGGCGCCACCGATCTCGCCGCGCGACTGCGCCAGCGCCTTGCCGTTCTCGCGGGTGAGCAGGCTCGCCAGTTCCTCCTGGCGGGTCTTCAGCGCGGCCGCCCAGTCCAGCATCAGCTGCTGGCGCAGGCGCGGATTCTGCGACCATTGCGGGTTCTCGAAGGCCCGTGCGGCTGCCTCCACCGCGGCGCGGGCCTGGGCTTCGCCGCCGTCGGCGAAGCGGCCGATGAGTTCGCCATTGGCGGGGTCGAGGCTGTCGGCCCACTGACCGTCGTCGCACCACTGCCCGTCGATGAAATGTCGTGCCTGCTGCATCTGATTCTCCTGTCCGGCAAAGCTGCTTGTGCTTGTTTTTCAGCCATGGGCGAGGGCGCCGTGCCCTTTGCCTGTCTTGACCTGAGCGGGTGGCGGACCGGTCTGGCGCCTTGTGGGCCGGCCAGCTCGGGGACCGCCTGGACGCCTGGGCGTCGAGAGAAGACGGGTGCCGGTCGGTACCCGTTCGCGTGCGCGCGGTGCCGATACACCGCGCGCACGCCGCCGGTCAGCCGTTGTGCGGCTGGCCGAACAGTTGCTGCCAGTCGGCGCCGGCCGCTGGCTGACCGCGGCCAGGTCGATCTCGGTCTCGCCCGGCACGCGGATGCGCTTGAAGCGCATCGGCGGCGCCGCCAGTGGCACCGTGGCGTCGAAGCCCATCTTCGAGCCGACCCCGTCGCGTGTGGAAGGATCGAGCTTGGAGCCCTGGGATTCGTGGACCAGCACCAGGTCGCGGTCGGCCTGGAAGCGGGTGGCCACCGCCCACTCCACCTCGGTGGGGTTGTGGATGTCGACGTCGGTGTCCACCACCACCACATGCTTGATGTCGTAGTGGCCGCCGAGCGCGCCGAGGATGACGTTCTTCGCCTCGCCCTCGGAGCGCTTGTCGATCTGCACGTACAGGTGGTAGCGGCACACGCCGCCGCGGGCCAGGTGCACGTCGCGTACGCTGGGGAAGCTGCGGCGCAGGTGCGCGAGCATGGTCGCCTCGCGCGGGATGCCGCCGAGCAGCAGGTGCTCGAGACCGCCACCGACGATGGTGTGGAACAGCGGCGCCTGGCGGTGGGTGACGGCGTCCACCTCGATCACGTGGCGTTCGGCGCGCTCGCCGTAGTACTGCGGGAATTCGCCGAACGGCCCTTCCTCCTCGCGCGCACCCGCCAGCAGGCGACCCTCGACCACGATCTCGGCGTCGGCCGGCACGCGGATGCGGTTGGTCACGCACTGCACCACCTTGAGCGGTCGGCCGTGCAGCGCGCCGGCGATCTCCAGCTCGTCGTGGTCGATCGGCACGATGGCCTGCGAGGCCATCAGCGTCAGCGGGTCGCAACCGATCACCACGGCGACTTCCAGGTCCTCGTTCTCGCGCTCGGTCTCCTGGAAGAAGGCCAGCGCGTGGCGCGGCAGCAGCAGCGCGCCGAGGCGGTTGCGGCCGCTGACCTGCAGGCGGTGGATGGAGACGTTCTGCACGCCGGTGCGCGGGTTGCGGGTGATCAGCAGGCCGGCGGTGATGTAGGGGCCGCTGTCGTGCTCGTTGTGCGTGGGGATGGGCAGCTGGGCGAGCAGGTCGACGTCGCGGTGCACCACCTGCTGGCAGGGCGCGTCGCGGTTTCCTGCCAGGCAGCGGGTTCAGGCTGGCCTGCTCGAAGCGCGCCAGCACCTGGCTCGGCTCGACGCCCATGGCCTCGGCCATCCACTGGCGGTCCGAGAGCAGGCCGGAAATCACCGGGATGTCGTGGCCGCCCGGTTTCAGGAAGAGGGACGCGCTGTGGCCGTCGAGGCGGTTGGCGATGGCCGCGACGCCGAAGCGCAGGTCGGTCCCCGGGCGCACGATGCTCAGCCGCTGGGTTTGCTGCAGGTGGTCGAGCCAGCCGCGCAGGCTGGCGCCGAGCGGCAGGGCGGGGGACGCGGAATCGGCCGAGGGCGAATGCTGGGACAGCATGGCGAATACTCTCTGGTGATTATTGTTTTGGCCATGCTAGAAGCGTCGCGAAAGGCTGCCTATTAAGGTTTTCTGATGCGCGCCATCAGTGCCGGCGATGCCTGCGCCGGCACGGCATCGTGGCCTGCAGCCCGGCGCTGCGCCATAACGATCCCTGATCCTCGGCATCATTATTCCTAATGGCCGGGGCGTCCCGCCTGCGCTAGGTTCGTGAGCACGCACCAGACAGCCCGGGGCGCATCCCAGAGCCGCTGCCGGGCCTGCACAGAAGAACAACAAGAGGTCCTCCCCCATGGGCGTCGCCTGCGCATGCTCGCAACCTTTCATCCGCGTTTTTCCCGACCCGATCCGTTGACCGCCCGTCTGCCTGGCGCGGGATCGATCGTCGCCGGATGCCGCAACGGCGGCCCGGTTCCCGGCCGTCCGCTCGATAAAACAACAAACAAAGGTGAGCCATGAAGAAAACCACAAGACTGCTGTGCACGCTGGCCTCCGCCGCCGCCCTGCTGTTCGGCGCCGCGGCTCGGCCAAGGACCTGCGCCTGGGGCTGATCGTCCCCGGCACGCACGCCTGGTCGCAGGCGGCGCAGGCCATGGGCGAGGAGCTGAAGGAGCGCTCCGGCGGCAAGTATGGCGTCGTGGTCTTCCCCGCCGGCCAGCTCGGCAGCGAGGCGCGCATGCTGCAGCAGCTGCAGACCGGCGCGCTGGACATGGCCTTCATGACCACCGCCGAGGTGGCCAACCGGGTGCCGGATTTCGGCGCGCTGTTCGCCCCCTACCTGGTGCGTAATGTGGTGCAGGCCGGCCAGCTGCTCAACGGCCCGGCGGCCAGGGGCTGCTCGAACAGCTGCCGGCCAAGGCCGGGGTGGTCGGGCTCGGCTACGGCGTGGCCGGCATGCGCCTGATGCTCAATGCCTTTCCCACCGACTCGGTGGAGGCCATCAACGGCCGCAAGATCCGCATCACCCCTTCCCGCCGGTGCAGGACTTCTACCGCCTGCTCGGCGCCGCCTCCACGCCGATGCCGGTCACCGACGTGTACGACGCGCTGGCCAACGGCCAGGTCGACGGCGTCGACGCCGATCTCGAGCTGATCTGGAAGTTGCGCCTGTACGAGCGCGCCAAGACCGTGCTGCAGAGCAACCACATGATGTTCCCGGTGATCGGCCTGATGTCCGGGCGGGTCTGGGCCCAGCTGGGCGAGGAGGACCGCGCGCTGATTCGCGAGCTGAGCCGCAAGCACCTCGACAGCCTCACCGCCCACTACGAGAAGGCCGAGGCCGAGACCCAGGCGAGCATTGAGCAGGCCGGGGTCAAGGTGACGCCGGTGGGCCCCGAGTTCTTCGGCGACAAGCTGCAGCAGTGGGAGGACGCCTGGCTGAAGAAGGCCCCGGTGCTCGCCGAGCTGCGTCGCGAAGCGGCGGCGCTGCAGCCGTGAGGTGCGCCCGCCGGCGCCAGGCCGGCGGGGCCCAGATCCGTTCACTTCGGGGACCTGCATATGATTCGGGCGTTGAGTGATGCCATCGGCCGCGGCGAACGGGCCGTCCTGCGCGCGCTGGTGGTGGTCCTGCCGCTGATGATCCTGGTCAACGTCGCGGCCGGGCGCTGAAGATGCCGATCTTCTGGCTCGACGAGCTGGCGGTGCTGACCATGGTCTGGCTGGCGATGCTGGGCCTGTCGGTGACCCTGCAGACCCGCGAGGCGGTGGCCGTGACCCTGCTCACCGAACTGGTGCCGGAGGGCGCGCGCAAGGCGCTCAGGTGCGCCGCCGACCTGGTGGTGCTCGGCTTTGCCGTGGCGCTGTTGGTGCTCTGCTGGCTTTGGTTCGACCCGCTGGCGCTGTGGCGCAGCGGCTTCGACGTCGAGCCTTCGCCGCCGGGTCGTTCAACTACGTCTACCAGGAGCCGACCGCGACGCTCGGCGTCGCCAAGTTCTGGTTCTGGCTGATCCTGCCGCTGGTGGCGCTGACCAGCAGCATCCACGCCCTGGCCAATCTGCTGGACAGCCTGCGGGCGCCGCCGCGCACGCTGTCCGCCGATGCGGCGCAGGCCACCGCCGGTTCGGGGGAGTAACCCATGGTCATCGGACTCTTCGCGGTCATGCTGTTCATCGGCGTGCCGATCGCGCTGGTGCTGGCGGTCAGCGCCATGGTCTACATCCAGGCCAGCGGCAACGGCGTGCTGTTCCTCTCCTATCCGCAGCAGTTCTTCGGCGGCCTGGACAACTACGGGCTGCTGGCCATCCCGCTGTTCATGCTGGTCGGCGAGCTGATGAACGAGGGCGGCATCACCCGCCGCCTGGTGGCCTTCGCTCGGTGTTCCTCGGCTCGGTCCGCGGCGGGCTGGCCTACATCAACATCCTCGCCAACATGATGCTGGCCTCGATCGTCGGCTCGGCCAACGCCCAGGTGGCGGTGATGGCGCAGGTGATGGTCCCGGAGATGCAGCAGAAGGGCTACGACCGCAACTTCGCCACCGCCACCACCGCGGCCGGCGCGCTGTTGGCGCCGGTGATCCCGCCGTCGATGCTGTTCGTGATCTTCGGCGTGCTGGCGCAGATCTCCATCGGCGACTTGTTCATCGCCGGGATCGTCCCGGGGCTGCTGATGACCGGCGGCTTCATCCTGGTCATCGCGCTGCTCGGGTTCTTCTACCAGTACCCGCCGAACGAGCGCCTGAGTCGCGCGCAGATGCTGCGCAATGTGGTCGCAGCCTGCCGTCGCTGAGCGTGCCGGCGGTGATGATCGGCAGCATCGTCGGCGGCATCGCCACCCCGACCGAGGCCGCCGCGGTGGGCGCGGCCATGGCGGTGCTGGTGGGGCGCTTCGCCCACGGCGAGATGAAGTTCGAACGGATGGGCGACATGCTGCTGCGGGTGGGCATCAACAGCGGCGTGGTGCTGGCGCTGGTGGCGCGGCCGCGGTGTTCGGCTGGGTGATCGTCTACGAGCAGATTCCGCAGCAGCTCGGCGCGCTGATGCAGGGCATGACCGCCGACCCCTTCGTCTACCTGTTGCTGCTGATCGCGCTGCTGCTGGTGGTCGGCATGGTTCTCGACGGCATCGCCGCGCTGATCCTGCTGGTGCCCATCGTGCTGCCGGTGGCGCAGACGGTCTACGGCATCAACCCCTACCACCTGGGCGTGATCATGTGCATCAACCTCACGCTCGGCCTGCTCACCCCGCCGGTGGGCGCGGCGCTCTACGTCGCCTCCCGCGTCACCGGCTGCCGGCCGGGCGACATCATGCGGCCGCTGCTGCCGTTCCTGTTCATCACCCTGCTGGTGATGGTGCTGATCGCCTGGCAGCCATGGCTGGTGATCGCGTTCATTTCCTGACCTGCGCAAGGTCGCAACGCCTACTCCCGGCCGTTTGCGGCCGGGTTCGAAATGGAGACCCTCTATGAATCGGATGAAAGACAAGGTGGTGATCATCACCGGCGCGGCCCAGGGGATCGGCGCCACCTACGCCGGGCGATGGCGGCGGAGGGCGCGCGGGTGGTGGTCGCCGACGTGCTGGACGGCTCGGCGCTGGTTGACGAGCTGCGCGGCATGGGCAGCGAAGCCCTGGCGCTGAAGGCCGATGTGTCCGACGAAACCTCGGCGGCGACATGGCCGCGGCGACCATGGAGCGCTTCGGGCGGATCGATGTGCTGGTGAACAACGCCGCTATCTATGCCTCGCTGAAGATGAAGGGGTTCGAGGAGATCGACCTCGGCGAGTGGGACCGGGTGATGGCGGTCAACGTGCGCGGCCCCTTCGTCTGCGTCCGGGCGGTGGTGCCCTACATGAAGGCGCAGGGCTACGGGCGAATCATCAACATCTCCTCGGGGACGCCGTTCAAGGGCACCCCGGGCCTGCTGCACTACGTCACCTCCAAGGGCGCGGTGCTGGCGCTGACCCGTGCCCTGGCGCGCGAGCTGGGCGACCACGGCATCGCGGTGAACACCCTGGCGCCGGGCTGGTGCTCAGCGAAGGGTGGTGGCCAATGCCGAGATGCGCGAGCGCCTGACCGCGCCGGTGATCGCCAGCCGGGCGATCAAGCGCGACCAGATGCCGGACGACCTGATCGGCCCGCTGCTGTTCCTCGCCTCCGACGACAGCGCCTTCATGACCGGCGAGACGGTGGTGGTCGATGGCGGGTCGGTGATGCATTGAGAGGGCAGCGTGGTAGGGGTGGAATCGTGTGCATGGAGGTGCGCACGGTGCACCTGCGGTAGAGGTGGCCGCAACTATGCACTGCACGCCACCCACGTACCCCCCTTGGGCCCCGGCCGCGCCGCGGCGACGGATGGGTGAGGGCTCCGGCTCGCGGTACCCGCATGGCTTGGCGCGTAGGAGCGACCTTGGTCGCGAACGGACCTGATACCGGCGTGGGGCTGTTCGCGGTCGAGACCCCACAGGATCATGCCGCTCGCCGGACTTTCCCTTCTCCCTCCGGGAGATGGTGGCCCGCAGGCCGGATGAGGGAAGCCCTGCACACAAGCCCTCACCCCCGGTCCTCTCCCGGAGCAAGAAGGAGGTTGGCCCGGCGTGGGCCGGGCTCCACACCTGACCGTTCGCGGTCGAGACTCCCCGCAGGATCATGCCGACGCCGGACTTTTCCCTTCTCCCCCGGGAGAAGGTGGCCCGCAGGGCCGGATGAGGGAAAGCCCTGCACGCCAGCCCTCACCTCGGCCCAGGAGGCTGGCCCGGCGTGGAGCCAAGCCGTAGGTGGGCCGGCGGCGCTTCGTCAGCCAACCGCCACGCTCAAGGCCGCAGGATCGCCGGGTCGATCAGCACTTCGATGAGGAACGGGCGGTCGGCCGCCAAGGCCTGCTCGAAGGCTTCGGCGAACTGCTCGGTGCGCTCGACCCGCGCGGCGCCGGCGCGTAGGCGCGGGCCAGGGCGACCATGTCCGGGTTGACCAGGTCGGTGCCGTAGCGGCGGCCGGGGTAGTGCTTGTCCTGGTGCATGCGGATCGAGCCGTAGGAGCCGTTGTTGACCACCACCACGATGACGTTGGCGCCGTACTGCACGGCGGTGGCCAGTTCCTGGCAGGTCATCTGGAAGCAGCCGTCGCCGGCGAAGCACACCGCCGGCCGCGCGGGCTGGGGCCGAGCTTGGCGGCGATCGCCGCGGGCAGGCCGTAGCCCATCGAGCCGGAGGTCGGCGCCAGCTGGCTGCCCCAGCCGCGGTACGGGTAGAAACGGTGGACCCAGAGCGTGTAGTTGCCGGCGCCGTTGCTGATCACCGCATCGGCCGGCAGGCGCTGGCCGAGCCAGGCGACGATCTCGCCGAGCTGCAGCGGGCCCGGCAGTTCGGTTGGCTGCTGCCAGGCCTGGCGGGTCTCACGGGCCCGCGCCAGCCATTCCTGGCGCTCTCCGGAGAGGTTCGATGGCGCCGGCAGCCCGGCGGCGGCCTCCGCGAAGTTCGCCACCGAAGCGCACAGGGCCAGGTCCGGCAGGTGCACGCGACCGGGCTCCTGCGGGTCTGGATGGATGTGCACCAGCCGCTGGCGCGGCTGCGGTGCCTCGACCAGCTCGTAGTGGCGGGTGGTGATGTCGCCCAGGCGGGTGCCGACCGCGATCAGCAGGTCGCGTCCTGGATCATCGCGGCGAGCCCGGGGTTCATGCCCAGGCCGGCGTCGCCGGCATAGTTCGGATGGCCGTTGTCGAACGGTCCTGTCGGCGGAAGGACGTAGCCACCGGCAGCCCCTGGGCTTCGGCGAAGGCCTGCAGTTTCTGCCGGCACTCGGCGTTCCAGCCGGAGCCGCCGAAGATCGCCAGCGGCCGCCGGGCTTCGGCCAGCAGTTGCTGCAAACGTTCCAGCGCAGCAGGGGCCGGGTAGCCCTGGTTGATCGCCGCCGGGCCCAGTTCCACTGGCTCGACGCGCTCGTACAGCAGGTCCTCCGGCAGCCCGAGCACCACCGGGCCCTGGCGTCCGGAACGGGCGGTGGTGAAGGCGCGGGAGAGGTATTCGGGCAGGCGTGAGGCGTCCTGGATGTCGCTGGCCCACTTGGCCACCGAGCCGAACAGCGCACCGACGTCGACTTCCTGCCAGCCTCGCGCTCGCGCATGGCGCGCGGCACTTGGCCGACGAACACCAGCAGCGGCGTGGAATCCTGCGCCGCCACGTGCAGCCCGGCCAGCGCGTTGGCGCTGCCGGGGCCGCGGGTGACGAAGCAGACGCCCGGGCGTCCGGTGGTCTTGGCGTAGGCCTCGGCCATCATCGACGCCCCGCCTTCCTGGCGGCACACCACCAGGGCGATGTCGGGGGCGTCGTGCAGCGCGTCGAGCACCGGCAGGAAGCTTTCGCCGGGCACCGTGAAAACGCGGTCCACGCCGTTGCGCCTGAGCAGTTCGACGATGGCCTGGCCGCCATCGGGTCGATTGTCGGCTGTCATCTGTTCCTCGCTAATCCGGAAAAAAAGCCGCGCGGACCAGGCTGGGCATGGTCCGCGCAGCAAGGGGGCATTACTTGATCAGTCCTGCTTCACGGTAGTACTTCTCGGCGCCCGGGTGCAGCGGAGCGGCGAGATTGGCCGGTTCGACCGAGCCCTCGGCGGTCCAGCCCTTCATCGAGCCGAACGAGCGCTGCAGCGCCTCGCGGCCTTCCATGACCGCCTTGGTGATGGCGTAGGCTTCTTCTTCGGGAAGCTGGTCATTGGCGTACAGCGAGGTGGCGAAGCCGACGCCCTGGACCGCTTGTCCTGCTTCTCGAACATGCCGGCGGGCATGGTGGCGCGGACGAAGCCGAACTTCTCGAGGTAGGCGATGGCCTCGTCGCTGAGGTCGAGGAAGCGCTGCCCGGGGGTGATCGACAGCTGCGCGGTGTTCGGGTGGCCAGCGGTGGTGATGCCGATGATCATGTCGATCTGCCGGTCGCCGAACTGGTCCTGCAGGATGCTCAGGCTGGACTTGCTGATGCTGCCGCCGAAGGATTCGATCGCCTCGTAGCTCAGGCCGTTGGCCTCGAGGATCAGCTTGGCGATGTATTCGTTGAGGCTGCCCTGCGGGCCGGTGCCGATGCGCACAGCCATCTTCTTCTCGCGGATGTCGGCGAGCGACTGGATGGGGCTGTCGTTCTGCACGGTGATGCGCTGGTAGTACTGGTCGAGGCCGCCGACCAGGCCGCGGACGTTGTCGATCTTGCGCTTGAACGGGCCGAACGGCTGCTGGGCCCAGGCGGCCACCGGCGGGAAGATCAGGCCGATGTCGGCGCGCCGGGCCGCCAGCAGCTGGGTGTTGGCGATGGCCATGGGCGTGCCCTGGATGTCCACCGTGGAGCCGGCCGCAGGCGCTCGAGCATCTCCGCCGCGCAGGGCGCCGGCGTAGGCGTACCAGGTGGTGCCGGTCGGCCCGGCGGCGAACTTGACATTCACCGGCTCGGCGGCGAGCGCGCTGCCGCACAGTCCGATGGCCCCCAGCAGCGCAACCGCCGCGTGTTTCTTCAGTGCTTTGATCATCTTGTTGTTCTCCTTGGTTGAGTTTGGAAGGGCGGGGCCGTCAGGCGCCCGACCTTCCCAGCACGCAGTTGGCCTGCGTGGTCCTGGCCTTGCGAACCTGCCAGGCCCAGATCGCGCAGAGCAGCACCAGGCCGCCCAGCGAGGCCTTGAGCACCGGCGCGATCAGCAGCGCCGCGGCGACGAACAGCAGCGCCGATTCGAGCAGCGTGTTGCGGGCGCGCAGGTAGCCCACCACGCAGCCGGCCAGGGCGTAGCAACCGATCACCGCGGTGACCACCGCCGGGACGATTGCCTGCCAGTTGCCCTGCAGCAGCAGCGCGGGGCTGAAGACGAAGGCGAAGGCGACGAGGAAGCCGGCCAGGCTGTAGCGGAACGCCACCCAGCCGGTTTCCACACGTTGCCTTGGCGATGCCGCCGGCGACGAAGGCGGCCAGCGCCACCGGCGGGGTGACCATCGACAGGGCCGCGAAATAGAGTACGAAGAAGTGCGCCGAGAGGGCCGGCACGCCCAGCTTGTCCAGCGCCGGGATGGCCAGGATGGCGCCCATGATGTAGGCCGCGGTGGTCGGCATGCCCATGCCCATCACGATGACCATGAACATCACCAGCAGCAGCGCCGGGATCAGCATGCCGCCGGACAGCGCGGTGACGAAGCTGCCGAAGGTCAGGCCGAGGTTGGTGACCGAGGCGATGCCGACCACGATGCCGGCGCCGGCGCAGGGAATCGCCACGGCGATGGCGCCGCGGGCGCCGGAATCCAGCGCCTGCAGCGAATCGCTGACCACCGAGCCGGCAGCCTTCAGCACGCCGCTGCCGCCTTCGGCGCGGAAGCTTCCCAGGCGCGGGTGCAGAGGCCGAACACCAGGGTGATCCAGATCGCCTCGAGGTCGCCGAGCTCAGCGCGCGGCCGGCCATGATCTGGTAGACCAGCACGAACACCGGGATCAGCAGGTACAGGCGCTTGAGCACGCTGGCCCAGCCGGTGGTGATCTCCGCGCGCGTCAGCCCGGCCAGGCCGCGGCGGCGCGCCAGCAGGTCGACCACGAAGTACAGCGCGATGTAGAACAGCAGTGCCGGGATCAGCGCGGCGATGGCCACCTCGGCATAGGGGATGCCCATGAACTGGGCGATCAGGAAGGCCGCCGCACCCATCACCGGCGGCATGATCTGCCCGCCGGTGGAGGAGGTCGCCTCCACCGCCGCGGCTTCCTCGGCGCTCATGCCGGACTTCTTCATCGCCGGGATGGTGAACATGCCCATCACCGCGGCGTTGGCCGTGGCGCTGCCGCTCACCGCGCCGAACAGCGTGGAGGAGACGATCGAGACCTTGGCCATGCCGCCGCGGAAACGGCCCACCAGCAGCACCGAGAGGTCCATGAATAGCTGGCCACCGCCGAACAGCTGGAGGAAGGCGCCGAACAGCAGGAAGTAGAAGACCTGGTTGTAGGACACGATGCTGGGGATGCCGAACACGCCCTCGTTCTGCATCGTCTGCATGTCGAGGAAGGTCTCGAAGAACAACCGGCTCGGCTCGCCGTCGTGGCCGATGATGCCCAGCATCGGGATGTCGCGCAGCTGCGGGCCGATGAACTGGTAGACCAGGAACATCAGGATCACCACCGTCAGGCCCATGCCCAGCGCGCGGCGCACGGCCTCGATCACCAGCACGACGGTGGCCACGCCCACCACCATGTCCAGGGTGGTGAGCGGGTCGACCATGGCGATGCGCATGCTCAGCATCTCGCCGCTGCGCAGGTAGTGCAGGGCGATGGCCACCGCCACCGCGGCGAGCAGGTAGTCCGACAGGCGCGCGACGGTGAAGCGGCCGACGTCGTCCTTGCGCAGCGGGTGGTGATGGAAGGTCAGCACGACGCCGAAC
>LZQQ01000087.1_pt1 | contig 15292 bp, 17 predicted proteins | sample 768581 | NCBI WGS metagenome assembly LZQQ01 (sample SAMN05207185, study PRJNA324510) | oil field metagenome | isolation source: sample BH-FW-20 from oil reservoir | place: India: Bombay High | collected 2015-11-25 | reverse complement strand
TTCGTCAGCGAACAGGTCCGTCTTGATGGCAGTGCGCTTCTTCATGGCTGGTGTCAGAGAACGAAATCAGGACAACGCAATTTTACCAATCGCAGGGGGCCGAGGTTTTCGAAGTGCCTGTAATTACTCAGCTTTCCGCGACATTCCGAACTTCCAGGATCCGCTGGCCAGACTACGGGCGCGTTGCGGTTATTACAGACAGTGCAGGGAACGGAACTCGGCTTGAAAGGCACTTACCGGAGTAATGCTCCGGCTAATCAGGCTCGATAAAGAAGCCAAGTGATGAAGATGCGTGAACATATGCCGAGTGGAGGGGGAATCGGCAGGAAATTTCCCTTGTGCCGAGGCGCCCCCATGCGGCAACTAGATAATATAGTGCCGAGTGGGGGTAGCAGAGACGGGGAGAATTGCAAAGCAACACCCCCTACCTTTGCCATCTTGGGGCTTAATTGGGGCGCGCGAACCCAAACTGGCCCAAGTCGGGCGGCTCGGACTATCAGCAAACTACAGGCGCCACGATGTCCATCAGCTGTGCGTAATCGGTCACCACGTCGTACCTGACGCGGTCCTGCGTGACACGCTGGCTAATCTCATCGAAGAACCTGCGCGCGCATTCGATCTTGGTCTTCTCGATCTCGCGCAGCTTCAGCGAGGACATGGACCCCTTGGTTTCAGCCACGAAATAAATATGTCGCACGCTACCCTCGCGGAACGAAATTGCCCAGTCCGGGTTGTAATCGCCCACCGGGGTCGGAATCAGGAAGCCGCGCGGGAGTTTGGCGTACACCACCACCTCGCTGCTGGTATCCAGCTCCTGCACAAAACGGCGCTCGATATCGGAGTCAACGATGGCATAGTCGTAGATATGTTTGCTCAGCTTTGCCGAGGCACGGGAGAAGTCCTGGCCTACCTGGTTGGCAGTGAAGATCGACACGTCGTGCTGCTGATCCAGCTCGTCATACACCAGCCGCTCAATGACCATCGCGGCTTTCTGCTCGATGATCAGTCGCGACGATTCGGCAATGAAATGCTCCGGGTTCTGGCTGAACTGCTTGAACACCGCAGGCTGAATACCTTGCAGAATCTCAGCTGTGGTCTGGCGGGTCAGCTGTGAAGCCGCGGAAACCTTGCCTAGCAAGTCATAGCGAACCGTCGAATGAATGGAGTCGGCGTACTCGGTCGCCGTTTCTTCCACCTTGAAGCCATCGCCAGCACGCAGTTGCTCATCCGTCAGGCCGCTGTGCTGGATGCCCTTGTGCACCGAGTATTGCAGTGGGGTAACACGCAGCTTGCTGTCGAGCGCAGCGATGCACTTGCGCACCAGCTCGGGCGAGTCGAACTCGACTCGGTACACCGCCCTGCGGTTGATCCGGTTCCAGAGCTCCTGGAACTCCTTCTTGTCGAAATTCGCGTTGCGCGGATTGGTCTTGGGCTTGCGGCCGTCGTCCACCCTGGGCAACTGCGCATCGCTGAACACGCTGTCGATCAGCTCGAAAATATGATCGGCATACGGCTGCAGCTCTGCCGGCAAGGATGCCAGCGTGCCAGCGGCTCTATCCTGGTGGTATGCCCCTGCGATCTGGTCCGTATCGTCGGTGTAGTCATTTTTCGCCAGGTACCGATAGATCTGCTTAGCCATGGCCGGCGTCACTTCGACCGGCCCTTGCTCGGTGCTCAACACCTTGCCGGTGAAGTAGCTTTCGGTAGCCTGGCGAGGCCGTGCCGTGAGGGTTTCGGCGATCTCCTGCTGCAGCCCGGCCACGAAGCTCTGATAGCTTTCGCTGGCAATCACCGTGAGCACGTTAACGTCGTGTACCACGGCCGGATGGTCTACACGGTCGCCATGCTGGTCTACACACAGCCGCAAGCCGCGCCCCACTTCCTGACGGCGGGAGATGCTGTTGTCGCTGTGCTTGAGCATGCACATGACGAAAACGTTCGGATTGTCCCAACCTTCGCGCAACGCGGAATGAGAGAAAATGAAGCGGGTAGGCTCGGCAAACGACAGCAGCCGCTCCTTGTCCTTGAGTATCAGGTCATAGGCGTCTACATCATCCGAATCGACCGCCCTGGCCCCTACGGCTGGGTCTTTCAGGCGGTTGGTTTTCTTGTCGATGGAAAAATAGCCATTGTGGGTGGCCTGCGCGTCGATTCCTGACAGGTACTGGCGATAAGCATGATTGTCCAGGTCCAGCTCCGACAGGTACTCGTCTTTCAGCTGCTGGTATTCCTCTTCAAAGGTCCGAGCATAATCGCCCTTCTCATCGGCCTGGCTGTAGTCACGGTACTTCACCACCTCATCGATAAAGAACAGGGACAGCACCTTGATGCCCTGGGCGAACAGCTGTTTCTCCCGGTCCAGGTGGGCCTTGATGGTTTCGCGAATCTGGATACGGCGGATGTCGCGCTCGGACACATCACCATTGGCCTCGCCGGCCTTCAGCACGAGGCCGTTGGTGAACTCCACGGTATCGGCATTGGCGTCGATCTGGCTGATGACAAAACCGTCGCGGTACTGATCCAGCTCGCCCGATACCGCGAATAGATCATCGCGAAACGCCAGGCGGCGCAGCTGGCGTTTGATCTCTCCAGACTTCAGTTTCACCTCAAGCTCGATGCGCGCCACTGGCGCCTTGCTGGAGATGTCGATGCCCTCCAGGTACAGATAACTATTGGTGCCGGCCTGCCCGCGCGTCTGGATACCACGCACGGCGATCTTCTTTACGAGCTTCTGGTTGTAGGCATCCAGTGCGTCGAGGCGGTGAATACGGTTGTGCAGCGTACGGTGGGTGGCCGAGTAGCGTAGAATCATTAGCGGCTTGAACTTGGGCAAAGCCTCCATGGTGGCGGCACCTTCCATCTTCTGCGGCTCATCCAGAATCAGGATCGGACGGTTGGCGGCGATCACGTCGATGGGCTTGCGCGACTGGAAGTCATCCAGCTCGTCGTAGATGCGGCGATTGTCAGCACCACGGGCATTGAATGCCTGGATGTTCATCACCATCACGTTGATGCCGGCATCTGAGGAGTAGCTCTCCAGCTCATGCAGCCGCTTAGAGTTGTAGGTAAAAACCGAGCCTTCTTGCCGTAGCCTTCAGTGAAATGGTCGGCGGTGATCTGCAGCGACTTCTGCACGCCTTCGCGGATAGCAATCGACGGCACCATAATGATGAACTTCGTCCAACCGTAGCGCTTATTCAGCTCGAAAATCGTCTTGATGTAGCAGTAGGTTTTTCCGGTGCCGGTCTCCATTTCTACGTCGAGGTGGATCCGCGTAGCCGTCAGTGCCTCCCTCTTGTAGGCCACCTTGACCGGCACGCGGGCACCCTTGCCATCGAACGTGGCGAAATCGACTAGCATCTGGGATACCGGCAGGTTCTGCCGCCGCTGAACCTTCTGGATGTTCTCCAGCAACTGCATGTCGCTCAAGACAAGGTCGGCGTTCTTGAAGCCATCCTCGAAAGCATTCGCCTGGCTTTGCTGGCCAGGATCGATGCGATAGATCAAGCCATTGCTCAGTGGCTGGCCGGCAAAGCAGTCCACCACGGACTCAACGGCGTGGGTCTGGTAGGGCTGTACCTTGAATTTGAGTTTCATTTCACCGCTGACCCTCTCTGCAATCTCTCTGCACGCCGCGCTTGCAAAGAGCTGTGATTCATTGATTTGTTGGGGTTTCGCTATGGCTATTTACAGGCGAACTAGTCGTTCTCTTTGAATCTCTCTGCAATGCCAGCGCAGCACTCTTCAGGAGTCTGGTCCTCAGTCCGACGCAGACTTGTCAGTGCTTTCTATATCCTTGGTGGCGTTATCCAGCGGCAACCTGCGGGTCTGCTTGGCGATCTTCTTCTCTTCTGACTTGACCCGACGCTCCAGTTTGCGGATGTCCTCCTCGGCCGGCAGCTCTTCAGGCTTGATCCCGCGCTGGCCCAGCATCTCGCGAACGCTCAGGTTGTTTTGCACATGCTCTTTGGCGATAGCCGATTCGCCCTGCAAATCGGCCTGCTGCACGTTATGGTTGGTGATTTCGGTGGCCAGGTTCTTGGCGGCGATGGTCAGCGTTGGCAGAAAGTCCGCCAGTGGACGGGTTTTGACGATGCCATAGCGATCTTTCATCGCCTGGGTGGTATTGCCACCGAACAGCGCCGCATCTCCTCGGGAGCGAATGCGGGCGAACCCTTCATCGTCTACCCCGCGCTCGTAGATGTTCTGAGAGAGGGCTTTCTCCGACTCCTTGAGACGGTCGCGGGCATCGAGGCGTGCCTGCAAGCGCATCCGGTCTCCGATCAGCTCTTGCTTGCGGGTTTGCAGCGCGAAGTAGCTCTGAGCGAAGGCAATCGGTGACTTGCGCGGGTCACCGTTTTGGGCGATCAGGTAGCAGGCATAACGGGTCAACATGAAATCGTCGACCGGTCGCAGGCCACCTTTGCCGATCTCAATCATTTTCGTGACGCCACGAAAATGATCCGCGACCTCGTAGCCCGTGGTTTCGCATGAGGTCATGGCACGCTGGATGGCCGTAAGGAAGTTTTCCCAACGGGCGTACCCCAGCGGCTCCTGAAGGTCGCGCGCGAACCAGAACTCGATGTTTTCTTCCGGAACGCTTTGTGCCAGCTCATCCAGACGCTGCTGCATCGACTGCAAAGACTGCTTGTCCATGGTGACGGCTCCTTGTCGATCAGAGGGTCTTCAGCTCGGTGGTCGGCGACAGCTGGCGGAAGATCTGTTCGACGTTGATCTTCAGCGCGTCGGAGGCGAAGCCGTTGTCGCGGAATACCACGCGCAGCGGTTCGGCCTTGGCCAGTTCCTTGACCAGCTCCTCGCTGATGCCTTGGTCGAAGCAGGCGACCAGCGCATTGTCGTCGACGAAGAACACCGTCTTGCCCTGCAGGGTTTCGCGGCGGATCGGCAGGGTCAGGTCCACGCCCCAGTCCACCAGCACCTGGAACAGCAGGTCTTCAGCTGTACGGTCGGGCTTAACGTTGTCCACCAACTCGAACAGGTCGGCCTGCGACAACTGATCTGGGCGGTAGTACACGTCTTTCATATTGGAGGTGTCGACCTTGAGCACGCGGAAGCCGACATCGCGGTTCCAGTTCGGGTGGCATTCGCCCTCGATAACTTTTGTGCCGGCGCGACGGATGCGCTCTCGCGAGAGCTCAGGAATCGTCTCGTAGCCTTCTTTTCGTGCATCTGACCCGTCCGCACAAGGCTCATCTAGCTGGACCATAATGAATCTACGATTTCCACCATCCGTGCATTCAGCTGGAGGACTGCTTGGGCCGAAGAGCATGAGCCAGCAAAGAAATCCATGAAAATAAAATCTTTGTCTTCCTTTTCATTTACAACAAACGAGGCAAAGTACTCAACTAGCTTTGTTGGCTTTGGAAAGCCAAAAACCGGAGCACTAAAGAGCTCTTTGATTTCTTTTGTCCCGTCCTGATTGAATGGGCCATTAATTAGCGAGATGGGTTTCCCCAACCGCTCCACGCCATTCTCATCCCTTAAATACTGCTTGGATCGAACACTGTACTTTCCATTACGCTCATTTATAACAATCTCACCTTGAGCGTAGGCTTTATCGAACCGATCTTTCGACCAAATCCACTGTTTTTCAGGCCAAATCTCTTGTCCTTCATGGTAGATAGGATAGCGAAGATTCTGCCGCTCATCTTTACTGTTGGTGGCCAAGGGTTGAGTGATATAGCCACCTCTCACCTCGTAATTATCATCTCTAAGTCTGTAGGCTGCACGCTGCTCATCATCAAGAGGGGCGGCAATGCTGCTGAACTCTCCCCTTGTGTAAACAAGGACGTATTCATGAACATTAGCAAAGCCTTTAGATAGCGCTCCAGAACCGTACTTATTTTTCCAAGCAATCTGTTCAACAAAGTTGTCTGGACCAAAAATCTCATCACAAATCAGCTTTAGATTGGATACCTCACCCTCATCAATTGATATAAAAATAATACCATCAGGGGAGAGAAGGTTTTTTGCGATTCGAAGTCGCGGATAAATCATGCTCATCCAGTCAGAATGAAATCTGCCGTTCGCACTAAGATTTGCGACAAGGCGATTTCCTTCGGCATCCTTTTGGTTGGATGCTTCATGTACTCATCAGAGCCCTGTGCAAATCTGTCACTATAAACGAAGTCGTTTCCAGTGTTGTATGGCGGATCAATATAGATCATTTTCACAGCACCAAGATAAATCTGCTGAAGCAGCTTCAATGAGTCAAGATTGTCTCCCTCAATGAATAGGTTCTTTGTTTCTGAAAAATTCAAGCTTTCGTCAGGATTGGGCCGTAATGTTTTCGCAATCGGTGCGTTCGCGTTAATTAATGCCTCCCGCTTCCCCGGCCAGTCCAGCCGATAACGCTCCTGAGGCCCCTCCACGATATGGTCACTCAGCTCCTGCTTGAGCTGGTCGAAATCCACCGCTAGACGCAGCTTGCCGGTCTTGTCATCCCGCGCCTCGGTCACGCAGCCGGGAAACAGCTCGCGAATCTTGGCAAGATTCTCTTGGCTCAGGTCGGGGCTGTGCATCTTCAGTTTGTCCATCGGGGCTCTCTCAATGTCGTGCGGCAGCGGCCTGCTGACGGGTCAGCCGCTCCAATTCCTGTTTGGCCTCGCGCAGCTCGGTATTAATGGCTACGCGCTTGTTGAACTGTTGTTCGCGGCCAAGGCGCGCCTTGATCCGCTCGATTTCCTTGCCCTTAGCGGCGATGCGCTCGGCCAGCGAAATGCGTTGCTCCAGGCTGAGGCTGACCGAACCAGCAGCGGCCTGCACTGTGGTTGAGTACGGGGCCGGCGCCTCCCCAGTGTAGAAAGACACAGGCTCCGGCTGGCTCCGGCCCGCCACCAATGGGCTCAGCAGCCGCTCATAGAGAGCGGCCATGTCCAGCACCACGGGCAGTGGCTGGCGGGGCGAGTCTTCCGGCAGCCACTCGCTCTCGAAGTAGTTCCCCACCACCCAGTGGCTGCTGTTGGCTTCGCTCGGGCGCTTCCAGGCCGCAGCCAGCTTGACCCGGCCGCCGTGGGTCAGCTCGAAGAGCAACGGAAACGGAATGGCCTTGTCGATGGCACGCAGCACGGCATGATCCAGCCCTGCGCTGCGCAGCTCGATGTGGAACACCTGAATCTCGCTGACCGTGCGGGTCGCCGGCAGATTGAGGGTCTCGGGAGCCAGCTTGTAGGCCCAGCGGATCTGCTCGACCTGGCTGACGAAGGTGTCACGCAGGGCGCTGTCCGGCTTGGCGCGCTCGTAGATCTTCGACTTGGGTATCACCCGGTCGAACCTGGCCTTTTCCGGGAATTTGAACAGTTGTCCGCAGCTCATGATGCTCATGCCGACGAACAGGCCTAGAGGGCCTTCTTGTTGAACAGCTTCCAATGCCCTTCCTCATTGCGCTTGAGGGTGTAGCGCACCTTCAGGCTTGGGCAGCAGCGGCCATCGTTCTCGGCATAGTCCCGACCATCGATGACGATCACATCCCCGGTGTTGGCCACGACGGCATCGTAACCCGTGCTGGAGTAGAACTCGAACTCGGTAACCGGCGAAGACTTGTGCGGGTCCACATAGAAGGTGTCGCCCGAACCAACCTTGACGATCGACAGGTGGACGCCGGTCGTGCCGCTGCCGCCGGCGCAGCCGATGTCGCCGTTCCAGATGACGGCGTACTCGGCCGCCTCCCTGTCGTAGATATCTGCCCAGGGGACCAGAGTCATGAATTCCTGGTTCACGTACTCGGGGTCCGTACAGCCAATGCTCTCGGCATGCTTGTAGGCAACCGCGAGGGCCTGACGCTTGATGTCCGCTTCGGACGGCACGGTGCTGGCGGTCGCTGCCGAGGCAAACAGGCCGGAAAGAATGGCTGCGGCGAGTGTTTTTCTCATCTGGGTTCATCCATGAATGCAAGGGGCGTGGGTTCAGATGACCACGACGAAAGCGATCAGCTCGAAGTCGTCGAGGCCGGTAATGCTGTCACAGAGTGCTGTGGTTCTGCCGCCACTGAACAGGCTGTCGATGTCCTTCTCTTCCTGCACCTCGATCATGGCGCGAATGGCCTGGTCGAGCAGGTTGGAGTAGGCCTGCATCTGGCGGCCATCGTCAGTGGCCTGGTTGAAGCGCTGGTAGGCCTCGGCAATCGGCTGGCTGTAACCCTTGCAGGCGCTGCGGGCCAGGTCCAGCAGACGTTTGGCTTCGGTGTGATCACTGATGACCCGGCCATCGTTGCCGATGTAGATCAGGTAGTAGGGGTAGAGGCGGTTCTGCTGGTTAATGTCCACCCCATGGTTGCGGTTGCGCAGGGTGAAGATCACGCCTGGCAGCAGGCCCACCTCGGGATGCGCCGGCACCACGGCATGCAGACCATTGGCAGGTGGTCCAGCTCGCCGTGCTGCTTGATGTAGTTGAGCAGGTCCATGCGGAAATCGTTGAGGCCGAGGTCGGTGATGGAGACGCCAGTCTTGATGTCCTCCATCTCGATCACTTCGTCCTGCAGGCGGCGCAGCTGCTCCTTGCGATAAGCCACGTCGTTGGCCTGGGCGTTGAGCACGTTGTCGTCGCCGGTCGCAGTGACGTCGGCGATTATCATGCGGTTTTCCACCCGCTCCTTGAGGTTGATGTATTCGTCGAGGCTGATGTCCGGCCAGTAGTTGACCAGCTGGATGCTGGCGTTCTGCGAGCCGATCCGATCAACTCGACCGAAGCGCTGGATGATGCGAACCGGGTTCCAGTGGATGTCGTAGTTGATCAGGTAGTCGCAGTCCTGCAGGTTCTGACCTTCGGAGATGCAGTCGGTGCCGATCAGGATGTCGATTTCCCGCGGCTCGTCCGGGTAGATCGCAGCCTTTTCCTTGGAGCGCGGCGAGAACAGGGTCAGCAGGCCCTGGAAGTCATAGCTCTGCCGGCTGCCTGGCATGTTGCGAGGGTCGACTTGGCGCATCGCTGCCGGTGACCTTGCCGGTATGCACCTGGTGATGGCGCTGCAGGTCGCTGGCCAGGTTGTCGTAGAGGTAATTGGCGGTGTCGGCGAAGGCGGTGAAGATCAGCACCTTGCGATTGCCGGGGTTGATCGGTGAGGCGAGCTTGCTGGCGATCTGGGTTTTCAGGTGCTGCAGCTTGGCATCGTCGGTCGGCGTGACCTTACGCATCTCGCCGAGCAGTTCGTCGATGTACAGGAGGTCGGTCTGCAGGTCCTGCTCCCAAGAGGGCAGGTCCATGTCGGCCAGGTTGATGGTGATCTTCTTGCCGATGCTGAAGTCGCCCGGCACCGGCAGGCTGTCATCGTCGAAATCGACATCCTCGAAGGCCGCCGAGACGTCGGCAAAGCCGCTTTCCTGACCGGTCTTGCGGAAGTTGGCGATCTTCTCCAGCGCACTGCGATGGCTGGCCTGCAGGCTTTGCAGGGTCAGGCGGAAGGCTTCCACCGAGCTTTCCAGGCGCTTGAGCAGGTTGGTGGTCATCAGCGCCTGCAGGCTCTTCTCGCGGTCGGCCTGTTTGAGCTTGCCGCGCCCGCCTTCGGTCTGGGTGTCGTACAGCTCTTCGTATTTCTTCAACCGGCTGGGCAGGATGTAGCTGACCGGCGCATACACGGCGAGCTTGAGCAGCGAGAGCTGGTCGAAGATCTCGTTGAAGCCGATCACGTCACTGCGCTGGGTCAGCGGGCAGTGGAATGACAGCGGCTTGCGGCGCTCGGGGAAGCGACCGATGTCAGCGGTGTTGTAGAACGTCTCGATATGCCGGCGCGAGCGGGCGATGGTCACGCTGTCGAGCAGCTCGAAGAAGTCGAAATCGAGGCTGTTGAGGATCGCCGTGGCGGTGCGCTTCTCCGCTGGCAGGTTGGACCAGGCGTTGAAGGCAGCCTGGGCGCGGCGGAAGATCTGCTCGATGTCCTGGTCGCCGCGCAGGCGCTTGCTCAGCGCTTCGCTGTCGCCTTCGTAGGCCAGGGCCAGCTGGTTCTTCAGGTCGTTGAAGCGGTTGTTGACCGGGGTGGCCGAGAGCATCAGTACCTTGGTCTTCACCCCCTGGCGGATGACCTGGTTCATCAGCCGCTGGTAGCGGGTTTCCTTGTCCTTGTAGGCGTCGTTGTTGCGGAAGTTGTGCGACTCGTCGATCACCACCAGGTCGTAATTGCCCCAGTTGACCCGGTCCAGCGGGATGCCCAGCGAGGTTCCGCGGGTACGGCTGAGGTCGGTGTGACACAGCACGTCGTAGTTGAAGCGGTCCTTGGCGAAGATGTTGGTCTTGAGGTTCTGGTTGTAGTTCAGCCAGTTGTCGGCCAACTTCTTCGGGCAGAGCACCAGGACGGATTTGTTGCGCAGCTCGTAGTACTTGATCACAGCCAGCGCGGTGAAGGTTTTGCCCAGGCCCACGCTGTCGGCCAGGATGCAGCCGTTGTAGGTTTCCAGCTTGTTGATCAGCCCGGTCGCCGCATCACGCTGGAAGTTGAACAGCTTCTGCCAGATCAGGGTGTCCTGGTAGCCGGTGAGCTCATTGGGCAGCACGTCCTCGCTGACGTCGTCCAAGAACTCGCGGAAGATGTTGTAGAGCATCAGGAAGTAAATTCGCTCGGGCGCGTTCTCCTGATAGACCGAGGCGATGTGCTCGCAGAGGCGCGCGGTGACATCTTCCAGCTTGTCCGGGTCGTTCCAGATCTGCTCGAACAGGTTGAGGAACATGCCCGTGTGGGATGGCTCGTCGAAACGGGTGACGATGTTGGAGAGCGCGTTGCCTCTCTGGTAGCCCAGGTCCACGGCGGTGAAGCCCTGCACCGGCATGTAGACGGCATCTTCCGCCTGCCCTTTCACTCCGATGAAAGGCTGCATCGGCGCCTGGCCTCGGTTGGAGCGAAAGGTCGCCTTGCGCCGAATCCAGTCTGCGCACTCGCGAGCAATGGCCTTCTGGGTGAGCTTGTTCTTCAGCTGGATCTCGAACTCACTGCCGGTGATGCTGCGTTCGCGTTCGGCCTTGGGGATGTGGAACTCGCGCTGCTCCTTCTTCAGCTTGTCACTGGCTTCTCCGGGCACGAAGGTTGGCGAGGTGAAGACGAACTCCAGGGAGTCGATGCACTCCAGCTCCTTCTTCAATGCCACATAGGCGTATATGGAAAAGCAGGAGGCGGCGATCTTCAGCTTGGCACCGGGCTTGAGCTGGCCCTTGAGATCCTCGCCGAGCAGCGCGTTGATGTTGTCGATCAGTTCCATGAGACGTAACCATCCAAGCGAAGCAAGCTTGGATTATCACTAAGAACAAGAGGAACTTCACGTTTTACTGTCAGCTTCGGACTGTGTCTCCACAGGCTACTGCTCAATCATCCCCGAAGCCGAACGCGTTTCCTCCAGCATCGAAGCAATCGCTGACCATTGGGAGGCCTGTCGCCGGGTTGAACTCAAACATTGGTTTGAGTACTTCAAGCTCTTCAAGCTCTTCAAGCTCTTCAAGCTCTTCAGCGTAGGCGATGCCGGACCCGCTGTACGTTGCCCCCTTGGTAAGCGTGTCATGGATGACCACGCCTCGACCTCGCTGAGGGTAAATGATTGTTATATATCCTTCACCGATACTTTTAGGCCGTAGCCATGCTCTTAATAGCTGCTTAATCATGCCAGCTCCTAGAACCAGCTATTGGTAGACGGCGAAGCCAAGCAAGCTTGATGTGGCACTTCCAAGCTATCAGCGTCAGAGACCAGGCGCAGAAAATAACTCTCGTTCCCCTCGTGCAGCCTGATGCAAAAGCTTATTTCCACCTCGAAGAAGCCTGGGGTCCGCTCGGCCATCTCCAAAATCTCATTGAGCCGCAATGAAAAATCCCGCATGTATCCTCTCCCGACAAGCGATTCAAGCGGATGGTGGCCTATCAAGATGAACTAGCAAGTCGTGAGACTATCGCTTCGTATCAAGTGCGGGCCCGGTGACTGGGAGGAGTGGCACTGAGAGGCGCTTGTTAACGAACTCAGGGCGCCCATTAGATATGAAGCCGTACGCGTGGCCGTTGTAGAAGATCCGGTTCGGAAGCCCACGCTGCGCGCCCCATATCAAATGAGGAGAGGCGTAAAGCGTCGCTATAATTTGCGTGCCAATCGTCGTATGGTCCATGGATCGCCAACCTACTGGACTAACAAACCCATTACTGTCCCTAGCGATTTCGAGAGCCCCCCTGGTCAGCAAGGCCGGTTTGTCGAACATCCGAACAGAAGCACTGTTTCCCTGCTGGGTCTTCCACTTCACAGGGAAGCCGACCAATGCGCTGATAGGGTCGGTCGACGTAACAGCTTCAACTTCTCCGATATTCACCGCCACAAGAAATTGCTCTGGCAGGTACGGATAACGGCTCGCCAACACCTGCCCACCGAGGACCATGCGGTAAATCCGGCTTGATGATTCACACCCGTAGAAGCAAGCGAGCTTAGCGTTCAGCGCTCCAGCAACCGACTGCAGGCGGCGATCCATCATTGTCATCAGCGCGCCCCGTACCTCTTCAGAGGTACGTAACGGCTTGCCATCGAATTCATCAGGCATAAATGCCTGGCTGATATACTTCAGGCTTCCGTCTCCGCTCAGCATTCCGAGCACTAGAACAGAGGCGCCCAACGCATCACCTGCTGCCGAGCCAAACTGCCCCACAGCCAAATCTGCCGACATGGATGTGAATGTTGAATGATCAACTGCATCCCATTGCCGCACATACTCCGTTTCTAAGACACGGCTCTCTAAGCGGGCCCGCGCATCCGCGTCCGCCAGATACCGTGCTAGGGAAACTCTGAAGAAGACTTCCTAATTTTGGCAAAATGTCCGAATTCCACCCGCCGAGTTTTCCGATGAAGCAGATGACCTTCGCCGACGCCGAGTACGCCGGCAAGCGCAAGCAGACCCGCAAAGAGTTGTTCCTGATCGAGATGGATCGGGTGGTGCCGTGGAAGGGTTTGATCGCCTTGATCGAGCCGCATTACCCCAAGGGTGAAGGCGGTCGTCCGGCCTATCCGCTGATGGCGATGTTACGCGTGCATTTGATGCAGAACTGGTTTGGCTACAGTGATCCGGCGATGGAAGAGGCGCTCTACGAGACCACTATCCTGCGCCAGTTCGCGGGTTTGAGCCTGGAGCACATCCCCGACGAAACCACCATCCTCAACTTCCGTCGTCTGCTGGAAAACACGAGCTGGCCGCGGGCATCCTGGCGGTGATCAATGGCTATCTGGGTGACCGGGGTCTGTCGCTGCGCCAAGGCACGATCGTCGACGCCACGCTGATCAATGCGCCGAGTTCGACCAAGAACAAGGACGGTAAGCGCGACCCGGAGATGCACCAGACCAAGAAAGGTCAGCAGTATTATTTTGGCATGAAGGCCCACATCGGCGTGGACGCCGAGTCCGGCCTGGTGCACAGCGTGGTGGGCACAGCAGCCAATGTGGCGGATGTAACCCAGGTCGATAAGCTGCTACACGGCGAGGAAAACATGGTCGGTGCCGACGCGGGTTACACCGGCGTCGAGAAGCGCCCCGAGCATGCGGGCCGTCGAGTGATCTGGCAGGTTGCGGCGCGCCGCAGCACCTACAAGAAACTCGATAAGCGCAGCGCGCTATACAAAGCCAAGCGCAAGATCGAGAAGGCCAAGGCTCAGGTCCGCGCCAAGGTCGAGCATCCGTTCCGAGTGATCAAGCGGCAGTTCGGTTATGTGAAGACGCGCTTCCGTGGCTTGGCCAAGAACACCGCACAACTGGTGACGCTGTTCGCCCTGTCGAACCTGTGGATGGCACGCCGACATTTGCTGACGAATGCAGGAGAGGTGCGCCCGTAATGTGGGCAATAGCCGCCGCGAGGTGCTCGCGGCGGCTGGAAACACAGAAATAAGCGGGTGATCCGAGCGTTTTTGATCGATTTGCCGCTTTTAAAATCAGTGGAGACTGAAGTCAGCCAGAAATGCATGGCTACTTCAGAGTATCCTTAGTGGGTGTGCTCCTCGTCATCGTGATGCGATGACTCGTCTCCGGGCTTGCCGCCCATGTACTTGGGGCCTTTGCCGCGGCCCTTGTCGAAAACCTTGTTTTCCATCGATTTGCTGCCACCGGGGCCGCCGGTATGCCCGGAGTGGCTGCCTTCCTCGTGGGTCTGATCGCTGTGGCTGCTGCCGTGGTCGCGGCCACCGCCGTATTTCGGCCCCTTGCCCTTGCCGCCGGAGTCGTGACTAGTGTGGCCGCCGTCATGGCTGGAGTGGTCGTCGGCGGCGTGCAGCGGGCCGCTGCCGCCGGCCAGCAACAGGGCGAGAGTGGCCGCCAGCAGCGGGGATCTGTAGCGAACGCGCATAGTGCTCTCCCCGAACGGGGCGGCTGGCGTCGCGGCCAGCCGCCCCGGCCGTTACCTGACTTCGTTGTCGTGGACGAATTCGATGACCTGCAGGTAGTCGTTGGCCGCCGCGGCAAAGTCATCGGCGCCGCCTTCACTGGTCGGATCGCTCCAGGCGGTGCTGCCGAACACGGCGTCGTACAGGTTCACCAAGGTCGGCCGGTAGACGTCGTCCGCCGGGTCCGCCGGATCGCCCTCGTCCAGCACCAGCACGGTGGCGGTGGCGGCGGACCAGGTCGCGGTGCGGTCGTACTGGTAGTCGGAGAAGTCGTAGTACGTCGTTCCGGAATTGATGCCCAGGATCGAGTTCATGTAGACCAGTGTGTCGACGCTGATGGTGCCGGTCTTGTCACCAGCCGCCGCGAGCAGGGCGGCCGGGTTGAAACCGTCCGGCAAGGTGACGCCAGGAATCGTCCCGGTGGTCATGTAGGTCTCGTACAGCGCCAGGTTTTCCAGCGGTGAGTCGATGGTGGTGCCGTCGACCGTCAGCCGGCCGGTGGAATCGATGGCGATCACCGCGCCTTCGGCGGTCAGCTTGGCCAGCGCTTCGTCCAGCGAGTGGTTGAGGACCTTGCTCGGCGAGCGGCCGACGCTCAGGCGACCCAGTTCCACCTCACCGGGCACGACGTCGTAGGTGGTTTCGCCGACCGTCACCGAGGTCAGCAGATCACCTTCTTCGTTGCGCGGGATGGCCACCAGCTGGCCGTCGGCGTCGGTCACCGGGACCAGCACGCCGGTCGTGTCGTAGTAGAACGCCACCACCAGCTCCTCGCCATTGGTATCGGTCAGCGGAACGCCGTTGGGGTCGCGCAGCAGGATGTACATGTCGCCGAACAGGTCGCCTTCTTGGTGCCGGCGCCGAACGGCTTGCCACCGCCACCCGCCTTGCCGCCTTCACGCCGGCCACTCGGGCGGTCGTGCTTCTCGGCTGCAGGTCGACGCGGAGATCTTG
>LZQQ01000086.1_pt1 | contig 15442 bp, 18 predicted proteins | sample 768581 | NCBI WGS metagenome assembly LZQQ01 (sample SAMN05207185, study PRJNA324510) | oil field metagenome | isolation source: sample BH-FW-20 from oil reservoir | place: India: Bombay High | collected 2015-11-25 | reverse complement strand
GGCACAGACTTTGGTCAGCGCAGCCGTCAGCGTGGTCTTGCCATGGTCGACGTGACCGATGGTGCCGACGTTTACGTGCGGTTTGTTACGTTCGAATTTTTCCTTAGCCACGACTATGAACCTCTTATGTAAGGGGCTGAATCAACCTTGTTTTTTGATGATCGCGTCGGCGATGTTGGCAGGTGCTTCCGAGTACTTCGAAAACTCCATGGAGTAGCTTGCGCGACCCTGAGACATGGAACGAACGTCGGTAGCGTACCCGAACATCTCTCCGAGCGGGACTTCCGCACGGATCACCTTGCCGGAGACCGTGTCCTCCATACCCTGGATCAGGCCACGACGACGGTTCAGGTCGCCCATGACGTCACCCATGTAGTCTTCCGGAGTCACGACCTCGACCTTCATGATGGGCTCGAGCAGCACCGCACCGCCCTTCTGGGACAGCTGCTTGGTCGCCATCGATGCCGCGATCTTGAACGCCATCTCGTTGGAGTCCACGTCGTGGTACGAGCCGTCGAACACGGTGGCCTTCAGGCCCAGCAGCGGATAGCCGGCGACGACGCCGTTCTTCATCTGCTCCTCGATACCCTTCTGGATCGCCGGGATGTATTCCTTCGGAATCACACCACCCACGACCTCGTTCTTGAACTCCAGACCTTCCTGACCTTCGTCGGCCGGCTCGAAGCGGATCCAGCAGTGACCGAACTGGCCACGACCACCGGACTGGCGAACGAACTTGCCTTCGATCTCGCATTTGTTGCGAATGGTCTCGCGGTAAGCCACCTGCGGCTTGCCGATGTTGGCCTCTACGCCGAACTCACGCTTCATGCGGTCGACGAGGATATCGAGGTGCAGCTCACCCATGCCGGAGATGATGGTCTGACCGGATTCCTCGTCCGTCTTCACGCGGAACGAAGGGTCTTCCTGGGCCAGCTTGCCGAGGGCAATGCCCATCTTCTCCTGGTCGGCCTTGGTCTTCGGCTCGACAGCCACCGAAATCACAGGCTCCGGGAAATCCATCCGCTCGAGAATAATCGGCTTGTCCAGTGCGCACAGGGTGTCCCCGGTGGTCACGTCCTTCATGCCGATCAGCGCAGCGATGTCGCCCGCCCGCACTTCCTTGATCTCTTCGCGGGTGTTGGCGTGCATCTGAACCATACGGCCCACACGCTCCTTCTTGCCCTTGACCGAGTTCAGCACCGAGTCACCGGAGTTCAGCACGCCGGAGTAGACGCGCGCGAAGGTCAGGGTGCCCACGAAGGGGTCGGTCGCGATCTTGAACGCCAGCGCGGAGAACGGCTCGTTGTCGTCGGCGTGACGTTCGTCGACCAGCTCTTCGTTGTCCGGGTGAACACCCTTGATCGCCGGGATCTCGACCGGCGCCGGCAGGTAGTCGATGACGGCGTCGAGAACCAGCGGCACGCCCTTGTTCTTGAACGAGGAACCACAGACCGCCGGCACGATTTCACAGGCGATGGTCCGCTGGCGCAGGCCGGCCTTGATCTCTTCGACCGTCAGCTCGCCCCCTCCAGGTACTTGTTCATCAGCTCTTCGTTGGCCTCGGCTGCAGCCTCGACCATGTTCGAGCGATACTCTTCCGCCAGGTCCTGGAGTTCGGCCGGGATCTCTTCCTCGCGGAAGGACATGCCCTGATCGTCCTCGTTCCAGTAGATCGCCTTCATCTTGACGAGGTCGATCTGGCCCTGGAAGTTCTCCTCGGCCCCGATAGCCAGCTGGATCGGCACCGGGGTATGACCCAGACGCTGCTTGATCTGGCCGACGACGCGCAGGAAGTTGGCACCGGCACGGTCCATCTTGTTCACGTAGACGATACGCGGAACGCCGTACTTGTTGGCCTGGCGCCAGACGGTCTCGGACTGCGGCTCGACACCGGAGGTGCCGCAGAAGACCACGACCGCGCCGTCGAGCACCCGCAGCGAACGCTCCACCTCAATGGTGAAGTCCACGTGGCCGGGGGTGTCGATGATGTTCACGCGGTACTTGTCGTACTGCTTTTCGGAACCCTGCCAGAAGGCGGTGGTGGCGGCGGAGGTGATGGTGATCCCGCGCTCCTGCTCCTGCACCATCCAGTCCATGGTCGCGGCGCCGTCGTGCACCTCGCCCATCTTGTGGTTGACGCCTGTATAGAACAGGATCCGCTCGGTCGTGGTGGTCTTGCCCGCATCGACATGCGCGCAGATACCGATGTTGCGGTAGCGGTTGATAGAAGTAGTACGGGCCAAAATAAGGTCCTCGTGGGTGAGTAGCGCCAGTATTAGAAGCGGTAGTGCGAGAAGGCCTTGTTGGCCTCCGCCATGCGGTGCACGTCTTCACGCTTCTTCACGGCAGCTCCCTTGCCTTCAAAGGCATCCAGCAGTTCGCCAGCGAGACGCAGGGCCATGGACTTCTCCCCACGCTTGCGGGCAGCGTCCACCAGCCAGCGCATGGCCAGCGCATTGCGACGCGAAGGACGAACCTCGACCGGAACCTGGTAGGTGGCGCCGCCTACACGGCGCGACTTGACTTCGACCAGCGGAGCGATGGCGTCGAGTGCTTTCTCGAAGACTTCCAGGGGATCGTTGTTCTTGCGTTCCTTGACCTTGTCCAGGGCACCGTAAACGATGCGCTCGGCAACGGCTTTCTTGCCGCTCTCCATGACATGGTTCATGAACTTGGCGAGAATCTGGCTGCCGTACTTCGGATCGTCAAGGATCTCGCGCTTGGCTGCTACACGACGTCTTGGCATTGATAAGCCCTCAAACGGTCTTCAGGTTAGCTCGGGACGGTAACGATCGCGTTACGCCCGACCTTACTCTTATCGACTCAGAAAAAAGATAACGTTGATTACTTCGGACGCTTGGCGCCGTACTTGGAACGACCCTGCTTACGGTCCTTCACACCGGAGGTGTCGAGCGAACCGCGAACGGTGTGGTAGCGCACACCCGGGAGGTCCTTTACGCGACCGCCGCGGATCAGCACCACACTGTGCTCCTGCAGATTGTGACCTTCACCACCGATGTACGAAGCGACTTCGTAGCCGTTGGTCAGACGAACACGGCACACCTTACGCAGTGCGGAGTTCGGTTTCTTCGGCGTGGTGGTGTACACGCGGGTGCACACGCCACGACGCTGCGGGCAGTTCTGCAGCGCCGGCACGTCGCTCTTCTCGGCGACGCGCTTGCGCGGCTGACGCACCAGCTGGTTGATTGTTGCCATCTACTAGCTCCACTGTTGTCTTTCGACACAAACGAAAAATGGCAGGGCGCAAAGCCCCGCCAAATTAGGGGTACGAGAGTCTAAAGAGCTTCTCGTACACCGTCAAGGCGGACCCGGCCAAGGGTCCGCCCGCCGGTTCAGCTGCCGCTGGAGTTCAGCGCCTCGGTGAGCGCGGCTTCGACCTCGTCCGCACTGACCCGAACCGGCTTGTCGGCATCACGCCTGCGCTTGCGCTCGCTGTGATAGGCCAGACCGGTACCGGCCGGAATCAGGCGGCCGACCACCACGTTTTCCTTCAGACCGCGGAGGAAGTCGCGCTTGCCGGTGACCGCGGCCTCGGTGAGCACGCGCGTGGTCTCCTGGAAGGACGCCGCGGAGATGAACGACTCGGTCGACAGCGACGCCTTGGTGATGCCGAGCAGCACACGCTCGAACTTCGCCGGGAAGCGGTCGTCGGTGGCGAGGGTCTCGTTCTCTTCCAGCACCTGGGTCAGCTCGACCTGGTCGCCCTTGATGAAGGACGAGTCGCCGGCCTCGGACACTTCCACCTTGCGCAGCATCTGACGCAGGATCGTCTCGATGTGCTTGTCGTTGATCTTCACGCCCTGCAGCCGGTACACGTCCTGGATCTCGTTGACGATGTACTTGGCCAGCGCACTGACGCCCAGCAGACGCAGGATGTCGTGCGGGTTGCTCGGACCGTCGGAGATCACTTCACCTCTGTTTACCTGCTCGCCTTCGAAGACGTTCAGGTGGCGCCACTTCGGAATCAGCTCCTCGTACGGATCGCTGCCGTCGGTCGGCGTGATCACCAGGCGACGCTTGCCCTTGGTTTCCTTGCCGAACGAGATGGTGCCGCTGATTTCCGCCAGAATCGACGGCTCCTTCGGACGACGCGCCTCGAACAGGTCGGCAACGCGCGGCAGACCACCGGTGATGTCGCGGGTCTTCGAGGTTTCCTGCGGAATCCGCGCCAGCACGTCACCCACGCCGACCTGCGCACCGTCGGCCACACCGACCAACGCGTTGGCGGGCAGGAAGTACTGGGCCGCACGTCGGTGCCCGGCAGCAGCAGTTCCTTGCCTGCGGCGTCGACCAGCTTCACCGCCGGACGGATGTCCTTGCCGGCGGCCGGACGATCCTTCGCATCCATCACCTCGATGATGGTCAGACCGGTCAGTTCGTCGGTCTGGCGCTTGATGGTGATGCCTTCCTCCATGCCGACGAAGGCCACGGTACCCTTCATCTCGGTGACGATCGGGTGGGTGTGCGGGTCCCACTTGGCGACGATCGCGCCCGGGTCGACCTTGTCGCCCTCCTTCACCGAAATCACTGCACCATAGGGCAGCTTGTAGCGCTCGCGCTCGCGACCGAAGTCGTCGGCCACCGCCAGCTCGCCGGAACGCGACACGGCCACCAGGGCGCCGTCGGCACGCTCGACATGCTTGAGGTTGTGCAGGCGGATGGTGCCGCCGTTCTTCACCAGGATGTTGTCGGCCGCCGAGGTCCGGCTCGCCGCACCACCGATGTGGAACGTACGCATGGTCAGCTGGGTGCCCGGCTCGCCGATCGACTGGGCCGCGATCACGCCGACGGCCTCGCCGATGTTCACCAGGTGCCCACGCGCCAGGTCACGGCCGTAGCACTTGGCGCAGATGCCGTAGCGGGTTTCGCAGGCGATCGGCGAACGCACCACCACCTCGTCGATACTGTTCAGCTCGATGAAGTCCACCCACTTCTCGTCCACCAGCGTGCCCGCCGGAACGATGACCTCGTCGGTCCCCGGCTTGAACACGTCGCGCGCGATCACACGGCCGAGCACGCGCTCGCCGAGCGGCTCGACGACGTCGCCACCCTCGATGTGCGGGGTCATGTGCAGGCCCTGCTCGGTGCCGCAGTCGACCTCGGTCACCACCAGGTCCTGCGCCACGTCGACCAGACGACGGGTCAGGTAACCGGAGTTGGCGGTCTTCAGCGCGGTATCGGCCAGACCTTTACGCGCACCGTGCGTGGAGATGAAGTACTGCAGTACGTTCAGACCTTCGCGGAAGTTCGCGGTGATCGGCGTCTCGATGATGGAGCCGTCCGGCTTGGCCATCAGGCCGCGCATGCCGGCCAGCTGACGGATCTGGGCCGCCGAGCCCCGGGCGCCGGAGTCCGCCATCATGTACATCGAGTTGAACGATTCCTGCTCGACTTCCTTGCCCTCGCGGTTGACCACCCTTTCCTTGGAAAGGTTGGCCATCATCGCCTTGGACACTTCGTCGTTGGCCTTCGACCAGAGGTCGATCACCTTGTTGTACTTCTCGCCCTGGGTCACCAGGCCGGAGGCGTACTGGGATTCGATCTCCTTCACTTCCTCGGTGGCGGCATCGATGATGCGGGCCTTCTCGTCGGGAATGACGAAGTCGTTCACACCGATCGACACACCGGAGATGGTGGAGTAGCAAAGCCGGTGTACATCAGCTGGTCGGCGAAGATGACGGTGTCCTTCAGACCCACCGTGCGGTAGCACTGGTTGATCAGCTTGGAGATCGCCTTCTTCTTCATCGGCTGGTTGACCACGTCGAACGGCAGGCCGTCCGGCACGATCTGGAACAGCAGCGCGCGGCCTACCGTGGTATCGACGATGCGGGTGTTGCGGGTGATGCCACCGTCACGGTCCTTGACCACTTCGTTGATGCGCACCTTGACCTTGGCGTGCAATGCGGCCTCGCCGGCACGGAACACCCGGTCGACCTCCTGCAGGTCGGCGAACACGCGACCTTCGCCCTTGGCGTTCACCGCCTCGCGGGTCATGTAGTACAGGCCGAGCACGACGTCCTGCGACGGCACGATGATCGGATCACCGTTGGCCGGCGAGAGGATGTTGTTGGTCGACATCATCAGCGCGCGCGCTTCCAGCTGGGCTTCCAGTGTCAGCGGCACGTGCACGGCCATCTGGTCACCGTCGAAGTCGGCGTTGTACGCGGCGCAGACCAGCGGATGCAGCTGGATCGCCTTGCCTTCGATGAGCACCGGCTCGAACGCCTGGATACCCAGACGGTGCAGGGTCGGGGCGCGGTTGAGCAGCACGGGATGCTCGCGGATCACCTCGGCGAGCACGTCCCAGACCTCGGGCAGCTCGCGCTCGACCATCTTCTTGGCCGCCTTGATGGTGGTCGCCATGCCGCGCGCTTCCAGCTTGCCGAAGATGAACGGCTTGAACAGCTCGAGCGCCATCTTCTTCGGCAGGCCGCACTGGTGCAGACGCAGGGTCGGGCCGACGGTGATCACCGAGCGGCCGGAGTAGTCCACGCGCTTGCCGAGCAGGTTCTGACGGAAACGGCCCTGCTTGCCCTTGATCATGTCGGCCAGGGACTTGAGCGGACGCTTGTTCGAGCCGGTGATGGCACGGCCGCGACGGCCGTTGTCCAGCAGGGCGTCGACCGCTTCCTGCAGCATGCGCTTCTCGTTGCGCACGATGATGTCCGGCGCAGCCAGGTCGAGCAGACGCTTGAGGCGGTTGTTGCGGTTGATGACCCGACGATACAGGTCGTTCAGGTCCGAGGTGGCAAAGCGGCCGCCATCCAGCGGAACCAGCGGACGCAGATCCGGCGGCAGCACCGGCAGCACGGTCAGAACCATCCACTCGGGCAGGTTGCCCGAACCGTGGAAGGCCTCCATGAGCTTGAGGCGCTTGGACAGCTTCTTGATCTTGGTTTCCGAGTTGGTCTGCGGAATCTCTTCGCGCAAGCGGCCGATCTCGTGCTCCAGGTCGATCTGGCTGAGCAGCTCGCGCACGGCCTCGGCGCCCATGCGGGCGTCGAAGTCGTCACCGAACTCCTCGAGCGCCTCGAAGTACTGTTCGTCGTTCAGCAGCTGGCCCTTTTCCAGGGTCGTCATGCCCGGGTCGATGACCACGTAGCTCTCGAAATAGAGCACGCGCTCGATGTCACGCAGGGTCATGTCCAGCAGCAGGCCGATACGCGACGGCAGGGACTTCAGGAACCAGATGTGGGCGACCGGCGAGGCCAGCTCAATGTGCGCCATGCGCTCGCGGCGCACCTTGGCCAGGGCCACTTCGACGCCGCACTTCTCGCAGATCACGCCGCGGTGCTTGAGGCGCTTGTACTTGCCGCACAGGCACTCGTAGTCCTTCACCGGGCCGAAGATCTTGGCGCAGAACAGGCCGTCACGCTCGGGCTTGAAGGTACGGTAGTTGATAGTCTCCGGCTTCTTCACTTCACCGAACGACCAGGAACGGATCATCTCCGGCGAGGCCAGACCGATACGGATGGCATCGAACTCTTCGATTTGACCCTGGTTTTTCAACAGATTAAGCAAGTCTTTCAAGGCCTTTCCTCCTCACGACCCGAGACGGCGGCTGACCATGCCGACCGCCTCGGGGTGCGTGGTTATTCGGTTTCCAGTTCGATGTCGATACCGAGCGAGCGGATCTCTTTGATCAGCACGTTGAAGGACTCGGGCATGCCCGCCTCCATCCGGTGATCGCCGTCCACGATGTTCTTGTACATCTTGGTCCGTCCGTTCACGTCGTCCGACTTCACCGTCAGCATTTCCTGCAGGGTGTAGGCGGCGCCGTAGGCTTCCAGCGCCCAGACCTCCATCTCCCCGAAACGCTGGCCACCGAACTGCGCCTTGCCGCCCAGCGGCTGCTGGGTAACCAGGCTGTAGGAACCGGTGGAACGCGCGTGCATCTTGTCATCGACCAGGTGGTTCAGCTTGAGCATGTACATGTAGCCGACCGTGGTCGGACGCTCGAACTGATTGCCGGTGCGGCCGTCGAACAGCTTCATCTGGCCGCTTTCCGGCAGATCGGCCAGCTTCAGCATGGCCTTGATCTCGGTTTCCTTGGCGCCATCGAACACCGCGGTAGCCATCGGCACGCCGCCGCGCAGGTTGTTGGCCAGCGCGATGATCTCCTGATCCGACAGGCTTTCCAGGCTTTCCTGACGACCGCCCACCTCGTTGTAGATCTCGGTGAGGAACTGACGCAGCTCTTCGATCTTGCGCTGCTCTTCGAGCATGCGGTTGATCTTCTCGCCGAGGCCCTTGGCCGCGAGGCGAGGTGGGTTTCCAGGATCTGGCCCACGTTCATCCGCGACGGTACGCCGAGCGGGTTGAGCACGATGTCGACCGGGATGCCGTTGGCATCGTGCGGCATGTCCTCGACCGGCATGATCACCGAGACCACACCCTTGTTGCCGTGACGGCCGGCCATCTTGTCGCCCGGTTGGATGCGGCGCTTGATCGCCAGGTAGACCTTGACGATCTTCAGCACGCCCGGCGCCAGGTCGTCACCCTGCTGCAGCTTGCGCTTCTTGTCCTCGAACTTGTCGTCGAGCAGCTGGCGGCGGTCGGACAGGTAGGCCTGGGCCCGCTCCAGCTGCTCGTTCAGCGCGTCGTCGGCCATGCGCAGCTTGAACCACTGACCGCGCTCGAGGCCGTCGAGCAGCTCGTCGGTGACCGGCGTGCCCTTCTTCAGGCCCGCGCCGCCCTCGGCGGTGGCGCCGACCAGCGCGGAACGCAGGCGCTCGAAGGTCGCGCCCTCGACGATGCGGAACTCCTCGTTGAGGTCCTTGCGGATCTCGTCGAGCTGCATCTTCTCGATCGCCAGCGCACGCGAGTCGCGCTCGACACCGTCGCGGGTGAACACCTGCACGTCGATGACCGTGCCCTTGGTGCCGGTCGGCACGCGCAGGGAGGTGTCCTTCACGTCGGAAGCCTTCTCGCCGAAGATCGCGCGCAGCAGCTTCTCTTCCGGCGTCAGCTGGGTCTCGCCCTTCGGCGTGACCTTGCCCACCAGAATGTCGCCGGCCTGCACTTCGGCGCCGACATACACGATGCCCGCCTCGTCCAGCTTGTTCAGCGCCGCCTCACCCACGTTCGGGATGTCCGCCGTGATCTCTTCCGGGCCGAGCTTGGTGTCGCGCGACACGCAGGTCAGTTCCTGGATGTGGATGGTGGTGAAGCGGTCTTCCTGGACCACGCGCTCGAGAGCAGGATCGAGTCTTCGAAGTTGTAGCCGTTCCAGGGCATGAAGGCGACACGCATGTTCTGCCCCAGCGCCAGCTCGCCCATGTCGGTCGAGGGGCCGTCGGCCATGATGTCGCCACGTGCCACCTGCTCGCCCTTGCTGACCAGCGGGCGCTGGTTGATGCAGGTGTTCTGGTTGGAACGGGTGTACTTGGTCAGGTTGTAGATGTCGACGCCCGCTTCGCCCGGCTCGACCTCGTCGTCGTTCACGCGGACCACGATGCGGCTGGCGTCGACCGAGTCGATCACCCCGCCACGACGGCAACCACGCAGACGCCGGAGTCGCGCGCCACGTTGCGCTCCATCCCGGTGCCGACCAGCGGCTTGTCCGAACGCAGGGTAGGCACCGCCTGACGCTGCATGTTCGACCCCATGAGCGCGCGGTTGGCGTCGTCGTGCTCGAGGAACGGGATCAGCGAGGCCGCGACCGAAACGACCTGCTTCGGCGACACGTCCATCAGAGTGACGTCTTCCGGCGCCTTGACGGTGAACTCGTTCTGGTGACGCACCGCGACCAGCTCGTCGACCAGCTTGCGGCCCTCGAGCTTGGCGCTCGCCTGCGCGATCACGTGGTCGGCTTCTTCGATCGCCGACAGGAACACGATCTCGTCGGTGACCTCGCCGTCCTTGACCACACGGTACGGGCTCTCGAGGAAGCCGTACTGGTTGGTACGGGCATAGGCGGCCAGCGAGTTGATCAGACCGATGTTCGGACCTCGGGGGTTTCGATCGGGCAGACGCGACCGTAGTGGGTCGGGTGCACGTCGCGCACTTCGAAGCCTGCGCGCTCGCGCGTCAGGCCGCCCGGGCCGAGGGCCGAGACACGGCGCTTGTGGGTGATCTCGGACAGCGGGTTGTTCTGGTCCATGAACTGCGACAGCTGGCTGGAACCGAAGAACTCCTTGACCGCCGCGGCCACCGGCTTGGCGTTGATCAGGTCCTGTGGCATCAGGCCTTCGCTCTCGGCCATCGACAGGCGTTCCTTGACCGCACGCTCGACACGCACCAGACCTACGCGGAACTGGTTCTCGGCCATCTCGCCGACACAACGGACGCGACGGTTGCCGAGGTGGTCGATGTCGTCCACCACGCCCTTGCCGTTGCGGATGTCGACCAGGGTCTTGAGCACCTCGACGATGTCCTCGCGACTCAGCACGCCCGAACCTTCGATCTCGGTACGACCGATCCGGCGGTTGAACTTCATGCGGCCGACAGCCGACAGGTCGTAGCGCTCGGCACTGAAGAACAGGTTGTTGAACAGCGTTTCGGCGGCGTCCTTGGTCGGCGGCTCGCCGGGACGCATCATGCGGTAGATCTCCACCAGCGCATCGAGCTGGTTGGAGGTCGAGTCGATCTTCAGCGTGTCGGAGATGAATGGACCGCAATCGATGTCGTTGGTGTACAGCGTCTCGAAGCGGACCACGCCGGCCTTGACGATCTTGGCCAGCACTTCGGTGGTCAGCTCGGTGTTGCACTCGGCGATGATCTCGCCGGTCGACGGATGCACGATCGCCTTGGCGGTGGTGCGACCCAGCACGTAGTCGATCGGCATCTCCAGTTCTTTGATGCCGGACTTGTCGAGCTGGTTGATGTGACGCGCGGTGATCCGGCGACCCTGCTCGACGATGACCTTGCCGCTCTGGTCCTTGATGTCGAAGGTGGCGATCTCACCACGCAGGCGCTGCGGAACCAGCTCGAGCGCCAGGGTCTCGCCACGCACGTGGAAGACATTGGTGTCGTAGAAGGCGTCGAGGATTTCCTCGGTGCTATAGCCCAGCGCGCGCAGCAGCACGGAGGCCGGCAGCTTGCGGCGACGGTCGATACGCACGAATACCGCGTCCTTCGGGTCGAACTCGAAGTCCAGCCAGGAGCCACGGTAGGGAATGATGCGTGCGGAATACAGCAGCTTGCCCGAGCTGTGGGTCTTGCCGCGGTCGTGATCGAAGAACACGCCCGGCGAGCGGTGCAGCTGGGACACGATGACCCGCTCGGTACCGTTGATGATGAAGGTACCGTTCTCGGTCATCAGGGGGATTTCCCCCATGTAGACTTCCTGCTCCTTGATGTCCTTGATGGCCTTGTTCGACGACTCCTTGTCGAAAATGATCAGGCGCACCTTGACCCGCAGGGGTACCGCGAAGGTGACGCCGCGCAGCACGCACTCCTTGACGTCGAACGCGGGCTCGCCCAGGCGATAGCCGACGTACTCGAGAGCGGCATTGCCGGAGTAGCTGATAATCGGGAAAACGGATTTGAAGGCCGCGTGCAGGCCGACATCGCGGAGCTGTTCCTTGGTCGCACCCGCCTGCAAAAACTCGCGATAGGAATCCAACTGGATCGCCAGCAGATAAGGCACATCCATCACGTGCGGTAACTTGCTAAAGTCCTTGCGGATACGTTTTTTCTCAGTGTATGAGTAAGCCATCAGCGTTCCCCAGCTTGGTCACCTGCTTGTTTGGTCGCTCCCCACGGGAGCGCCCAGAAAATCTTGCGAATCCCTGATTCGCACCATCCTGAGATGGTCTTGCTTCGTTTAAGGCAACCGTGAGAGGCAGGCCACCTATAACGGAAAAAGGCCGGTGGCATTTGCCACCAGCCATCAGCCTTTTGCGAGACGCTCGGGCTGTAGACGCAAGGTCTTCGCTTACTTGAGCTCGACCTTGGCGCCAGCCTCTTCCAGAGCCTTCTTGGCCGCTTCGGCCTCTTCCTTCGAAACGCCTTCCTTCACCACGCCCGGAGCGCCGTCGACAACTGCCTTGGCTTCCTTCAGGCCCAGACCGGTCAGCTCGCGAACGGCCTTGATGACGTTCACTTTCTTTTCGCCGGCTTCGGCCAGGACGACGGTGAACTCGGTCTGCTCTTCAGCAGCCGGGGCAGCGGCAGCCGGGCCGGCTGCAACGGCAGCGGCGGCGGTCACACCGAACTTCTCTTCCATCGCCTTGATCAGTTCAACGATCTGCATGACGGACATTTCGGAAACGGCGTTGATGATATCTTCGTTGGTCAGAGCCATGACTCTATTCCTATGTTTTGAAGACGGCTTTCAGCCATCAAAATCAGTAAGGGATTGAACCGTACAGTGCCGTCAGGCCGCTGCCGATTCCTTTTGATCGCGGATCGCCGCCAGAGTACGAGCCAGCTTGCTGGTAGCGCCTTGGATAACGCTCATCAGCTGGGCTACGGCTTCGTCATAGGTCGGCAGGGTTGCCAGTACGTCGATCTGGTTGGCTGCGAGGAACTGCCCCTCGAATGCAGCGGCCTTGATCTCGAACTTGTCCTGACCCTTGGCGAATTCCTTGAAGATCCGGGCAGCGGCGCCAGGATGCTCATTGGAGAACGCGATGAGGGTCGGGCCCTTGAACGAGTCGTTGAGCACATCGAACTGAGTGCCTTCGACTGCACGGCGCAGCAGGGTGTTACGTACGACACGCACGTAGACACCCGCTTCGCGGGCCTCTTTACGGAGTCCGGTCATGGCCCCTACGGTCACGCCGCGGGCATCGGCCACGACAGCGGACAGGGCGGACTTGGCAGCCTCGTTGACTTCAGCGACGATGGCCTTCTTGTCTTCGAGTTTGATTGCCACGGGATTACTCCTGGATGTTACCGGTTCATCCAGCCGAAGCTGGACGCGTTTGGTGTCTGATTCGGTACGAATCGGGAGCACCTCTGCGTAGGCTTGTGGTTTAAGGCCGGAGCCGCCTACGGTCTTGGATAGCCCCCGCCAGGCAGGGACCCCAATGAGTGGAGGGCTTGCAAGCAAGCCCTCCGGAAATCACGCTTCCAGAGAAGCCTGGTCGATGACCAGCCCCGGCCCCATGGTGGTGCTGAGGGTCACGCGCTTGACGTAGATGCCTTTCGAAGTCGAGGGCTTCAGACGCTTGAGATCGGCGAGCAGCGCTTCCACGTTCTGCTTCAGCTGACCGGCTTCGAAGCCGACCTTGCCTACGCTGGTGTGGATGATGCCGTTCTTGTCGGTACGGAAGCGTACCTGACCGGCCTTGGCGTTCTTCACCGCGGTCGCGACGTCAGGGGTCACGGTGCCGACCTTCGGGTTCGGCATCAGACCACGCGGGCCGAGGATCTGGCCCAGCTGACCAACGACGCGCATAGCGTCGGGGGAAGCGATCACCACGTCGTAGCTCAGATCGCCACCCTTCATCTCGGCAGCCAGATCGTCCATGCCAACACGGTCGGCGCCGGCGGCCAGCGCGGCTCGGCAGCCGGACCCTGGGTGAACACCGCTACGCGGACGGTCTTGCCGGTGCCGTTCGGCAGCACGGTGGCGCCACGTACGACCTGGTCGGATTTACGCGGATCGACGCGAGGTTGATCGCGATGTCGAACGACTCGGTGAACTTGACGGTCGACAGCTCGGCCAACAGGCTGGCGGCCTCTTCGAACGCATACTGCTTGCCGGCTTCAACACGCTCGGCGATCGCCTTCTGGCGCTTGGTCAACTTGGCCATTACACACCCTCCACGTTCAGACCCATGCTGCGAGCGGAGCCCGCGATGGTGCGAACGGCAGCTTCCAGATCGGCAGCGGTCAGATCCGCATTCTTGGTCTTGGCGATTTCCTCGAGCTGAGCACGGGTCACCGTGCCCACCTTCTGGCTGTTCGGACGCGAAGAACCGCTGGAGATGCCAGCCGCCTTCTTCAGCAGAACCGAAGCCGGCGTGCTCTTGGTTTCGAAGGTGAAGCTACGGTCGCTGTAGACGGTGATGATCACCGGAGTCGGCAGACCCGGCTCCATGCCCTGGGTACGGGCATTGAAGGCCTTGCAGAACTCCATGATGTTCACGCCGTGCTGGCCGAGGGCCGGGCCCACGGGCGGCGACGGGTTGGCCTGACCGGCCTTGACCTGCAGCTTGATATACGCTTGGATTTTCTTAGCCATGATAGCTACTCCGCTTGGGTTTTAACGCCTCTCGGCTCCCCGGACCCACCTGGGCCCAAAGACGACAATCCCCGCAGCACTGCCACGGGGATGCCTATGAAACCAACGTCAGACCTTCTCGACCTGACTGAACTCCAGCTCGACGGGCGTGGAGCGCCCGAAGATGAGAACCGCCACCTGGATCCGGCTCTTCTCGTAATTGACCTCTTCGACCACGCCATTGAAGTCGGCGAAAGGCCCGTCGGTGACGCGCACAACTTCGCCCGGCTCGAACAGCGTCTTCGGCTTCGGCTTGTCACCACTGTCGGCAACCCGACGCAGGATCGCCTCGGCCTCGCGATCGGTGATCGGCGCAGGCTTGTCTGCCGTGCCGCCGATGAAACCCATCACCCGAGGCGTGTCCTTGACCAGGTGCCAGGTACCCTCGTTCATTTCCATCTGAACCAGAACATAGCCCGGGAAAAACTTGCGCTCGCTCTTGCGCTTCTGGCCATTCTTCATCTCTACCACTTCTTCGGTAGGGACAAGAATTTCGCCAAACTCGTCCTCCATCCCAGCAAGCTTCACCCGCTCGATGAGAGAACGCATCACATGCTTCTCGTACCCCGAGTATGCATGCACTACATACCAACGCTTAGCCACGAGAATTCCTTAACCGACGACCAGAGAAACCAGCCAACCGAGCAGGGTATCGAGCCCCCACAGCAGTAGCGCCATCAGCAACACCACGGCGACAACGATCAGCGTCGTCTGCGTGGTTTCCTGACGGGTTGGCCAGACCACCTTCCGGATCTCGCCGCGCGCTTCTTTCAGCAAGGCGAAGAAGGCACGACCCTTGGCGGTCTGCAGCGCCACGAAGGCAGCGACCGCAGCGATAGCGAGAAGCCCCAGGACGCGATAAAGGATAGGCTCTGCGGCGAAGTATTGATTGCCCACGACGCAACCACCACCAGAACCGCTACCACGACCCACTTGAGCACATCGAAGCGCGAACCAGCGGCGTCAGCCTGAACATTCATCTGCGAGAACCCTGTAGAGACCGCCATTTTCACCACCGAAAATGGCAGGCCAGGAGGGAATCGAACCCCCAACCTGCGGTTTTGGAGACCGCCGCTCTGCCAATTGAGCTACTGGCCTGTAAAGAATCAGGCCGACCATTATGCCGGCCCGAGAAGAACAGATCAACCGTTATTCGAAGATCTTGGCAACCACGCCGGCGCCGACGGTACGGCCACCTTCGCGGATGGCGAAGCGCAGACCGTCTTCCATCGCGATCGGTGCGATCAG
>LZQQ01000085.1_pt1 | contig 15492 bp, 18 predicted proteins | sample 768581 | NCBI WGS metagenome assembly LZQQ01 (sample SAMN05207185, study PRJNA324510) | oil field metagenome | isolation source: sample BH-FW-20 from oil reservoir | place: India: Bombay High | collected 2015-11-25 | reverse complement strand
GCTCGGTTCGGTGGTCGGCGCGGCCGGCGTCGGAGCCGGGCCCGGCGGTGCCGGCACCTCGCGCTCGCAACCGGCCAGCAGCAGCAAGCCCAGCCCGAAGGCGCAGCAAAGCCTGTTCGTCATCGTTCGTCCGCCTCCCGTTCGCCGCTCAGCCATCTGGCACGGCGCGGACTCCGCCTGCGCCTCGTCGCAGAGCTCGGCCGCCAACGCACCCAGGGTACGCAGCGCCTGCTCGGCGGCACGCCCCATCGGCAGCGCGCAGTTGAGCCGGATGCAGTGGTTGAATTGCTCGGTATTGCTGAAGATCAGCCCGGCGCGATGCTGATGCCGCGTTCCAGCGCGCGGCCGTGCAGCGCCTTGGTGTTGACCGGCGCCGGCAGGCTGACCCAGAGGATGAAGCCGCCGCTGGGCCGGGTCATCTGGGTGCCTCGGGGAAGTAGCGCTGCACCGCCAGCTGGAAGGCGGTCAGGTTCTTGCGGTATTCCTGGCGGATCGAGCGCAGGTGGCGGTCGTAGCCGCCATTCTCGAGGTAGGCGGCGACCCCATCTGCGTCAGGCTGCAGGCCGAATGGGTGCTGAAGGTCTGCAGCCGCTGGACCTCGGCCTGGTAGGGCCCGGCGATGATCCAGCCGATGCGCACGCCCGGCGACAGGGTCTTGGAAAAGCTCGAGCAGTAGATCACCCGGCCGTCGCGGTCGTGCGACTTCAGCGCCTTGACCGTGCCCTGCTCGAACAGCAGCTCGCCGTAGATGTCGTCCTCGACCACGCGGATGTCGAAGCGCCCGGCCAGCTCCAGCAGCTGCCGCTGGCGCGGCTCCGGGATGGTCCCGCCCAGCGGGTTGCTCAGCCGCGCGGTGAGTACCAGGGCCTTGATCGGCCACTGGCTGGCGGCCAGCTGCAGGGCTTCCAGCTGATGCCGGTGGTCGGGTCGCTGGGAATCTCGATGACCTTCAGCCCCAGCAGGTCGGCCAGCTGCAGCAGCCCGTAGTAGGTGGGCGACTCGGCGGCGATCAGGTCGCCGGGCCTGGTCAGTACGCGCAGGGACATCTGCAGCGCATCGACGCAACCATGGGTGATCACGATCTCGGCCGGGTCCACCACCACTCCGGCGTCACGCATGCGGATCGCCACCTGCCGGCGCAGCGGCTCGAAGCCCGGGCTGAACATGTAGCTGAAGGCCTGGGCGCTGTGGAAACGGGTGACCTTGGCCAGTTGCTGGTGCAGCGCCCGCACCGGCAGGTAGTCGACGTGCGGCACCGCCGCACCGAGCGGGATGACGCCTTCGCGGCGGGTCTGGCTGAGCACCTGGTTGATGATGCTGCTGCGGGTGACCAGGGTTGGCCGCTCCACCCGCGCGATGTCCGGCGTCGGCGCGGTCAGCGCGGCGGTCTGGTGGACGTAGAACCCCGATTGCGGGCGTGCGCGGATCAGCCCCTGGTCTTCGAGATTGGCGTAGGCCTGCAGGACGGTGGCGTGGCTGACGTTCAGTTGCAGGCTCATCTTGCGCACCGACGGCACCCGCTCGCCGGGGCGGTAGACGCCGCGGCGGATGTCTTCGGCAAGCTGCTGAGCGATACGCTGGTAAAGCAACAGATTGGTCATGGCACCGTCCCCTGGAACTGAACCGAAACAGTAGCCCAGAGGACGACCAAACACCAGTACAGTTATTGCCCGCCTGGATGGCACAGTGCGGCTCGCGAGCGCGCCGCACCGCGGGAAACCGCTAGCGCGGCGCGCTCAGCACGCCCTGGGCGTCGGAAAAGACGATCTCGACCCGGCGATTCTGCGCCCGACCCCGCTCCGACGCGTTCTCCGCCAGCGGATACGCTTCACCGTAGCCCGTCACCTGCATGCGCTCGGGCGCGACTCCCAGCTCCTGCAACAACTGCGCGACGGACTGTGCCCGGGCCCGCGAGAGCTCCAGGTTGGCGGCGGCATTGCCCCGATTGTCGCTGTAGCCCTCGATGCGGATCACCCGCTGCGGATTGATGCGCAGGAAATGCGCCAGGCGCAGCAGCGTCCGGCTGGCCGACGGGCTGAGCGCGCTGCTGCCGGACTGGAACAGCACGTCGCCGAGGGTCATCACCAGGCCACGGTCGGTTTCGGTCGCCGCCAGGCTCATCATCTGGTCCTCCAGCCAGCGCCCCTGCTGCTGGGCGCTGAGCAGCTCGGCCTCCTGCAGCGCCATGCGCAGCCGGTCGCGCTCCATGCCCATCTGCGCGGCGCGTTCCTGGTTGAGCGCCAGCTCGCTGTGCTGGCGCGCGATCTCGCTGTAACGCTGGCTCAGGTAGGCGTAGTGGGCGACATCCCCGCTGGCGCCCAGGTAGCCGGAAAGCGCTGGGCACGCTCCAGCGACTCGCCGGCGCGCGTCACCTCCTTGGGCGCGCTGCGCAGCACGTCCGGTCCTGGCGAACGCTTCGTAACTGGCCGAGGCCCTGGCCAGGGCCTGCTCGGCTCCTGGCTGGCGCACCCGGCGAGCGCCAGGGCCGGCAACAGCAGCATCCACGCGCACCCGTTCATCGCACCTCTCCGAGTTGCTGGCGCAGCCGCGCGATGTGGGCGCTCAGCTCCACGAGCTGGTCCCGGCTCTTCTGGTTCAGGTGCTGCGCCTCGGCCAGCCGCGCGTCCCAGCTCGGCCCTGCTCCGCCAGCAGGCGCGCCGCCTTGTTGTCGCCGTCGGCGAGCGCCCTGCCGGCTTCGGCGAGCTTCTGCTCGGCCAGCGCCAGTTCGGCGGATTCGGACGTGGCGCCGACCGCCTTGGCCTGGGTAATGGTCTGTTCGGTCAGCCGTAGCTGCTCGCTCGGCACCGGGTCGCTCGCACAGCCGGCCAGCAGGCCGAGCGCGGAAAGCAGGATGATGAGGGTCTTGTTCACGTCGGAATGCTCTATTCGTTGGCAGTGCCGGCCGGCTGCAGCTGCTGCGCCGTCCAGCGCGCGAGGTTCTCCTCGATCAGTTGCCGAGGCAGACCGGCGGCGCGGAATTCTGTCATTTTCAGCGCCAGCTGTCCCCGCAGCCAGGCGCTGTTGCAGGCCGAATCGTGGGACACGGCGAAGTGCATGCTGCGGCTCAGCACCGGCGGCTCCAGTGGCTCGATGTCGTCCATCAGACCGAGCGGCTCGGCGCGGCTGAGCACGGAAAAGCGCTCGTGCAGCAGGTAGTCGCGTCGCCGGTCACCAGTTCCTGCAGCGCCCGGGTCAGCCCCTGGACCGGACGCAGCTGCAGGCGTCGGCGGCGAAGGCGTCGAACTGGCTGCCGAGCGAGCGCCCGGCCAGCACCATGCCCGCAGCCCGGAGAGGTCCTCGCGGCTGCCGTAGCCGAAGGTACGGTTGCGCGGCGCCCAGACGAGCGTCTGCAACTGCAGGATCGGTGGGTGGATGAAATCCAGCTCGTCGAGCCGGTCGGCGACCAGCACGGCGTCGGCGAGGATGTCGATGCGCCCGGTCCGCACCTCCTCCAGCGCTGCCTGCGCATCGCCGCTGTGCAGCACTTCGAGCTGCAGGCCCATGGCTTCGGCGGCACGCGTGAGCAGGTCGGCATTGGCGCCGATCAGCCGCTCCGGATTCTGCGGGTCGCGCCAGAGATACGGGGGATTGTTGCTGGCGCCGGTGGCGATCAGCCGCTCGCACTTGGCGGCCGCGCTGGCGAGCAGCGGCGAGGCGAGCAGGAAGGTGGCGAAGGCGAATCGTGAAAGCAGCGCAAACCGCATGCAGGTCCTCTTCGGCAGGAGCGAGACAGCCGGTCGAGCCGGGATATTACCGCGGCCTACCCCATCGGGGCACATAAAAGGTTGAGGGTGATCATCGTTCGCTCTGGCGCCCACGCTGCCTCGGAAGCATGTGACGAAAGGCGGTAACCGCGGCCGCAGAATCCCCCATCGACATACCCTGCACATCGATTGGCCGATCGGCGCCTGCGTGGATGAGGTTTGCGCCGTCATCCAACCCTACGCCACCTCAACCAAGGGTGGGGACGACACCCGAATCCCCGTCAGGAGGCCGAGCGTAGGCGTTGCGCTGGGGGACGCGAGGCATGGACGCCGAGCAAGGAGCGACGGACGGGGCCGCCCAGGCGGGACGTCCCGTCGTGACGGCCCCCGGAGCAGCGCCGGAGCGAGGGAAGTCCGGCCGCACAGCGGGCGGACCCGGATGTCGGGGTGGCCTTCTTTTTGGTTACTTGTTCTTGGCCCGGGCGGCGATCCGCAGACAAGAAAAAGTGACGCGCCGTGCGAGGCGCAACCTGTAGCCCTGTGCCGAGGAAAGCGCTACGGGTCTTCGAAAGGGTATAGAGCCGCCCTCCCCGCCAGCGCTTGTCACGACTTCGCAGGGCGGGTGAAACCCGCGCGGCAGCATTTACACCACAGACCCGCTTCCCAGGCTGACGCCCACAAAAAAGCCCGCTCGAAAGCGTAATGCCGTTCACTTAGGCAAGCTCGCCCCGAGGTCGGGCCTCCCACAAAAGCGGAGTTGCCCGCCAAGCCCTGTGGGAGGCCGCGCCCGTTCCCGACGGGCTTGCGGCATCCACCACATCCCTGTGGGAGGCGCGCCCTCGCGGCGATGCAGGCCGTAGGCCTGCCCGAGGCCAAGGGACCATACTTAAGTGAACAGCATTGCGCTCGAAAGCGGGCTTCTTTCGGCTCGACGACCGTCAGATCAGACGCTCGAGCTCCGGAACGACCTCGAACAGGTCGCCGACCAGGCCGTAATCGGCTACCTGGAAGATCGGCGCTTCCTCGTCCTTGTTGATCGCCACGATCACCTTGGAGTCCTTCATGCCGGCCAGGTGCTGGATGGCACCGGAGATGCCGACCGCGATGTACAGCTGCGGCGCGACGATCTTGCCGGTCTGGCCGACCTGCATGTCGTTCGGCACGAAGCCGCGTCGACCGCGGCGCGCGAGGCACCCACCGCCGCGCCGAGCTTGTCGGCCAGCGAGTACAGGTACTTGAAGTTCTCGCCGTTCTGCATGCCGCGACCGCCGGAAACGACGATCTTGGCGGCGGTCAGTTCCGGACGGTCGGAAGTGGCCAGCTCTTCGCCGACGAAGGCCGACTTGCCGGCATCGCCGGCGCCGCCAATGGCTTCCACGGCAGCGCTGCCGCCGGTGGCGTTGACCGCGTCGAAGCCGGTGGTGCGCACGGTGATCACCTTGATCGGCGCGCTGGACTGCACGGTGGCGATGGCGTTGCCGGCGTAGATCGGGCGCTTGAAGGTGTCGGGGCTCTCGACGGCGATGATCTCGGAGATCTGGTCGACGTCCAGCAGCGCAGCGACGCGCGGCAGGTAGTTCTTGCCGTTGGTGGTGGCCGGCGCCAGCACGTGGCTGTAGCTCTTGGCCTGCTCGGCGACCAGCGGCGCGACGTTTTCCGGTAGCTGGTGGGCATAGGCCGCGTCGTCGGCGACCAGTACCTTGGAAACGCCTTCGATCTTGCTGCCGCCTCGCCTACCGCGCCACAACCGGCGCCGGCGACCAGCACGTGGATGTCGCCGCCAATGGCCCGGGCCGCGGCAACGGTGTTCAGGGTTGCCGTCCCGAGAACGACGTTGTTGTGTTCAGCGATAACCAGGATAGCCATCAGATAACCTTCGCCTCGTTCTTCAGTTTCTCGACCAGTTCAGCCACGGACTTGACCTTGACGCCGGCGCTGCGGGCAGCCGGCGCTTCGACCTTGAGGGTCTTGACGGTCGAAGCGGTGGACACGCCCAGGGCGTCGGGAGTGACGGTTTCCAGGGGCTTCTTCTTGGCCTTCATGATGTTCGGCAGCGAGGCGTAGCGCGGCTCGTTCAGGCGCAGGTCGGTGGTGACGATCGCCGGCAGGTTCAGGGCGACGGTCTGCAGGCCGCCATCGATCTCGCGGGTGACGTTGACCTTGTCGCCGGCGACTTCGACCTTGGAGGCGAAGGTGCCCTGCGCGTAGCCGCTCAGCGCGGCGAGCATCTGGCCGGTCTGGTTGTTGTCGCTGTCGATCGCCTGCTTGCCGAGGATCACCAGCTGCGGCTGCTCCTTGTCGACCACGGCCTTGAGCAGCTTGGCCACGGCCAGGGAGTTCAACTCTTCGCTCGACTCGACGAGGATGGCGCGATCGGCGCCCAGCGCCAGCGCGGTGCGCAGCTGCTCCTGGGCAGCGGTCGGGCCGATGGACACGACCACGATCTCGCTGGCCACGCCCTTCTCTTTCAGGCGCACGGCTTCTTCCACGGCGATTTCGCAGAAGGGGTTCATCGACATCTTGACGTTGGCGAGGTCGACGCCGGAATTGTCCGCTTTGACGCGAACCTTGACGTTGTAGTCGACCACTCGTTTGACAGCTACAAGAACCTTCATGGATTCCTCGTTACTCTCCGGTGAATTTATCGTCGCCGAGGCGAACCGGACCATGCTCAGCGACCCTTCATTGGGCTTGTTTTTCGGCGAGCGCAGAACCGCCCGTATCTTGGACCGCTCGAGCGCGGGGGGTCAACAATGCGAATGACCCTTGATAAACCCGCAGACGGGCGATTCTAACAGGGCTTGAGGAATTTCAAACAAACGTTTGTATTGGACCCGCGAATCCCGATCGATATAATGCGCCGGCTCGGTTCGATCACGCACCGGATCCAAGCCCTCCATTCTTATAAATCTTCAAAGCCTTGACTAGGAGTTAGCCTATGGAACGCGAGTACATGGAATTCGACGTGGTGATCGTCGGTGCGGGCCCGGCAGGCCTTTCCGCCGCGTGCCGTCTGAAGCAGAAGGCTGCCGAAGCAGGCAACGAGATTAGTGTATGCGTGGTCGAGAAGGGTTCCGAGGTCGGCGCGCACATTCTTTCCGGCGCGGTATTCGAGCCGCGCGCGCTGAACGAGCTGTTCCCCAACTGGAAGGAACTCGAGGCGCCGCTGAACACGCCGGTCAAGCGCGACGACATCTACCTGTTCAAGAACGCCGAAGCGGCCACCAAGATGCCTAATGCGCTGGTCCCCAAGACCATGCACAACGAAGGCAACTACATCATTTCCCTCGGCAACCTGTGCCGCTGGCTGGCCCAGCAGGCGGAAAACCTGGGTGTCGAGATCTATCCGGGCTTCGCCGCGCAGGAGGCGCTGATCGACGAACAGGGCGTGGTGCGCGGTATCGTCACCGGCGACCTGGGCGTCAACCGCGAAGGCCAGCCCAAGGAAGGCATGTACACCCCCGGTATGGAACTGCGTGCCAAGTACACCCTGTTCGCCGAGGGCTGCCGCGGCCACATCGGCAAGCAGCTGATCGCCCGCTACAACCTCAACGCCAACGTCGACCCGCAGCACTATGCCATCGGCATCAAGGAGCTCTGGGACATCGACCCGTCCAAGCACGACCAGGGCCTGGTGGTGCACGGCGCAGGCTGGCCGCTGAGCCTCACCGACAACGAGAACGGCGGCGGCTCCTTCCTCTATCACCTGGAGAACAACCAGGTGGTGGTCGGCCTGATCGTCGACCTGGCCTACAGCAACCCGTACATTTCGCCCTTCGACGAGTTCCAGCGCTTCAAGCACCACCCGGTGATCAAGCAGTACCTCGAAGGCGGCAAGCGCGTGTCCTACGGTGCCCGCGCGATCGCCAAGGGCGGCCTGAACTGCCTGCCGAAGATGGTCTTCAACGGCGGCGCCCTGATCGGCTGCGACGCCGGCACGCTGAACTTCGCCAAGATCAAGGGCAGCCACACTGCGATGAAATCCGGCATGCTCGCCGCCGAGGCGGTGGCCGATGCCCTGTTCGCCGGGCGCGAAGGCGGCGACGAGCTGACCGCCTACGAAGAGAGCTTCAAGAATAGCTGGCTGTACCAGGAGCTTTACGCCAGCCGAAACTTCGGACCGGCCCTGCACAAGTGGGGCGCGCTGTTCGGTGGCGCCTTCAACTTCGTCGACCAGAACCTCTTCGGCGGCAAGCTGCCCTTCACCCTGCACGACACCAAGCCCGACCATGCCCACCTGAAGAAGGCCTCCGAGTCGAAGAAGATCGACTATCCGAAGCCGGACGGCGTGCTCAGCTTCGACAAGCTCAGCTCAGTGTTCCTGTCGAACACCAACCACGAGGAAGATCAGCCGGTCCACCTCAAGCTCAAGGACCCGAGCATCCCGATCGAGCAGAACCTGCCGCTGTACGACGAGCCGGCGCAGCGCTACTGCCCGGCCGGCGTGTACGAGGTAGTGACGCAGGACGACGGCAGCAAGCGCTTCCAGATCAATGCGCAGAACTGCGTGCACTGCAAGACGTGCGACATCAAGGACCCGGCGCAGAACATCACCTGGGTCGCCCCGGAAGGCACCGGCGGGCCGAACTACCCCAACATGTGATCGCCATAAAGCGAAACGCCCGAACCCTGGTTCGGGCGTTTTCGTTTCCGGCCTCCAGGCGTGGCCGGCACTGTCGCCGCGAGTGCGCGCCTCCCACAGGGCCCGCTGCTTTTGTGGGAGGCCCGACCTCGGGGCGATGCTCTTGTGGCAGCGTCTCCACCGCGTCGGGGCTGTGAGCGTGGGAGCAACAGTCTCCACCGTCCTTTCGCAGCCAAGCCGTTCCCACCAAGAGCCATGGCCGGCGCTGTCGCCGCGAGGGCGCGCCTCCCACAGGGGCCGGTGCTTTTGTGGGAGGCCCGACCTTGGGGCGATGCTCTTGTGGCAGCGTCTCCACCGCGATCGGGTCCACACCTGTTCGCGGTCAAGACCGCTCCTGCGTCGAGGCCACGCCCAGCGCTCGCGGGGCGCGCCATGCGCACCTTCCCCGATCACGCCCGCACAGGCCCGGAGGCCCGATCAGCAGGCACAGAGCGTCCGGTACTCGTCCTGGGCGTGCTGGTCGGTCATGCCGCTGACGAAATCCTGCAGCAGCCGGCAGCGGTGATAGAACTCCCACAGCGACCAGTCGGCGCCCGCCGCAGTCTCTTTCACCGCCTCCCGATAGGCCCGCAGCAGGTGGCTGGGCAGCCGGCGGGCGAGCATCTGCAGCTGTGGATGCCGGCGATCGCATCCTTCGGTCAGCGCGAGGAAATCGTCGGGAGACACCCGCAACAGCGGCGCATAGAAGTCCAGCAGCCCTGCAGGATGCGGAAGCCCTGCAGCTGCAGCGTCTCCACCTCGCGATGGCAGAACACCCGCTCCATGGCGACGTCCTTGAAGGTCTGCACGATGGCGTGCGGCAGGCTGTCGTCCTCCATCAGCGCACGGTCGAGCGTGCCGTGGTACACCGCCTCGAAATTGCCGATGAACTGGCTGGCGGCGTGTTGCACCAGCGGATGGATCATCTTCACGCGCAGCCAGACGAAGAATTCGCCGATCCGGTTGATCTCCTCGCTGCGCGCCCGCTCCAGCGCCTCGTCCAGCCGCTGCCGGAAGCTCTGCCCGCCACCGGGCAGCGGCTCGTCCACGTCGGCCAACGCGGAAAAGCGCTGCATCAGCAGCATGGCGAGCGTGTCGATGTCGAGGATGCCCTTCTCCACCGAGTCCTCGATGTCGGCGAGGCAGTAGGCGATGTCGTCGGCGGCTCCATGATGTAGACGATCGGATGGCGGGTCGCCGGCGCCATGTCCAGCGCGCCGCGCAGCCGCTCGAGGAAGGGCGCCTCGGAAAGATAGAAGCCCGGCTTCTTGTTCAGGTAGGCGCCGGGGGCGTCGCGGTCCGGCCTGGGCAGATGCGCGGGACGCACGTACTTCAGCAGCCCCGCGGTCTGGGTGTAGGTCAGGTTCAGCCGCAGCAGCCTGACCACCAGCCGCAGCGCCTGGGCGTTGCCTTCGAAATGCGCGAGGTCGGCACGCATGCGTTCGCGCAACGCTGGGTCACCCTGCTCCACCGGCACGGCGGCGGCGAGCAGGTCGTCGAGATGCCGCTCGAACCAGTCGCCGAGGGCGAATTCGCCGAAGTGGCCGAACGGCGGGTTGCCGATGTCGTGGGTCAGGCAGGCCATCTCCACCAGGCTCTCGAGCGCGTCCTCGAGACCCAGCAGGCCGTAATCGGCGGCGCTGGCGCCGAGCTGCCGGTACAGGGTGCGGACGATATAGCGACCGGTCTGCTGGACCTCCAGCGAATGGGTCAGGCGGCTGCGCACCGCGGCGTTGCGCTCCAGCGGGAAGACCTGGGTCTTCTGTTGCAGGCGCCGGACGGCGGCCGAGTTGATGATGCGGCCGCGGTCGCTTTCCAGCTCATGCTGCAGCTCATCAGGGCTGCATTCATGGGCGCGCAGGCGCTCCCGCGCGCCTCCACGGGGACGTTCGCGAGAAATCTTGTGCCGCAAATCCAGACCAGGCCGCATCGCACCACCTTCCTGCCAGAGAAGCCCGCAGCCTACGCCGCGCCCCGGTTTTTACCAAGCGTGCCAGGCGCCGGCCCGGCCGCCCGACCGGCAGCCCGAACCGTCCACGGCCGCACGCGTCCTAACTGAAGGCCCGGACAGGCGGCGACATGAAGATCAGGTTCGTTTCCAGCAACGATCGAAAAATACGCGAAGTCTGCGAGATCGCCTCGGCGCTCGGCCTCGACGTGCTCCCCTATCCGGTCGAGATCGAGGAACTGCAGAGCGACGACATGCAGCTGCTGGTGAGCACCAAGCTGCTGGCCGCCTTCCGGCTGATCGGCAAGCCGGTGTTCGTTGAGCACACCGGGCTGGAGATTCCCAGCCTGAACGGATTCCCCGGCGGCCTGACGCAACGCTTCTGGGACATGCTGCAAGCCGAGCGCTTTGCCGCCCTGATCGGCCAGCTGGACGACCCGCGCGCGATCGGCCGCACGCTGATCGGCTACTGCGACGGGCGCAAGCGGCATTTCTTCGAGGGCCGGCTGGAAGGCCGGATTGCCGCCGAACCCTCCTCCGACCGGGCGTTCGAGTGGGACAGCGTGTTCATACCGGACGGCCAGGAGCGCACCCTGGCGGAACTGGGCGAGACGAAGAACGAACTGTCGATGCGGCGCAGGGCGCTGGAGGCGTTCGTCGAACACCTGAGGAACACCTGATGGAGAAGCTACGGGAGGCCTACCGCAGCAACCGGCTGATCCTCTTCGTCGGCTCCGGCGTGTCGGCGAACATCGGGCTGCCGCCCTGGCGGCGGCTGATCGACCAGATCGCCCTGCAGCTCGACTACGACCCCGAGGTGTTCAACACCTACGGCAACTTCCTCGCGCTGGCCGAGTACTACCGCATCAAGAAGGGCAACATCGGCGGCCTGCGCAGCTGGATGGACCGCGAGTGGCACAAGGACATCGACGTTCGCCAGTCGGACATCCACCGGCTGATCGTGCAGGGCCGCTTCGCCTCCATCTACACGACCAACTACGACCGCTGGCTGGAGTACGCGCACGACGCTACGGCGCCGACTACATCAAGATCGCCAACGCCAGCGACCTGGCCAAGGCGCACGAGGGCGTGCGGCAGATCATCAAGTTCCACGGCGATTTCGACGACGACGATTCGATCGTGCTGGACGAGACGAGTTATTACGAGCGCCTGCAGTTCGAAACGCCGCTGGACATCAAGCTGCGCGCCGACACCCTGAGCAAGGCGGTGCTGTTCATCGGCTACAGCCTGTCCGATACCAACATCCGCCTGCTGTTCCACAAGCTGTCGAAGATCTGGAGCAAGCACGAAAGCCTGGGCGTCAGGCCCATCTCCTACGTGTTCTCGCACAAGCCCAACCCGGTGCAGGAGGAGATCCTCAGCCAGTGGGGCATCCGCATGCTCTCCTCCGAGATCGACGACCCGGGCCTGGCGCTCAGGCAGTTCCTGCAGGACCTGGTCGAGGGGTAGATTGCGCCGGCCCTGCCCGCACCGAACGTGGTCTCGACCGCGAACGAGCCTGCTCGATGCAGCGGCCCTCATCCGGCCCTGCGGGCCACCTTCTCCCGCGGGGAGAAGGGAAAAGCCGGTGCCCCGTAGGAGCAGGCTCTGCCTGCGACCGCCCTGCACGACGCCAGGTGCTCCCCCTCCCGTAGGAGCGAGCTCGCTCGCGAATGGTCGCAACGCGATGGGGATCATGCTGGCAAGGGATCACGGGCAGAGCCCGCTCCCACGAGGCGCCGAAACGAAGAAGGCCCCGGGGGTCCGGGGCCTTCTCGGTGTCACTCGACCTCACCGAGCCCTTTCATCACCGCAGCCATGCTGCCGTACTTCTCGTCGGGCATCTGCTCGAGCACATCCAGGACTTCCTGGTCGCATCGTTCTTCCTGGCGTGTTCGACGAGATCCTCGCGTCCGGCCGGAAAATCGATGCCTTTGAGATGGTGAGTGACGTTCGCCGGGGATTTGCCACCGAGCCCTCTGGTCATGAATCGGTCTCCTCTGTCGATTGATAGGCCCTTCGAATTCGGGCGTGCTCAATTGAGACTCGACAGGGTCATGAGGCGTTCGAGGAAACAGCCGGAGGGGCGATGAATGCGCGCTATATATTCTGTTGAGGATTACGGGGGGCGGGAAAAGGTGGAATTGGCGCCGAAGCGATTCGGCGCCAACAGTCTCACTCAGAAGTTGAAACCGACACCGACGCTGTAGAAGAACGCACCGTCGTCATAACGATCGCGCGCATCGCTACCGCTCTTGAACAGGAACTGATATTCGGCCATCGCGGTAATGAAGGTCTGATCATGCACCCAGTACTTGATGCCGACCTCGGGACCGCCCATGAAAGTTTCGTCCACTTCCTCACCGTACAAGCCGCCGAGGCTCACCCCCACGAACGGGCGGGCATTTCCGGTGCCGAAATGATAGTCGTAGAACACGCGGGTCGAACCGTCCCACTGCACGCTCTCGCCTTCACTATCCCGGGCGTTTACCGTCTGACGAATACCCCACAGGAAGATTCGCTCAGATATTTGCCCCAACTGCCCTGGACGGAAAACACCGTATCGTTGAAGTCCTTGTCGCTGCTTCCCGCACCGCCGAGAGTCACTTCCTGGTCACCCGCCTGCGGTGTCGCGAAAGCTGCAAAGGGAAACATTGCCGCGACAAGTAAGGAGGTTTTGAAAAGTCTGTTCATGACTCAGCCTCTTGTTGTTCATGGGTAGGAACGCGCATTACGTGGACGTATTGCGTGCATTAATGACAAGAGAGTTCCCGTACCGTTCAGCCGTCTGGCATGAACGGCACTCTTTTTGAACAGACAGACACTCAGGCGACAACTTGCGAATGTCCGGACGAACAACAAGCGAAACGGCATGAGTTGCAGCGGATTCTTCGGCGCGTCGCCTTCGGTCATATACGCGAAGGCTGTCGTCCTGCCTTTTCATGCTCGTGCAGAGACTCGTCTTCCGGAACGCCGTCGAAGTCGCGCCGGAACAGCATGCGCATCCAGATCGGCACCAGCAGCACGCCGATGGCGACGCAGACCCAGCTGAGCAGCGCGCCCCCTTCGGGCGGCGGGAACAGCAGGCGCCCGATCCCGATCAGCAGCGTGTAGAGCGAAATGGCGGTCGTCACCACCGCCACCAGGCGGGTGCCCAGCGCGTTGCGGCTGGTCGCCGGGCTGACGCCGCAGAGCGAGGCGGCGCGGCCCCAGAAGCCGAACGGGCGGACACGGCGGTAGAAGCGGCTGAGCGTGGCATCGTCGGTCTCCGGGGTGATGAAGGTCACCAGGACCGCCGCCGTGGTGGTCACCAGCGCCATGATGCCGAGGCGAATCCACTCCTCGTCCGGGTCGGCACCCATGAAGTAGAGCAGCAAGGGCGCGGTGATCAGCGACACCGCCATGGCCGTGAGTTCCGAGTAGAGGTTGATGCGCTCCCACAGCCAGCGCAGCACCAATACCGAACCCATGCCCGCGCCGAACAGCAGCGAAATGAACCAGGCCGTCTGGATCGAGCCGAGATTGGCCATCACCGCCATGGCGATGACCAGGATGAGCACGTTGGACAGCCGGGCGACGATCACCAGCTCGCGATCGCGCGGCTGGCGCTTGAGCACGTGCGGCGCCACCACCCCGGCGTAGACGTCGTTGCTCCAGTAGGACGCGCCCCAGTTGAGATGGGTGTCCACCGTCGAGGCCAGCGCGGCGAGCAGGCCGACCAGCATCAGGCCACGCACGCCGGGCGGCAGCAGATCCCCGATGCCCTGCACGAACAGCGCTTCGCGACCGGCGGCGAAGCGTCGCCGCCCATGTCGCCGACCGCGAACGGATAGAGCACCAGCAGCCCGATGGCGATGGCCAGCCAGATCAGGCTGCGCAGCAGGATCTGCAGCCAGGTGAAGACGATACAGGCGATCCGTGCCTCGCGGTCGCTGCTGCAGGCCATGCTGCGCTGCGCCAGATAGCCGGTACCGTCCGAGTTCATCTGGAAGAACCACTGCAGCCCGATGATCACCAGGAACGGCAGCAGCGCCTCCCCGGCGCTGCTGGGCGGCGAGAAGGACAGCATCTTGCCCGCCTGTTCCGCACCGTAGAGTTCGACCACGCGGTCGGTCAGGCCGCCCAGCCCGCCGGCCGCATCGACCACGAACCAGGCGTAGAGCAAGGTGCCGATCATGGCGATGCTGAACTGCACCACGTCGGTCTGGATGACCGCACGCAAGCCGCCGGTGATCGAATACATCGCCGTGAAGGCCAGGATCAGCAGGATCGAGATCAGGTTGTTGGCCGTCAGCACCGCAGGCTCGAGCCCGGTGATGCTTTCGCCGAGCTGCAGCCCGGTGCTGGCGACGAAGCTCACGATCAGCTGGTAGAGGCCCGCCGGCAGCCAGTCGTGCCAGGGCAGGAAGACTTCGGCGATGCGTATTGCCGCGACCAGCACCATCGCCAGCACCACGCAATTGATCACCGTGCCGTAGTAGATGGCCTTGAGCAGCCGCAGCGGCGTCACGCCCTTGCCGCTGTAGCGCACGCGCGTCAGCTCGGCATCGGTGAGCACGCCGGCGCGGCGCCAGCCGGCGGCGAACACGAAGGCCATCAGCAGGAAGGCCAGCCCGTAGATCCACAGGCGCCAGAGCGCGAACACGCCGGCGGTGGCCACCAGGCCGGTCACCAGCAGCGGCGTGTCGGCGGCGAACTGGGTCGCCGCCATCGAGAAACCGGCGCGCCATCCTTGATGGTCTTGCCCGCGAGAAAATACTCTTGGAGACTTTCGGAAGCCTTGCTGCGCGCCCTCAAACCCACGCCCAGGCCGTAAATAACGAAGGCCACCACGATCAGAAGGTCCAACATGTTGTTCTTCCTGTTGTTGGAGGGCTCTCACCCTGAGAGCCGGCCGGCCAGGAAAAATGCATCGACTGGACGAACGGTCGGTCGCCGGAAACCCATGCATCCGAATACTCCCCACCAGGCATGAGCGCATGAACAGGCCAGCCTTCGCCCGGCTCGAGGACGATCAGAAGCCATTGCTGGACAAGTTCTACCGCGCCATCGCAGCCCGATGCGCGCGGGCCGCCCCGGCTGCTGCTGGGTGGCGCGGCGAGGCGAGATCGTCGGCGGGCTCCGAATACTCCCCACCAGGCATGAGCGCATGAACAGGCCAGCCTTCGCCCGGCTCGAGGACGATCAGAAGCCATTGCTGGACAAGTTCTACCGCGCCA
>LZQQ01000084.1_pt1 | contig 15610 bp, 14 predicted proteins | sample 768581 | NCBI WGS metagenome assembly LZQQ01 (sample SAMN05207185, study PRJNA324510) | oil field metagenome | isolation source: sample BH-FW-20 from oil reservoir | place: India: Bombay High | collected 2015-11-25 | reverse complement strand
CTCGTACGGCTGCCGAATGACTGTCGCTGGTGATCATGCTCGCCTCCACGATCAATGAGTGTCCTGACGGTAGAGACCGGCAGCCGGCGAGAATTCCCGGGCTCGCTCGCTGGGTCGGCACGCCCGGCTCTTCCGGATCTCCCGCACGCCGCCGGCCTGCAGCAGATCGCGCAGGACCCACGCCTCTTCGCCCGCGCCGGGCCCTCGTACGGCTGCCGAATGACTGTCGCTGGTGATCATGCTCGCCTCCACGATCAATGAGTGTCCTGACGGTAGAGACCGGCAGCCGGCGAGAATTCCCGCTGCTCGTCGGGACGCCGCCGGCCGCGCCGAAGCCTCTGCGGCGAGCGCTGCGTACTTGGCGCCTGCGCGTCCAGGTGCTTTCATGCGCGACGGCCTCGGCGACATGGCACGGGCCATGCTGTCGAATGCCTCGCCCGACCCGGGCCCGAACGCTCACAACCGGCACAAGGAATCCCCCGCAATGCCCAGCCTCAACCTGCAGATACTCGTCGCGGCCTGCCTGGGCGTGCTGATCGGCTGGCTGACCGGTACCCTGCCGGCCGAGTCGGGCCTGCGCGAAGGCGTGCTCTACGCCAGCAACCTGCTCGGCGGCATCTTCGTCGGGCTGCTGAAGATGGTGCTGGTGCCGCTGGTGTTCACTTCCATCGCAGTCGGCGTGGCCAACCTGCAGGCGCACCACCAGGTCCACCGGGTCTGGCTGACCACCCTGGTCTACTTCACCGCGACCACCTGCCTGGCGATGGTGGTGGCGCTGGTCGCGGCGAACATCTTCGAGCCGGGCGCCGGGCTGTCACTCGACCTGTTCGCCGACGCCATGGCCTCGTTCGAGGCCAGGCAGCTGACCATGCCCGAGTTCTTCCAGCACTTCTTCGCCAACCTGTTCCAGAACCCCTTCGCCGCCTTCGCCGACGGCAGCATCCTCGCCATCGTGGTGTTCGCCCTGTTCATCGGTATCGCGCTGGTGGCCGGCGGCGAGCGCTACCGCAACATCCTGGTGCTGCTGCAGGAACTGCTGGAGCTACTGCTGCGCATCATCGGCTGGATCATGCGGCTCGCGCCGCTGGGCATCCTGGCGCTGCTCGTCCGGCTGGTGGCCGAGCAGGACGTGGCGCTGCTCGGCGCGGTGGGCGGCTTCATCGTGCTGATATTCGCCACCACCCTGTTCCACGGCATCGTGGTGCTGCCGGGCATCCTGTTCCTGGCCACCGGCCGCTCGCCGCTGTGGTTCTGGCGCGGCGCGCGCGAGGCGCTGATCACAGCCTTCGCCACCAGCTCCAGTTCGGCGACCCTGGCGGTCTCGATGCGCTGCGCCGAGGAGAACCTGCAGGTGCGCCGCGGCATCGCCGGCTTCGTGCTGCCGCTGGGGGCGACCATGAACATGGACGCACCGCGCTCTACGAGGCGGCCGCCGCCCTGTTCGTCGCCAACCTGGTCGGCATCGAGCTGAGCTTCGCCCAGCAGATGGTGGTGTTCTTCACCGCGATGATCGCCTCTACCGGCGCGCCGGGCATTCCCAGCGCCGGTATGGTGACCATGGTGATGGTGCTGCAGGCCGTGGGCCTGCCGGCCGAGGCGGTGGCCATCCTGCTACCGATCGACCGTCTGCTGGACACGGTGCGCACGGCGGTGAACGTGCAGGGCGACATCACCGGCAGCCTGGTGGTGCAGAAATTCGCCGACGGCGATCCGCGCGACTGAACCGGCGCGGCCCCGCCTGCGGCGGCGCGATTTGCGCGCCCCCAGTGGCAATTCGTTACGAGAAGGTGCAAATTTAACCGGCAGCATTGCACAAAGTGCTGTTTTCCCGGTCTGAAGGGTTCCTTTCGCCTCCGGGAAACCCTCATCGACTCAATGATCGAGATCACGTCAGCAATGAATAGCTTGTTCCGTACCAGGAAGGCGCGCGTGCACACGACCGCCGCAAGTACCCTGCTTGCGTCCGTGTTGATGGCCGGCGCGTCCCAGGGTTGGGCGTTCAGCCTGGACGATGTCGCGGCCAGGGCAGAGAAACTGGCCGGCCAGGAATTCGCCATGCCGCAGTCGAACCTGCCCCCCGTGTTCCGAGAAATGAAATACGCGGATTACCAACGCATCCGCTTCCGCGAGGATCATGCGCACTGGGTCGATGAGCCCACGCCGTTCAAACTGTTCTTCTACCACCAGGGCATGCATTTCGACGTGCCGGTGAAGATCAACGAGATCACCGCCAACGGCGTCCGGCCGATCGAATACAACCCGGAGATGTTCGACTTCAGCAACCTGCAGTTCGACAAGGCGGCCACCAAGGACCTCGGCTTCGCCGGTTTCAAGGTGCTCTACCCGCTGAACAAGCCGGACAAGAACGACGAACTCATCACCTTCCTCGGCGCCAGCTACCTGCGCGCGCTCGGCAAGGACCAGTGGTACGGCCTGTCGCTGCGCGGCCTGGCCATCGACACGGCGATGCCCGCCGGCGAGGAATTCCCGCGCTTCAGCGAGTTCTGGGTGGAGCACCCCGCGCCCGACCGTCGCAACCTGGTCATCTACGCCCTGCTCGACTCGCCGCGCGCCACCGGCGCCTACCGGATGGTCGTGACCCCGGGCAAGGACACCAGCGTGGAGGTGCACGCCAAGGTGTACCTGCGCGCGCCGGTCGGCAAGCTCGGCATCGCGCCGCTGACCAGCATGTTCCTCTACGGCCCGAACGACCCCGCCGCCGAGGTCAACTACCGCCCGGCGATCCACGACTCCAACGGCCTGGCGATCCACGCCGGCAACGGCGAATGGATCTGGCGCCCGCTGAACAACCCCCGCCACCTGTCGGTGAGCACCTTCACCATCGAGAATCCCAAGGGCTTCGGCCTGATGCAGCGCGGTCACGACTTCAGCCAGTACGAAGACCTGGAAGACCGCTACGACCTGCGCCCCAGCGGCTGGGTCGAGATCCTGGACGACTGGGGCAAGGGCAAGGTGGAGCTGGTGGAAATCCCGACCCGGGACGAGACCAACGACAACATCGTAGCCTTCTGGACCCCCGAACAGCTTCCCGAGCGCGGCGAAGCGCTGGAGCTGCGCTACCGCGTGCACTTCACCATCGACGAGGCCGCGCTGCACCACGGTGAACTCGCCTGGGTACAACAGACGCGCCGTTCCACCGGCGAGGTCAAGCAGGCGAACCTGATCCGCGAGCCGGACGCAGCGTTGCCTACGTGATCGACTTCCAGGGGCCGGCGCTGTCGGAACTGCCGCCGGAGACGCCGGTGCAGACCGCGATCAGCGTCGGCGACAACGGCGAGCTGGTCGGCCAGGAAGTGCATTACCACCCGGTCACCCAGGCCGCCGGCTGACCCTGCGCGTACGTGTGAAGGACCCGGCACGGCCGCTGGAGATGCGCGCCGCGCTGATGGACGGCGAGCGCGCGCTGTCCGAGACCTGGAGCTACCAGGTGCCCGCGCAATGAGCCAGGCCGGCGACACGCTGCTCACTGTCGAGCAGCGCCTGCGCGAAGGCTGGGGCGATGCCTGGACGACGGCGACCTGCTGGACACCGACGCCAGGGCACGTCTACATCCGCAGCACGCCGCCCCTCACCCGGGCCAGCATGACCCCGGAGCCCTGGCAGACCAACCCGATCGCGCGCGGCTGGCGACGGCTGTTCGGCCGCCAGGGCAAGCTCCGCCAGCGCGAAGCCGGGCGCTTCGACGAAGAGGCCCGCTGGCGCCAGGTGGGAATGCTCAGGCGGCTGGTCCTGGTCGTGCTGATGGTCGTCCAGACGACCATCGCCACCTGGTACATGAAGGCCGTGCTGCCCTACCAGGGCTGGGCCCTGGTGGACCTGCAGGAGGTCATCCAGCAGGGCTGGCTGGAGTCGGCCCGGCAGGTGCTGCCCTACGTGGTGCAGACCAGCATCCTGCTGCTGTTCGCGCTGCTGTTCTGCTGGGTGTCGGTGGGCTTCTGGACGGCGCTGATGGGCTTTCTCGAACTGCTGATGGGCGGCGACCGCTACAGCATTTCCGCCCGCGATGCGGCCGAAGGCCCGATCGCGCCCGAGGCGCGCACCGCCCTGGTGATGCCGATCGCCAACGAGGACGTGCCACGGGTGTTCGCCGGCCTGCGCGCGACCTACGAATCGCTGCTGCGCACCGGCCAGCACGAGCACTTCGACCTCTTCGTGCTCAGCGACAGCAACGACCCGGACACCTGCGTGGCCGAACAGAAGGCCTGGCTGGAGCTGTGCCGGGAGCTCGGCGCCTTCGGCCGTATCTTCTACCGGCGCCGCCGCCGGCGGGTGAAGCGCAAGAGCGGCAACATCGACGACTTCTGCCGGCGCTGGGGCCGGCAGTACTGCTACATGGTGGTGCTCGACGCCGACAGCGTGATGAGCGGCCACTGCCTGACCACGCTGGTGCGCATGATGGAGGCGCATCCGCACGCCGGGATCATCCAGACCGCGCCCAAGGCCTCCGGCATGGACACCCTCTATGCGCGCCTGCAGCAGTTCGCGACCCGCGTCTACGGCCCGCTGTTCACCGCCGGCCTGCACTTCTGGCAGCTCGGCGAATCCCACTACTGGGGCCACAACGCGATCATCCGGGTCAAGCCGTTCATCGAGCATTGCGCCCTGGCGCCGCTGCCGGGCAAGGGCAGCTTCGCCGGCGCCATCCTCTCGCACGACTTCGTCGAAGCCGCGCCTTGATGCGTCGCGCCGGCTGGGGCGTGTGGATCGCCTATGACCTGGAGGGCAGCTACGAGGAACTGCCGCCGAACCTGCTGGACGAGCTCAAGCGCGACCGCCGCTGGTGCCAGGGCAACCTGATGAACTTCCGCCTGTTCCTGGTCAAGGGCATGCACCCGGTGCACCGCGCGGTATTCCTCACCGGCGTCATGTCCTACCTGTCGGCGCCGCTGTGGTTCCTGTTCCTGGTGCTGTCCACCGCGCTGCTGGCGATCCACAAGCTGATGGAGCCGCAGTACTTCATCCAGCCGATGCAGCTGTTCCCGGTCTGGCCGCGATGGAACCCGGAGCTGGCCATCGCGCTCTTCTCCACCACCCTGGTGCTCCTTTTCCTGCCCAAGCTGCTGAGCGTGCTGCTGATCTGCGTCAAGGGTGCCAGGGCCTTCGGCGGCTCGCTGCGGCTGTTCGTCTCGATGCTGCTGGAAATGTTCGTCTCGGTGCTGCTGGCGCCGGTGCGCATGCTGTTCCACACGCTGTTCGTGGTCTCGGCGTTCCTCGGCTGGTCGGTGCAGTGGAACTCGCCGCAGCGCGCGGACAACGCCACGCCCTGGAGCGAGGGGCTGTTGCGGCACGGCTCGCAGATGCTCATCGGGGTGCTCTGGACCGCCCTGGTGGCCTGGCTCGACCCGCTGTTCCTCTGGTGGCTGGCGCCCATCGTGGTGTCGCTGATGCTGTCGGCGCCGGTATCGGTGCTGTCCAGCCGGACCAGCTTAGGCCTGGGCGCGAAACGCCTGAAGCTGTTCCTGATTCCCGAGGAATACGCACCACCGGCCGAACTGCAGGCCACCGATGACTACCTGCAGCAGAACCAGCGCGTCGCGCTGCCCCAGGGCTTCCTGCAGGCCGCGGTGGATCCGCTGATCAACGCCCTGGCCTGCGCCATGCGCGGGCGCGGCATGCGAAGGACGTCGCCTCGGCCCAGAGCCTGCGCCAGGCGCGGCTGGACGCCATCCTCGCCGCCGGCCCGATGCAGGGCGCCAGCGAGGCGCGCTGGAAGCTGCTGGACGACCCGCGGGGCCTGGCACTGCTGCACGAGGCGACCACCGGCGACCCCGATCATCAACGCTGGGTGGACGCCTGGAACCTGCTGCCGCGCTCGGTGACCGCAAGCCCGACACCCGAGCCGGCCCAAGGCGTGCCGCTAGGCGAAACCACGGGGCCTGCCTAGCGGGTGTCGACTTCCCAAATAACAAAGGCCGGCGCAAGGCCGGCCTTCTGCTCAACGACGCCGCTGGGGACGCGCCGGCTGCGCTCGCACGGGAATCGGCTGAGGCTTGGGAGGCTCCACGAGCCCCAGCCACACCGCCAGATTCCAGCTCACGCGATCTAGCCATGCTTTCATGAATCGACCCTCCTACAACACGATGGTTGGGTGCCGGTTGGCGGCAGAGGCCAGGCCTCGTTCGACAGCCTAACCCATGCCAGCCCAACGGGCGATTGATTCATTCCGTGACGGTCATTGCCGGCTCCTATCACGGACACCTCGCGGTACCCATGATCGGCCACACCCCCACGCGATGGCGCCTGGTCTTCACCCTGTCAAGGTCGCAGGAAAGGGCCTCATAAGGTGCGACCGGTCGGCTCTGCGCAAGTTCGCTCAGAACGTCAACTTCACCCCGGCATAGAGCGTGCGCCCCGGCGCCGGCTCGAAATAGCGACCCGCCGCGGCATTGATGCGGATGTTGTCGTAGTAGTCGCGGCCGGTGAGGTTGTCGATGCCGAGGTAGGGCTCGATCTCCTGGCCGGCCCAGGCCAGGCGCTTGCCCACCCGCAGGTTGTACAGCGCGTAGCCGCCGATGCGGGTCTGGTTGGCGTCGTCGGCGTATTGCCGGCCGTAGGCGTTGGCGTTCACCCGGGTGTACCAGCGTCGTACTCGTACTGCAGCTCGGTGAAGAGCGCGTGACGGGCGATTCCGGGCAGCGCGTTGTCATCGAACACCTCGTCGTCGAGGCGGTAGTCGACATAGCGATAGTCGTTGTAGCTGTAGGCGGCGGCCAGCGCCCAGCGCGGGGCGAAGCGCCAGTCCAGGCTCAGCTCGACGCCGTCGCGACGCGATTCGCCGGCGTTGCGGTAATAGGTGCGCCCCGGCTCGTCGGGCAGGGTGAAGGGCACCAGTTCGTCCTCGACCCGCACGCTGTAGAGCACGGCCTCGTAGCGCAGGTCGTCCCACTCGCCCTTCAGCCCGACCTCACGGTTTAGCGCCTGCGCCGGGCCCAGGGACGGGTTGAAGCCGCCGCCGGCCGGATTGGCCAGCTCGTTGTTGGTCGGCGTCTCGAACGAAGTGGCGACCCGCGCGTACAGGCGATGATGTGCATCGAGCCGGTAGCTCAGGCCGGCGCTGTAGTTCCAGTCGTCCAGGCGGCGGCTGCCCGACTCGTCCGGGTCGGTCGCGGTGACGAAGCGGTCGTCCACCTCGATGCGCACCTCGTCGTAGCGCAGCCCCAGCGTGGCCAGCCAGCGCTCGCTCAGGGCGATCTCGTCCTCGACGAACAGTGCCCAGCTGTCGACCTTTTCCTCCTGATCGCCGGTCCGCACCCCGCGCGTGCCCTGCAGGTTGTCGTGGCGGGTGCGGTCGTCGCGCTGGGCCTCCAGGTCGACCCCGGCGGTCAGCTGGTGGGCCATGCCGAACCACTGGGCGCGGTGGGTGTATTGCGTACCGAGGCCGGCGAAGTCGCGGTCGAATCCGGCCTGGCCGCCGTCCTCGAACGGCAGGCGGTTGGCGAAATCGCGCCGGCCGTACCAGGCCCGCACCAGGTAGTCGTCCTCGCCGGGCGCACGCCCCTTCCAGCTCAGCGCCATGCGCTGCTGGCGAACGCTTTCGTCGCCGTCGAACAGCAGGTTGTTCGGTGCGGCCCGGTCGCGGTCGGCACGGACTTCGTCGATGCGCAACCCGCCCGGGTCCTCGGTGCGGTTGTCGATGGCGTTGAGCGTCAGTCCCAGTTGCCCGGCGCTGGCATACCAGTTGAGCTTGCCGGTGACGGCCAGCGTTTCCGCGCGGTTGTGCGCGCGGTAGCCGTCCAGCTCCGTCCGGCTCACCGCGAACAGCGCGCCGAGGTCGCCCTGGCTGGCGCCGGCCTCGACCTGTGCACGGCGATAGCCGAGCTCGCCGCCGCTGAGATCGACCAGCGCGTAGGGCACTGCCGGTGGTTCGCGGGTCTCGATCAGCAGCACACCGCCGGCGGCGTTGCCGTAGAGCGTCGAGGCCGGGCCGCGCAGCACTTCCAGCCGTTCCACCAGGCCGAGGTCGAGGCCGTCGAGTTCGGTCTGGCCGTCGGGCATGGTCAGCGGCACGCCGTCCACCAGCACGCGCACCCCGCGCGTACCGAAGCTGGCGCGGGCGCCGAAGCCGCGGATCGACAGGCGCATGCCCTGGGCGAAGTTGTAGCGGTCCTGCGTCAGCACGCCGGGCACGGGCGCCAGCAGGCGGTCGAGCGTCAGGCGCTGCTCGCCCTGCACGTCGGCGGCCTCCACCGCGCCGACTGCGGCGGGGGTCTGCAGCCAGCCGGAGCTGGTGCGCGGTGCGGTGATGATCAGCGGTTCGACCACCACCGGCTCCTGGGCGAAGGCCATCGCGGGCAGGGAGAACGGCAGCAGCAGGAGCCAGGTGCGCGGCGGTGAAGATCGGAAGGCAGACACGGGGCGACTGTCCTTGTGCAGTGTTCTGGTCATCGCCTCCGGGCCGAGCGGGCCGGGGCGGGCCTGCAATGGACCACGGCGAGCCGGGAGGGTTTACTGACTCGCCGCCATCCGCTGCGCGATCGCCCGGCGCCGGTACGGAAACACGTCGATCACCCTCCCCTCGCGAATCGCCGCCTGCAGGCCCTTCCAGTAATCGGCGTCGTACAGCTCGCCGTGCAACCGCGCGAAGAGCCGGCGCTGCGCCGCGTCGGCGAACAGGAAGCGCGGGAATTCCTCGGGGAAGACGTCGTTCGGCCCCACCGAGTACCAGGGCTCGGAGGCCAGTTCGTCCTCCGGGTAGCGCGGCTCGGGGATGTGCCGGAAGTTGATCTCGGTGAGGTAGCTGATCTCGTCGTAATCGTAGAACACCACGCGTCCGTGGCGGGTGACGCCGAAGTTCTTCAGCAGCATGTCGCCGGGAAAGATGTTGGCCGCGGCCAGCTGCTTGATGGCCAGGCCGTAGTCTTCCAGCACCTCGAGCGTCTGCTGCTCGCCGGCGTTCTCCAGGTAGAGGTTCAGCGGCGTCATCCGGCGCTCGGTCCAGCAGTGGCGGATGAGCACCGTATCGCCCTCGACCACCACCGTGGAAGGCGCGACCTCCAGCAGCTCGGCGAGGCACTCGGGCTCGAAGCGCGCCCTGGGAAAGCGGAAGTCGGCGAATTCCTGGGTGTCGGCCATGCGCCCGACCCGGTCGACGTGCTTGACCAGCCGGTACTTCTCGATGACGGTCGCGCGGTCGACGCTCTTGATCGGCGAGAAGCGGTCCTTGATGACCTTGAACACGGTGTTGAAGCCCGGCAGCGTGAACACGCTCATGACCATGCCGCGCACGCCGGGCGCCATCACGAAGCGGTCGTCGCTGGTGGCCAGGTGTTCGATCAGCGCCCGGTAGAACTCCGACTTGCCGTGCTTGTAGAAGCCGATCGAGGTGTACAGCTCGGCGACGTGCTTGGCCGGCAGGATGCGCTTGAGGAACGCGACGAACTCGGCGGGGATCGCCACCTCGACCATGAAGTACGAGCGGGTGAAGGAGAAAATGATCGACACCTCCGACTCGTCGGTGATCAGGGTGTCGGCCACCACGCCTAGGCCTTCGCGATTGAGCAGCGGGATCACCAGCGGCCACTGCTCGTCGCGGGTGAAGAGGCGCCCGACCAGGTAGGCGCCCTTGTTGCGGTAGAGCACCGAGGCGAACAGCTCCACGGCCAGCACCGGATCCTTGCACACCCAGTCCGGCAGATACTGGCGCAGTTGGGCCTCGAGCCGCGCGCAGTCGCCTGCCAGGTCGGCATGGGGCACCGAGAAGGCGTAGTCGCGCAGGATGCGTTCGAGCATCCCGCGCAGGTCGCCGTCAGGCGTGTAGCGGCGGATCTGCGTCGCCCTCTGCGGGGCGCGCATGGCCGGGCGCGTGCTGTGGATGAACATGGTGCCGTCGTTGATGCAGTCGTGACTGAACAGGCGGCAGAAGATCGAGTTGTACCAGGTCTCGGCCAGCTCATCGTCAAGACGCCGGTCGATCAGCTCGATGTAGGCGGCCTTGACCTCCGGCCAGGCCTCGACGTTCAGCAGCGCGGCCTCGTCGAAGGCCTGGCGCAGCCGCGCGCCGGTCTCGGCCACCTTCTCCTCGTACAGCTTGATGCGCGCGGCGGAGGCCTGCTGCGCCTCCTGCCAGCGCGCCTGCTCGAAGCGCACCCGCGCGCCTTCGGTGATGCGGCGAAACCACTCGCGGTAATCGTCGAAGCCGAGAAGAACCTGCCGGGCGATGTCCGCGGCCAGCCTGTGCTGCGCCATGTCGAATACCTGGGACGGGATTCCGAGCTTAGCCAGTGCCCGGTCGCAAGGAAAGGCACGCCCTCATCCGGCCCTGCGGGCCACCTTCTCCCGGCGGGAGAAGGGACAGCCTCGGCGAACACCTGTAGGAGCAGGCTCTGCCTGCGACCCGGAAGCCTCGTTCGCGGTCAAAACCCCACGGGCATATGCGGGCACGCGCTCTTGTAGGAGCGACCTCGGTCGCGAACCGCGCCTGCACGGAGCCGCGTATCGACACCGAAACAGCGCCTCTTCCTCCGGGGGAGGGCTGGGTGATGGTCTGCGCACGCCCCCTCATCCGGCCCTCCGGGCCACCTTCTCCCGGCGGGAGAAGGGACAGCCTCGGCGAACACCTGTAGGAGCAGGCTCTGCCTGCGACCCGGAAGCCTCGTCGCGGCCAAGCCCCACCGGGCAGTATGCGGGCACGGCGCTCTTGTAGGAGCGACTCGTCGCGACCGGGCCTGCACGGAGCCGGCGCACGCACCTGCGCCCCGCTCTCGCTACGAAAGAAAAAGGGCCGCGGCTGCTACTGCACCAGCTCCTGCTCGGTGAACATGTCGGCGAACAGCATGCTGGACAGGTAGCGCTCGCCGGAATCCGGCAGCACGAAGACGATGGTCTTGCCCTGCATGTCCGGCTGCTCAGCCAGGCGCACCGCGGCGGCGACCGCCGCGCCGCCTGAAATGCCGCAGAGAATGCCCTCCTCGCGCATCAGCCGCAGGGCCATGGTCTTGGCTTCGTCGTCGGAGACCTGCTCGACGCGGTCGACCAGCGACAGGTCCAGGTTCTTCGGCACGAAGCCGGCGCCGATGCCCTGGATCTTGTGCGGGCTGGGCTTGACCTCCTCCCCGGCGAGCGTCTGGCTGATCACCGGGGAGCCGGTCGGCTCGACCGCCACCGAGAGGATCGGCTTGCCACGGGTCTGCTTGATGTAGCGCGACACGCCGGTGAGGGTGCCGCCGGTGCCGACGCCGGCGACCAGCACGTCGACCGCGCCGTCGGTATCGTTCCAGATCTCCGGCCCGGTGGTCTTCTCGTGGATGGCCGGGTTGGCCGGGTTGTCGAACTGCTGCGGCATGAAGTAGCGCTCCGGGTCCGACTGGGCGATCTCGGCGGCCTTCTCGATCGCGCCCTTCATGCCCTTGGCCGGCTCGGTGAGCACCAGCTCGGCCCCCAGCGCCTTGAGCACCTTGCGCCGCTCGAGGCTCATCGAGGCGGGCATGGTGAGGATCAGCTTGTAGCCGCGGGCAGCGGCGACGAAGGCCAGGCCGATGCCGGTATTGCCCGAGGTCGGCTCGACGAGGGTCATGCCGGGCTTGAGCCGGCCCTCCTCCTCGGCCGCCCAGACCATGCTGGCGCCGATCCGGCACTTGACCGAATAGGCCGGGTTGCGCCCCTCGATCTTGGCCAGCAGGGTGACGCCCCGCGGTCCCAGGCGGTTGATCCGGACCAGGGGCGTGTTGCCGATGGATTGGGCGTTGTCGGCGTAGATGCGGCTCATGGCGAAAGTCCTTCTGGCAGGCCGGTAGGGCCTAAAAGCCTATGCCCGCCCATGCAACCCGTCAAAGCCGCTGAACCCCGCTGCCGGGCGGCAGTCAGTCTAGGCATGAGAAAAGCCGCCACGATCCCGCTCATCACCATTCTGGTCATTGCCGCACTGCTGCTGGTGCTGCACCTGGCCCTGCCCATGATCGTGCGCAACATGCTCAACGACAAGCTCGCGGACATGGGCGACTACCGCGGCCACGTCGAGGACGTGGATCTGGCCTGGTGGCGAGGCATGTACCAGATCGACGGCCTGACCATCACCAAGGCCAGCGGCGAGGTGCAGGTGCCCTTCCTCGACGTGCCGTCGGTCGACCTGGGCGTCAGCTGGTCCGCCCTCTGGCACGAGCACGCCATCGTCGCGGTGGTGGACGTCAACCAGCCGACGCTGAACTTCGTCGACGCCGAAAGCGAAGAGCAGCAGCAGGCCGGCGAAGGCATCGACTGGCGGGACACGCTGCAGGAGATGCTGCTGATCCGCCTGGATGAGGTGAACATCCACGACGGCACCCTGCACTTTCGCAATTTCACCTCGGACCCGCAGGTCAACCTGTACGCCCAGCAGGTCGACCTGACCATCCTCAACCTGACCAACGCGCGCCAGACCGAAGGCTCGCGGGACGCCAGCATGCGTGGTACCGGGCAATTCCTCGGCCACGCACCGATGGAGCTCGACGCCAGTTTCGACCCGCTGGTGCGCATGGAGGACTTCGCCGTGCAGTTCCGCGTCACCGGCGTCGACCTCACCCGGCTGAACGACTTCGCCAGCGCCTATGGCCGCTTCGATTTCCGCGGCGGCGAAGGCGACCTGGTGGTCGAGGCCGAGGCCACCGACAGCCAGCTCAGCGGCTACGTCAAGCCGCTGCTGCGCAACGTCGACGTGTTCAACTTCCAGCAGGACGTGGAGAACGAGGACAAGGGCGTGCTGCGCGGCCTCTGGGAAGCGGTGGTCGGCGGTGGCCAGAACGTCCTGCAGAACCAGCAGAAGGACCAGTTCGCCACCCGCATCGAACTGTCCGGCCGGCTCGACGATGCACAGATCAGCCCCATGCAGGCGTTCATCGCGATCCTGCGCAACGCCTTCGTCGAGGCCTTCACGCCGCGCTTCGAGCGCGCGCTGGAAGAGAACGAATGAAGTCCGCGCCACGGTGCATTCAGTGACTGAATACCGCCCGTTCGTTCACAGTCGTCCTCGGCCGCGGGTATAGTCGGAGCGTTTATCAGTCAATGCCCCGCGCGGGCCCAGGCTCAAGGATCACCCGATGAAGTTCGAAGGCACCCAGTCCTACGTCGCCACCGACGACCTCAAGCTCGCGGTGAACGCCGCCATCACCCTGCAGCGGCCGCTGCTGGTCAAGGGCGAGCCCGGCACCGGCAAGACCATGCTCGCCGAGCAGCTGGCCGAATCCTTCGGCGCCAAGCTGATCACCTGGCATATCAAGTCGACCACCAAGGCGCACCAGGGCCTCTACGAATACGATGCGGTGAGCCGCCTGCGCGACTCGCAGCTGGGCGTGGACAAGGTCCACGACGTGCGCAACTACATCAAGAAGGGCAAGCTCTGGGAGGCCTTCGAATCCCAAGAGCGCGTCATCCTGCTGATCGACGAGATCGACAAGGCCGACATCGAGTTCCCCAACGATCTGCTGCAGGAACTCGACAAGATGGAGTTCTACGTCTATGAGACGAACGAGACCATCAAGGCGAAACAGCGACCGATCATCATCATCACCTCGAACAACGAGAAGGAGCTGCCGGACGCCTTCCTGCGCCGCTGCTTCTTCCACTACATCGCCTTCCCCGACCGCGAGACGCTGCAGAAGATCGTCGACGTGCACTACCCGGGCATCAAGCAGTCGCTGGTATCCGAGGCGCTGGACATCTTCTTCGACGTGCGCAAGGTGCCGGGCCTGAAGAAGAAACCCTCCACCTCGGAACTGGTCGACTGGTTGAAGCTGCTGATGGCCGACGAGATCGGCGAGGCGGTGCTGCGCGAACGCGATCCGACCAAGGCCATCCCGCCGCTGGCCGGCGCGCTGGTGAAGAACGAGCAGGACGTCCAGCTGCTCGAACGCCTGGCCTTCATGAGCCGTCGCGCCAGCCGCTGAGCCATCCGGCCGGCGCCTGCGGCCCGTTCGACCCAACTGCTGGAGACTCGCCATGCATACCGGTAGCTGCCTGTGCGGCGCGGTCAAGTACCGCATCGACACCGACATCGATTCGCTGACCCACTGCCACTGCAGCATGTGCCGCAAGGCACACGGGGCCGCCTTCGCCACCTATGCGAACGTGCCGCTGGACCGCTTCCACCTGACCGCAGGCAAGGAAGAGCTCGGCGTCTACCACTCTTCCGAGCACGTGACCCGCACCTTCTGCAAGCACTGCGGGGCGAACCTGCAGTTCGTCGACAACCGCGAGCACGAAGTCGGGATCGCGGTCGGCACGCTGGATTCGCCGCTGCCCCCGCCGCCGCAGTCGCACATCTTCGTCGGCTCCAAGGCGGACTGGTACGAGATCCGCGACGGCCTGCCGGAACACCAGGCGATGCCTGACCGCCTGCCCACCACCATCCGCCGCGCCGGCCCGAGCGCGGCCCCGAGGTAGCCATGCTGCTTGGCCTTTTCAACGAGATGCGCGCCGCCAAGGTCCCGGTGTCGGTGCGTGAACTGCTGGACCTGATCGACGCCCTGGAGCACAAGGTGGTGTTCGCCGACATGGAGGAGTTCTACTTCCTGGCGCGCACCATCATGGTCAAGGACGAGCGCCACTTCGACAAGTTCGACCGGGCCTTCGGCGCCTACTTCAAGGGCCTGGAGAACCTCGACCAGTACCTGCAGGCGCTGATCCCCGAAGACTGGCTGCGCAAGGAATTCGAGCGCCTGCTGACCGACGAGGAAAAGGCGCAGATCCAGTCGCTCGGGGGGCTGGACAAGCTCATCGAGGAATTCAAGAAGCGCCTCGAGGAGCAGAAGGAGCGGCATGCCGGCGGCAACAAGTGGATCGGTACCGGCGGCACCAGCCGTTCGGCTCCGGCGGCTTCAACCCCGAGGGCATCCGCGTCGCGACGCCGGCAAGCGCCAGGGCAAGGCGGTCAAGGTCTGGGACCAGCGCGAGTACAAGAACCTCGACGACAACGTCGAACTGGGCACCCGCAACATCAAGATCGCCCTGCGCCGGCTGCGCAGGTTCGCCCGCGAAGGCGCCGCCGAGGAGCTGGACATCGACGGCACCATCGACCACACCGCCAAGGATGCCGGCCTGCTGAACATCCAGATGCGGCCGGAGCGGCGCAACGCGGTCAAGCTGTTGCTGCTGTTCGACATCGGCGGCTCGATGGACGCCCACGTGAAGGTCTGCGAGGAGCTGTTCTCGGCTTGCAAGACCGAGTTCAAGCACCTGGAGTACTTCTACTTCCACAACTTCATCTACGAATCGGTGTGGAAGAACAACTTCCGCCGCATGTCCGAACGCACCTCGACGCTGGACCTGCTGCACAAGTACGGTCCGGACTACAAGGTGGTGTTCGTCGGCGATGCGGCCATGGCGCCCTACGAAATCACCCAGCCCGGCGGCAGCGTCGAGCACTGGAACGAGGAAGCCGGCTACGTCTGGATGCAGCGCTTCATGGAAAAGTACAGGAAGCTCATCTGGATCAACCCCTACCCGAAGGACACCTGGGGCTACACCTCCTCCACCGGCATCATCCGCGAACTGGTGGAAGACCGCATGTACCCGCTGACCCTGAGCGGGCTCGAGGAAGGCATGCGCTTTCTCTCGCGCGGCTGAGCCACCGGCGGCTCAGGCGACCCGCCGGCGGCGGCGGGAGCGCCGTCCGCCGAGG
>LZQQ01000083.1_pt1 | contig 15723 bp, 18 predicted proteins | sample 768581 | NCBI WGS metagenome assembly LZQQ01 (sample SAMN05207185, study PRJNA324510) | oil field metagenome | isolation source: sample BH-FW-20 from oil reservoir | place: India: Bombay High | collected 2015-11-25 | reverse complement strand
CAACGCCGAGAACGCCCGAGCGCGCCCGCGCCATCGAGGCGCAGCTGCGCGAGTTCGGCATGCACTGGCAAAGCGAGAAGAAAGCGGCCGAGGGCCTGCCATTGGCCGGGCAGACCTGGGTGCTGACCGGCACCCTGGAAAGCATGAGCCGCGACGAGGGCAAGGCGCGCCTGGAGGCCCTGGGGGCAAAGGTTGCTGGTTCCGTTTCGGCCAAGACGACCTGCGTGGTCGCCGGGCCGGGTGCGGGGTCCAAGCTCGCCAAGGCGAATGAACTCGGTGTGACGGTGCTCGACGAAGCGCAATTCCTCGAGCACCTCGCTCAGCTTGGTTCATAGCGCGCCGGCATAAGCCCATCCCTGCGAGCCTCGCCGCCAAACCCGCTCCGGGTCGTTTCGCTGAAGCTGTAGGAGCGGCCTCGGTGGCGAATGCTGTCCAGCGAGTGCCCGTACCGAGCGATCCCGTGGAGCCTGCCTAGGGAAGCAGCTCCAGTATCTCTCCCTAAAGTTTTCCCCATCCCACCCGAAAAGCTAGTCAAGCAAGTCCGCAGTATGGATGTGCTGGCGTAGCGTTGGAGCGTACCGGCTCAGAAAAAAGTTCGAATCTGCCCTAAAGCCAACCCAAACGGCGCCGATAAGCTAATCGAATGCGAACTCAATGGGTGCCTGGGCACAAGCCGGCCCGGAGTCGCAAGCTCAGGCAAACCCTAAGTAACCCAGCGCCTTTGGAGGCACATCATGCTCTTACCGTCAATACCAACATTGCTTCGCTAAATACCCAGCGCAACCTCAGCCGCTCTTCCAATGCCTTGGAAACGTCGATGCAGCGGCTGTCAACTGGCAGTCGTATCAATAGTGCTAAAGATGACGCTGCTGGTTTGCAAATTTCGAACCGTCTGACAAGTCAGATTAATGGACTTAACATTGCGGTTCGTAATGCTAACGACGGCATTTCTTTGGCTCAAACAGCAGAAGGTGCGCTACAAGAATCTACGAACGTATTGCAACGTATGCGGGATTTGGCGCTCCAGTCCGCAAACGGATCAAACAGCGATGATGACCGCGCCGCGCTTCAGAAAGAGGTTACCGCCCTAAGGACGGTCTGAAAAAGTCCTTTCCCGAAAAATTCAGCCAGTAACCATGCAGGCTACAGGGCTGGGATTTCGAGAAACAGAGGCTTTTTCAGAGTTTCCCTAAAGTCTGAGCTAACGCGTATCGCTGACAATACGTCATTCGGTGGTCAAAAGCTCCTAAATGGCGATTTTGATACCAAAGCTTTCCAGGTTGGTGCTCAGGCAAACGAAACTGTTGACTTGTCGCTAGATAATTTTAATGCGGCATCTCTTGGCACGAGTTCAGGGAAAACAGTTACTCTTGATACTTTTGATGCAGACAAACTCGGTACCGCGGCGGAAACGGTTACGTTCTCGGTGACAAACGCTACAGGTACTCACTCCATTGATGTTGCCTTAGCACTTGGGCAGGTACGAAAGATGCTGTTAAAGCAATAAATGAGAAGTTGGCTACCTATGGTGTTCGTGCCGAAGATAATAACGGTGCTTTGGTTCTGACCGCTAGTAACGAAGTTACAAGTATTAAAACTTCATCAAATGTAACTGGAGATGCTGGGGCCTTCAAAACAGACGCGGCGGCGCTGACTTTAGGTTCGGCAGATAGCGCAACAAGTGGCGCTGCGGTAAGTACCATTAACATCTCTACCGCTGACGGGGCTCAGAGTGCGATCGGTATTATTGATGCCTCCATCAAGCAGATAGACGACAAGCGCGCTGATCTGGGTGCTTTCCAGAATCGTATGGGAAACACGATTGCTAACTTGCAAAATATTTCGGAAAACGTTTCGGCTGCACGTGGCCGCATCCAAGATACTGACTTTGCTGCCGAAACTGCAAATCTGAGCAAGAACCAGATTCTACAACAAGCCGGTACCGCGATCCTGGCTCAGGCCAAGCAGCTGCCGCAGGCCGTTCTCAGCCTGCTGCAGTAAGCCTAGGCGCAATGGATGGGGTGGTGCTCCACCCCGTCGATTCATTGAGAGGTGAGTCATGGACGTCGCAAGAGTAGCGGCACCCCTTGCGTCAACCTCCTCGAGCACTGCGATGCCCAGCCCCGTCAGGAGGCTGGGTTTCGTCGTTCGACGGAGCAGGTAACAAGGCAGGTTCTGAGCGAACGATGGATGTCGGCGAAGCGGTGGAACGTATTCGCTCACAGGTGCAGAACCTGCAGCGCGATCTCAACTTCAGCGTGGACGACTCCACTGGCCAGGTGGTCGTTCGGGTCGTCGATGGGGATTCTGGCAAAGTGGTGCGGCAAATTCCGTCAGAGGATATCCTTCGTCTGGCTGAGCGCCTGGATGAGATGCGCAGCTTGCTGTTTGAAGCGAAGGCATAGCGGCATATTTCTTGATTGTTTTCTGATGAAAATGAATCTGCGGCTTTTTTGACGAGGTAAGGCTATGGCAGGCGTAACGGGGATCGGCTCCGGGATCGATATCGATAGCATCGTGGCCGGCATGGTGGCTGCCGAGCGCGCTCCGAAAGAGTCACAGCTCGCGACACTCGAAAAGAAAACCACCACGCAGATCACTGCTATCGGCGCTTTGAAGGGTGCCATCAGCGAGTTTCAGACCGCACTCGGCGCATTGAACAAGCCGGATCTGTTTCAGGCTCGTTCGGCAAGCTCCAGCAAATCCGATCTGGTTGGCGTAACGGCTGGAACCACGGCCGGCGCAGGTAGCTATCAGGTCGAAGTCAAGTCACTGGCGAGTAGCAGCAAGGTGGCGCTGGCTGCAGTCAGCAACACAGCTGATGCACCTGCTCGTTTCGCTAAGGGGGCCCTGCAAATCTCACTGGGTGTGCCGGGTGATCCGCCATCGAGCGAGTCGTTCTCCGTCAACATCGATGACAGTAACAACACCCTCTCCGGCATGCGTGACGCCATCAACGCGGCTGGTAAGGATATGGGGGTTAGCGCCACCATCGTTACCGATGAGCACGGCTCCCGGCTCGTACTATCGAGCACCAAGACCGGCGCTGGCCGGGATATCACCGTTTCCGCAACTGATGCGGGGCCGCTTGAGAGTGGTCAGCTGAGCCTCTCGACGCTTGCTTTCGACGGCTCGGCGTCCGGCACCGGGGCGGGCCCTCGGATACTTTCCACGGCCCAGAGCGCGGAACTCTACGTCGATGGCTGAAGATCGTCAGTGAAAGCAATAAGGTTTCAGGGGCTATTGATGGCGTGACGCTCGACCTCAAGGCAAAGACGCCGGTCGGCGAGCCGTTGACGATTGGTGTGTCGGAAGACAAGGCCGGAGTCAAGAAGCAGATCCAGTCTTTCGTCGACAGCTACAACAAGCTGATTGGCGTGATCAACGCACAAACCAAGGTTGCTTCGGTCGGTGAGGACAAAGCGCCCGTCACCGGCGCGCTGGTAGGGGATGCGACTGCGCGCTCGCTACTGAACACCATCCGAAACGAGCTGGTGAACGTTCAAGGTGATGGTGCCATACGCGCGCTGACGGACATCGGCATCACCACGCAAAAGGACGGTACGCTGGCCATCGATAGCACCAAGCTGGACAAGGCGATGGCCAGCAACTTCGCGGAACTGCCGGCGCTGTTTACTGGAGAGCAGGGGCTTGCCACACGACTGGATAACAAGCTCAAGCCTTACACCGAAACCGGGGGGATTCTCGAGCAGCGCAACAAGGCTATGACCGAGACGATCTCCAAGATCGATGACCAGAAGGAAGACCTGACGCGCCGCATCGCTTCGCTACAGGAGCGGTTGTACAAGCAGTTCAACGCCATGGACACCCTGGTCGGCCAGTTAACCAATACCTCCAACAGCCTTCTGGCTTCGTTGGAAAATCTGCCTTGGGCCGCGAGCAATTCGAAAAAATGACGGCTTCAACAGAAATAAAAAACCGCCTTCGGGCGGTTTTTTATTTCTGTTCGATGTTCAAGTCTGGCCCGCCCTGACCGATAAACAGATCATGCGATTGATGTGATGAGGGTTTCATCCAATGAATGCTATGGCAGCAATGCGGCAATATCAGCAGGTCGGCGTAAAAGCGCAGGTTACCGAGGCGACCCGCATCGTCTGATCCAGATGCTGATGCAGGGCGGGCTCGACCGAATTGCCCAGGCTCGTGGCGCGATGCTGCGCCAAGCGTATGCGGAGAAAGGTGTGCTGATTGGTAAGGCAATCAACATCGTCGGCGGGTTGCGTGACGTGCTGGACAAGGAGGTCGGGGTGAGCTGGCTGAGAATCTCGAACGTCTTTACGAATATATGACGATGCGCCTGTTCGAGGCCAGTCGCCATAATGACGTTGGCAAGCTCGACGAAGTGGCTTCATTGCTGTCAGAGGTCAAGAGCGGTTGGGACGCCATCGGGCCCAACGCCTAAGTTGGCTCCGGATTGCAAAAAGCGCTGGCATTGCCAGCGCTTTTTTTGTTCGCTCGCTAATCTGTCGGCCAATAACTTGGGTGTTAGCGATACTCGCAGAGATACGCAGTATCTACGGCGACCTTTAGCTGGAACTTGCTATTGGCGGGAACTGTAAACTGAGTTCCAGCAGCAAATGTCCGATAATCCTCGGCATCGGGCAGCTTCACATCCAGGCTGCCGGCAATAACGTGCATGACTTCCAGTTGGCTCGTACCAAATTCGTACTCACCTGGTGCCATTACGCCAACCGTGGCAGGGCCCTCGGCCATATCGAAGGCGATGGATTTGACGGTGCCATCAAAGTACTCGTTAACCTTGAACATGCTGCTACCTTGCATGAGTTAAAAATGGGTGGCCAGTATGCCCAAGCGTCCGAACGTCGTCACCTGGCCAGGCGGTTCGATCTCGGTAGAAAAGGGCGTCGCGTAACGAAATGTCAGCGAGGGGTGCGTTCGGCGTGACCGCAAACTAATATTTCGTTCGTGATTCGGTCAGGAGTAGCCAATGGAGTGTCGTTCCGGATGCGGGGCATGTTGCATCGCTCCTTCCATCAGTTCGCCTATACCTGGCATGCCACAAGGCAAACCCGCAGGGGTGCGCTGTGCTCAGCTTTCGGCGCAGTTCCGCTGCCTGATTTTCGGCGATGCTGAAAGGCCGGCGGTGTGCTCGGCTTTCCAGGCCGAGCCGGCGATTTGCGGCCAGGACCGCGAAGATGCTGTGCGGATTCTTGGTTGGCTTGAACAAGCCACGGCCTGACCGGTCCGATTCGCATACTACAAAAAGGTGAAGCATGAATTTGAAAGGTTGCGTTGTGGGTGCCTTGCTGATGTTGCCGCTGCTTTCCGTGCAGGCCGCCGAAGGCTGGGAGTTGGCCAAGGAGGAGGATGGCGTCAAGGTCTATTTGCAGACGGTCCCGGGCTCGAAGTACAAGGCCTATCGCGGCGTCGCGATGATGGATACGGATGTCGCAACACTCAAGAAGCTCCAGGAAGACGTTGGCGGCGCCTGTGCGTGGATCCACGAGTGTAAGGAGCAGAAGCTGCTCAAACAGGAGGGAAGCACAGCGGTAACCTATACCCGTTTCAATACCCCCTGGCCAGTCACTCCGCGTGACTCCGTGTTCAGGTAACGGAAAGTGAGCTCAAGAACGGCGGGCTGCGTCGTGACCTGAAAGGGCTTCCCCAGTACCTTCCGGAAGAGGATGGCTATGTTCGTGTGAGCGAAGTGGAGGGCTTCTGGGAGATGAATCCGCAACCCGGCGGTGAAGTCGAGGTGATCTATCAGGTGCACACCGAGCCGGGTGGTAGCGTGCCGTCCTGGCTGGCCAATAAGTTCGTGGTCGAGGCGCCTTTGAACACCTTGCGTAATCTGCGCGAGCGCGCCGAAAAGCGTTGAGTGCGCCCGTAGGAGAAAAAGAAGGCTGCCCTAGGCAGCCTTCTTTTTAAACCAGCCTGTTTTAGCGCGGCAGATCGCGCTTGGCGGGGCCGGTGTAGAGCTGGCGCGGGCGGCCAATCTTCTGGCCCGAAGCGATCATTTCCTTCCAGTGGGAAATCCAGCCGACAGTCCGCGACATCGCGAAGATGACCGTGAACATGCTGGTAGGAATGCCGATGGCCTTGAGGATGATGCCCGAGTAGAAGTCCACGTTCGGGTACAGGTTGCGCTCGGCGAAGTAGGGGTCGCTCAGGGCGATCTCTTCCAGCTTCATCGCGAGTTCGAGCTGCGGATCGTTGATGCCCAGCTCGCCCAGAACCTCATCGCAGGTCTGCTTCATGACCTTGGCGCGCGGGTCGAAGTTCTTGTACACGCGGTGACCGAAGCCCATCAGCTTGAACGGATCGTTCTTGTCCTTGGCCTTGGCCAGGAACTTCTCGATGTTGGACACGTCGCCGATCTCGTCCAGCATGGTGAGTACGGCTTCGTTGGCGCCGCCGTGAGCCGGGCCCCACAGCGCGGCGATGCCGGCGGCGATACAGGCGAACGGGTTGGCGCCGGTCGAGCCCGCCAGGCGGACAGTCGAAGTCGATGCGTTTTGCTCATGGTCAGCGTGGAGGATGAAGATCCGATCCATGGCCTTGGCCAACACCGGGCTGATCGGCTTAACCTCGGCCGGGGTGTTGAACATCATGTGCAGGAAGTTTTCTGCATAGTTCAGGTCGTTGCGCGGATACATCAGCGGCTGACCCATGGAGTACTTGTAGACCATCGCGGCGATGGTCGGCATCTTCGCGATCAGTCGATGCGCGGAGATTTCACGATGCTGCGGATTATTGATATCCAGCGAGTCGTGGTAGAAGGCGGAAAGTGCACCCACGATGCCGCACATGACCGCCATCGGATGCGCATCGCGGCGGAAGCCGTTGAGGAACGTTTTCAGCTGCTCGTGAACGATGGTGTGGTTCTTGATGGTGTCGACGAACTTGGCTTTCTGCTCGACGGTGGGCAGCTCGCCATTGAGCAGCAGGTAGCAGGTTTCCAGGTAGTCGGATTTCTCGGCCAGCTGCTCAATCGGATAGCCACGATGCAGCAGGATGCCCTGGTCACCGTCGATGTAGGTGATCTTGGATTGCAAGAGGCGGTGGACATGAAGCCCGGATCGAAGGTGAAGTGACCCGTGGAGGTCCCCAGGCTTCGTACATCTATAACGTCAGGCCCTACGGTACCGGAATAAACGGGCAGTTCGACGGGGGCGGCGCCTCGATGATCAACTGCGCTTTCTTGTCAGCCATGCATGGCCTCCTGTTTTGTGCTTGGAATCATCATGGCCCCCCACGCAGGGCCCGCATCACTATAGTGTGATAAATCGCAAAGTCAATTTGCGCAGAGCCTCGCTGCAGAGGGGGTTCGGGGGTGTCTGTGCAGCGCTGGGCTGACTGTTTACGGCATTTATATAGGGGTCGCCATCAGCCTTTAGTGGCACTTCACCACATTGTGCTTAGTGACCTAACTGTTTATACTCCGGCACCGACCGGCAGGGGCCTTACAGGCGGAAATCTGTAGGTTGTCACTCGTGGGTAGCGGGTACTGCTGCGTACTCTTCCCAACAACTTTGCCCTGCGCTCTGGGGCTCTCAAGTGTGAAAAGAAGCCGTGAAAAGCCAACGACCTGTAAACCTAGATCTTAGGACAATAAAACTCCCAGTCACTGCTTACACGTCGATTCTCCACCGTGTATCCGGTGTCATCCTGTTCATCGGTATCGCGCTCATGCTGTTCGCGCTCGATGCATCGCTGTCTTCGCCAGAAGGCTTCGATGAGGTGCGAGGCTACCTGAGCAGCCCATTGGCCAAGCTGATTGTCTGGGCGCTGCTTTCTGCGCTTCTCTATCACCTGGTCGCTGGCATTCGCCACCTGGTGATGGATACGGGGCACGGTGAGACGCTCGAGGGCGGCAAGCTGGGCTCGAAGATCGTCATCATCGTTTCTGCGGTACTGATCGTTTTGGCGGGAGTGTGGATATGGTAACCAACGTCACCAACTTCTCGCGTTCAGGTCTGTATGACTGGATGGCGCAGCGTGTGTCGGCAGTCGTGCTGGCGGCTTATTTCCTGTTTCTTCTCGGATACCTGATTGCCAACCCAGGGTTGGAGTTCACTCAGTGGCGCGAACTTTTTCGGCCAACTGGATGCGCATCTTCAGTCTGCTGGCGCTGGTTTCGCTTAGCGTGCATGCGTGGGTCGGTATGTGGACGATTTCCACTGACTACCTGACCAACATGGCGATCGGTAAGTGGGCTACCGGCGTGCGTTTCCTGTTCCAGGCGGTGTGTGGCATTGCCATGTTCACCTTCTTCGTCTGGGGCGTACAGATTCTGTGGGGTATCTGATTCATGGCTAACATTCGTACGCTTTCCTTCGATGCCATCATCGTTGGCGGTGGTGGCGCCGGCATGCGCGCTGCGCTGCAGCTCTCCCAGTCGGGGCATAAGACCGCCGTCGTTACCAAGGTCTTCCCGACCCGTTCGCACACCGTGTCTGCTCAGGGTGGCATCACCTGTGCAATCGCCTCTGCCGACCCAAACGATGACTGGCGTTGGCACATGTACGATACCGTCAAGGGCTCCGACTATATCGGTGACCAGGACGCGATCGAATACATGTGCTCGGTCGGTCCGGAAGCCGTGTTCGAGCTCGAGCACATGGGGCTGCCGTTCTCCCGTACCGAAACCGGTCGCATCTACCAGCGTCCGTTCGGCGGTCAGTCCAAGGACTACGGCAAGGGTGGCCAGGCTGCCCGTACCTGTGCCGCTGCCGACCGTACCGGCCACGCGCTGCTGCACACCCTTTATCAGGGCAACCTGAAAAACGACACCACCTTCCTCAACGAGTGGTATGCAGTCGACCTGGTGAAAAACCAGGATGGCGCAGTGGTCGGTGTCATCGCCATCTGCATCGAGAATGGCGAAACCGTCTACATTCGCTCCAAGGCCACGGTTCTGGCCACCGGCGGTGCCGGCCGTATCTACGCATCGACCACCAACGCCCTGATCAACACCGGTGACGGTGTCGGCATGGCGCTGCGCGCCGGCGTACCGGTGCAGGACATCGAGATGTGGCAGTTCCACCCGACCGGTATCGCGGGTGCCGGTGTGCTGGTAACCGAAGGTTGCCGCGGTGAAGGTGGTTACCTGATCAACAAGCACGGCGAGCGCTTCATGGAGCGTTACGCGCCGAACGCGAAGGACCTGGCGGGTCGCGACGTCGTTGCACGCTCGATGGTCAAGGAAATCCTGGCGGGTAACGGCTGTGGCCCGGATGGCGACCACGTGATGTTGAAGCTGGATCACCTGGGCGAGGAAGTGCTGCATAGCCGCCTGCCAGGTATCTGTGAGCTGTCGAAGACCTTTGCTCACGTTGATCCGGTCGTTGCACCGGTGCCGGTTGTTCCGACCTGCCACTACATGATGGGTGGTATCGCCACCAACATCCATGGTCAGGCGATTACTCAGGACGCCAACGGTAACGACAAGATCATCGACGGTCTGTTCGCGGTGGGCGAAGTGGCCTGCGTATCCGTACATGGCGCCAACCGTCTGGGTGGCAACTCGCTGCTCGACCTCGTGGTGTTCGGTCGTGCTGCCGGTCTGCACCTGGAGAAGGCGCTGAAGGAAGGTATCGAGCACCGCGGTGCGAGCGAAACCGACCTCGACGTGGCCCTGGCTCGCCTTGCAGGCGTGAACGAGCGGACCACTGGCGAAGACGTTGCGCCGCTGCGCAAAGAGCTGCAGAACTGCATGCAGAACTACTTCGGCGTGTTCCGTACCGGCGAGTACATGCAGAAGGGTATCGCTCAGCTGTCGGATCTGCGTCAGCGCATTGCCAACGTCAAGATCGCTGACAAGAGCCAGGCGTCAATACCGCGCGTATCGAAGCGCTCGAACTCCAGAACCTGCTCGAAGTGGCCGAGGCGACTGCCGTTGCGGCTGAGGCGCGCAAGGAGTCCCGCGGCGCCCATGCTCGTGAAGATTTCGAAGAGCGTGATGACGAGAACTGGCTGTGCCACACCCTGTACTTCCCCGGCGAGAAGCGGTAGGCAAGCGTGCCGTGAACTTCGCTCCGAAGACCGTTCCGGCATTCGAGCCGAAGGTCCGGACTTACTGAGGTCACCGATATGTTGCAAGTGAGTGTTTATCGCTACAACCCGGAGCAGGACGAGAAGCCCTTCATGCAGGACTTCCAGGTCAACACCGACGGGAAAGACCTGATGGTTCTCGATGTCCTGGCTCTGATCAAGGAACAGGACCAGGGTTTCTCGTATCGTCGCTCTTGCCGCGAAGGCGTCTGCGGCTCCGACGGTATGAATATCAACGGTAAGAATGGCCTGGCCTGCATCACGCCCTTGTCCGCCGTGGTCAAGGGCAACAAGCTGGTTATCCGTCCGTTGCCTGGTTTGCCGGTCATTCGTGACTTGGTGGTCGATATGGGCATCTTCTACAAGCAGTACGAGAAAGTTCGCCCGTACCTGATGAACGATACGCCGGCTCCGGCCATCGAACGTCTGCAAAGCCCGGAAGAGCGTGAGAAGCTGGACGGTCTGTACGAGTGCATCCTGTGCGCTTGCTGCTCGACCAGCTGTCCGTCCTTCTGGTGGAACCCTGACAAGTTCCTTGGTCCCGCCGCGCTGCTGCAGGCCTACCGTTTCCTGGCCGACAGCCGCGACACCGAGACGGAAAACCGTCTGGCGGCATTGGATGACCCGTTCAGTGTGTTCCGCTGCCGCGGCATCATGAACTGCGTAAGTGTTTGCCCGAAAGTTGAACCCGACAAAGGCCATCGGCCACGTGCGCAACATGTTGCTGCAAAGCGCCACCTGAGGTGGCAGGGTTGGATCGGTGTGGATGCTGGCCCGGCCCGTGCGTTACCCGTAGTACCCACGGCGCAGCTTAGGCGCCGTGGTTTTAGTAGATCCCAGCTCACAAAGCCGGGGTCACACTCTGAAAATTTGATGACCAGCAGGAGCATCCGGAATATCCGGAACTATCTGCGCGGTCCGTAGTGGCTTTACCTGAGTCGCTGCTTCAGAACTTGGGAAGTCATGCTGCGGTCTCCACGCTGGTGGTGTCTCCTTATCGAAGGTGACCAGACATGCAAGAAAGCGTAATGCAGCGCATGTGGGACAGCGCACACCTATCCGGTGGTAACGCTGCCTATGTGGAAGAGCTATACGAGCTCTATCTGCACGACCCAACGCTGTGCCTGAAGAATGGCGCAACTATTTCCAGAAGCTGCCTTCCAGCACCGGCGCAGCGGACGTGTCGCATTCGACTGTTCGCGATCATTTCGTGCTGTTGGCGAAGAACCAGCGCCGCGCACAGCCGGTGTCCGCTGGTGCCGTCAGCAGTGAGCACGAGAAGAAGCAGGTGGAAGTCCTGCGCTTGATTCAGGCTTATCGCCTGCGTGGCCACCAAGCTGCTCAGCTGGACCCGCTCAGTCTGCAGCAGCGTCCCGTTCCGGCCGACCTGTCGATCAACAACTATGGCTTGACCGACGGCGATCTCGATACCGTTTTTCGCACGGGTGACCTGGCGATCGGCAAGGATCAGGCAACTCTGCGCGAAATCGTCGAGGCGCTTCAAGAGACATATTGCCGCACTATCGGCGCTGAGTTTGCCCATATCGTCGATTCCGAACAGCGCAACTGGTTCATCCAGCGCGTCGAGAGTGTGCGCGGCCGCCCGCAGTTCTCCGCTGAGATCAAGAGCCATCTGCTCGAGCGCCTGACCGCTGCAGAAGGTCTGGAAAAGTACCTCGGTACCAAATATCCGGGCACCAAACGCTTTGGTCTGGAAGGTGGCGAGAGCCTCATTCCGCTGCTCGACGAGCCTGATTCAGCGCTCGGGATCCTACGGCGTGAAGGAAGTCGTCATCGGGATGGCTCACCGTGGCCGTCTGAACGTCCTGGTTAACACGCTCGGCAAGAATCCCCGCGACCTGTTCGACGAGTTCGAGGGCAAGAAGGTCGAAGGCCTGAGTTCCGGTGACGTGAAGTACCACCAGGGCTTTTCCTCCAACGTGATGACCCCGGGCGGTGAAATTCACCTCGCGATGGCGTTCAACCCGTCTCACCTGGAGATCGTTTCTCCGGTGGTCGAGGGTTCGGTGCGCGCTCGTCAGGATCGGCGTTGCGATCCGGTCGGCGACAAGGTGCTGCCAATCACTATCCACGGTGACGCCGCTTTCGCTGGTCAGGGCGTGGTCATGGAGACGTTCCAGATGTCTCAGACTCGCGCCTACAAAACTGGCGGCACGATTCGTGTGGTCGTCAACAACCAGGTCGGCTTCACGACCAGCAAGCAGGAAGACGCTCGTTCGACGGAATACGCGACCGACGTGGCGAAAATGATCCAGGCGCCGATCTTCCACGTGAATGCCGATGATCCGGAAGCCGTACTGTTCGTCAGTCAGCTGGCCGTTGACTACCGCATGCAGTTCAAGCGGGACATCGTCATCGACCTGGTTTGCTATCGCCGCCGCGGCCACAACGAGGCCGACGAGCCGAGCGGTACCCAGCCGCTGATGTACCAGAAGATCGCCAAGCAGCGCACGACTCGCGAGCACTACGCGGATGCGCTGATCAGTGCAGGCGTTCTCAGCAGCGAGGAAGTTCAGGCCCGCGTAGACGAGTACCGTCAGGCGCTCGACAACGGTCTGCACGTGGTCAAGAGCCTGGTCAAGGAGCCGAACCCGGAGCTGTTCGTCGACTGGCGGCCGTACCTGGGGCACGCCTGGACCGCGCGGCACGACACCAGCTTCGATCTGAAGACCCTGCAGGAGCTCGCCAACAAGCTGTTGCAAGTTCCGGAAGGCTTCGTTGTTCAGCGTCAGGTCTCGAAGATTCTCGAGGACCGGACCAAGATGGCGGCAGGGGCGATGCCGATCAACTGGGGTTTTGCCGAAACCATGGCTTACGCAACGCTGCTGTTCGAAGGCCATCCAGTACGTATCACCGGCCAGGACGTCGGTCGTGGCACCTTCTCGCACCGCCATGCCGCGCTGCACAACCAGAAGGATGGCTCGACCTTCATTCCGCTGCAGCACCTGTACCAGGAGCAGCCGAACTTCACGCTGTACGACTCGTTCCTTTCGGAAGAGGCCGTACTGGCGTTCGAATACGGCTACGCCACGACCACGCCCAACGCGCTGGTGGTGTGGGAAGCGCAGTTCGGCGACTTCGCTAACGGTGCCCAGGTGGTGATCGACCAGTTCATCAGCAGTGGTGAAGCGAAGTGGGGGCGCCTCTGCGGCCTGACGATGCTGTTGCCGCATGGCTACGAAGGTCAGGGGCCTGAGCACTCCTCCGCGCGTCTGGAGCGCTACCTGCAGCTGTGCGCCGAGCACAACATCCAGGTTTGTGTGCCTTCGACGCCGGCGCAGGTCTACCACATGCTGCGTCGTCAGGCGATTCGCCCGCTGCGCAAGCCGCTGGTTGCGCTGACGCCGAAGTCGCTGCTGCGCCACAAGCTGGCTATCTCGACGCTGGAGGAGCTGACTCAGGGCTCGTTCCAGACCGTGCTGCCGGAGATCGATCCGATCGACGCCGCGAAGGTCGAGCGTGTGGTGCTGTGTAGCGGCAAGGTGTATTACGACCTGTTGGAAAAGCGTCGCAACGAAGGCCGCGAGGATATCGCGATCATCCGGATCGAGCAGCTGTACCCGTTCCCGGAAGACGACCTGGCCGAAGTCCTGGCGCCGTACCAGAACCTCAAGCACATCGTCTGGTGTCAGGAAGAGCCGATGAACCAGGGCGCCTGGTACTGCAGTCAGCACCATATGCGGCGTGTCGCCACCGCGCACAAGAAGGACCTGTTCCTTCAGTACGCCGGGCGCGAAGCGTCTGCGGCCCCCGCGGTCGGTTATGCCTCCATGCACGCCGAGCAGCAAGAGAAGCTGCTGCAGGACGCGTTCACCGTTTAAACCCAGCTGCAAGAGGCCGCGCGATGCGCGGCCTCGACGTAGACAACGAATCAATAGGACCCCCGATAATGGCTATCGAGATCAAAGCCCCTACATTCCCGGAATCCGTTGCCGACGGTACCGTCGCGACCTGGCACAAGAAGCCTGGCGAGGCCGTCAAGCGTGATGAGCTGATCGTCGACATCGAGACAGAGAAGGTGGTCATGGAAGTGCTTGCCGAGGCTGACGGCGTGCTTACCGAGATCGTCAAGAACGAAGGCGACACCGTGCTCAGCGGTGAGCTGCTCGGCAAGCTCGAGGCGGGTGCCTCCGCTGCTGCCGCGCCTGCCTCGGCTCCGGCTGCGGCTGCTGCTCCGCAAGCGGCTGCCGAGTCCGCGCCTGCCGCTTCCGCCGAGGAGCAGATCCTCGCTCCGGCCGCGCGCAAGCTGGCCGAAGAGAACGGCATCGATCCGAACAGCATCCGCGGCACCGGCAAAGACGGCCGCGTAACGAAGGAAGACGTCGTCGCCGCCATCGAGGCGAAGAAGTCTGCACCTGCTGCAGCTGCCAAGCCGGCCGCACCGGCTGCCGCCGCACCGATCTTTGCCGCGGGCGATCGCGTCGAGAAGCGCGTCCCGATGACTCGCCTGCGCGCCAAGGTTGCCGAGCGCCTCGTCGAAGCGCAGTCCTCCATGGCCATGCTGACCACTTTCAACGAGGTCAACATGAAGCCGATCATGGAGCTGCGCTCCAAGTACAAGGACCTGTTCGAGAAGAAGCACAATGGCGTACGCCTGGGCTTCATGTCTTTCTTCGTCAAGGCCGCGGTCGAAGCGCTGAAGCGTCAGCCTGGCGTCAATGCGTCCATCGACGGCAACGACATCGTCTATCACGGTTACCAGGACATCGGCGTGGCCGTCTCCAGTGATCGCGGCCTGGTCGTTCCGGTGCTGCGTAACGCCGAACACATGAGCCTCGCCGAAGTCGAAGGCGGCATTGCCGAATTCGGCAAGAAGGCCAAGGCCGGCAAGCTGACGATCGAGGAAATGACCGGCGGTACCTTCACCATCTCCAATGGCGGTGTGTTTGGTTCGCTGCTGTCGACGCCGATCGTCAACCCGCCGCAGACCGCTATTCTCGGCATGCACAAGATTCAGGAGCGCCCGATGGCGGTCAATGGTCAGGTGGTCATCCTGCCGATGATGTACCTGGCGCTGTCCTATGATCACCGTTTGATCGACGGCAAAGAGGCGGTAACCTTCCTGGTCACCATGAAGGACCTGCTGGAAGATCCGGCTCGCCTGCTGCTGGACATCTGACAAGGCAGCCACGGGCGGTGGGCGGTCAGCTGGTGATATGCCCGGCACCGCTTGCGGCTCGTGGCTTTTCGTTTGCCGCTTAGGAAAGAGGATTGGTAATGAGCGAGAAATTCGACGTCATCGTCATCGGTGCGGGCCCAGGTGGCTATGTCGCCGCTATCCGCGCCGCGCAGTTGGGCCTGAAGACTGCCTGCATCGAAAAGTACAAGGGCAAGGACGGCAAGCTCGCGCTCGGCGGGACCTGTCTGAACGTTGGGTGCATCCCGTCCAAGGCACTGCTGGATAGCTCCTACAAGTATCACGAGGCGCATGCCAGTTTCGATGTTCACGGCATCTCGACCGGCGAGGTCAAGATGGGACTATGTCGCCGCTATCCGCGCCGCGCAGTTGGGCCTGAAGACTGCCTGCATCGAAAAGTACAAGGCAAGGACGGCAAGCTCGCGCTCGGCGGACCTGTCTGAACGTTGGGTGCATCCCGTCCAAGGCACTGCTGGATAGCTCCTACAAGTATCACGAGGCGCATGCCAGTTTCGATGTTCACGGCATCT
>LZQQ01000082.1_pt1 | contig 15836 bp, 19 predicted proteins | sample 768581 | NCBI WGS metagenome assembly LZQQ01 (sample SAMN05207185, study PRJNA324510) | oil field metagenome | isolation source: sample BH-FW-20 from oil reservoir | place: India: Bombay High | collected 2015-11-25 | reverse complement strand
GGTGGCCGGAGAAGTTCGGGCCTTGGCACAGAAGTCGTCCGACGCGGCCAAGGAAATCCGTCAGTTGATTGATGAGAGCGTGAAGCGGGTTGAACAGGGCAGTGAGCAAGCGTCTAAGTCCGGGGAAGTGTTGGAGCAAATTTGCTGGCGTTGAATGCCGCGGTGGAAGCGGCCAGAGCCGGAGATCATGGCCGCGGTTTCGCGGTGGTGGCCGGAGAAGTTCGGGCCTTGGCACAGAAGTCGTCCGACGCGGCCAAGGAAATCCGTCAGTTGATTGATGAGAGCGTGAAGCGGGTTGAACAGGGTAGTGAGCAGGCCTCCAAGTCCGGGGAAGTGTTGGGGCAAATCGCCCAGTCCATTGACAGTGTCACGGAAATGGTCAATCAAATCGCCTCGGCAACCGCCGAGCAGATGACCGGCATCGAGCAGGTGCACCACACCGTGACCCAGTTGGATGACGTGACCCAACAAAACGCCGCTTTGGTCGAGGAAACCACCTCGGCGGCGGAAGTTTACGTTATCAAGCCGATATTCTCGCGAAAGACATGTCGTTTTCACGACGATAAACCCACGGAGCTGACCAAGAAGTAAGGCATGTGCCCTTCAGGGCTTACGATAAAAGGTCTTCACTCTAAAGGATATAAAGGCCTGGCCGTTTCCTGAAAAATGTTTCATCTCGGTTGTTTATTGCCGATGACGTGGAGTTGATTTGAACAGCATTAAAGTCCGGCGATGTCGGTGACTTTATAGCCGGTGGTGATGACCATGGTGTAAGCCGCACGAACGTGTTCCTGACTGATGTCCAAATGGCTGAGAGCGTAATCGCGGGATTGTTTGAGCTCGTCGCTGACGTAGTTTTGCCCCATGGCGGAGCAGGCGACAAAGTCGCTGAGCATCATCAACAGTGCCATGTTGCAGATTTTGTTGTGTGTTTGGCGAATCTGTGGCGTGATGTGGCGGGAGTGGTGCAGCAAAATCCCTTTGTAGATTTCAGGAATCATGTCCCAGTTCTTGGCAATGATGACCCCGGCTTCACTGTGGGATGTGTCGAACATGTCCAATTCCTGCTGCCGTGCGGTATAGGGTTTGGACAGTGCTTTCAGGAAAATCGGCTTATAGGCGATGGGGTCGATTTTCGACAGGAAAACGGCACCGATGTTTTGCATTAGCCCGGCCAGATAAGCCTCGGAACGGCTGATGCCGTCAATACTGTCGGACAGTTCCGCTGCGGCCAAACCGGCGTTCATGCCGTGCTTCATAATCGCGTTTTCCAGTGGACTGTTGTTGTGTTGCCGCACCAGAATCGCGGATGAGAACAGTTCGAATACATTGTCCAGTCCGATCAGGTTGAGAATGGTGCGGACCTTCATCAATTGGTCGATGGATTTTTTCGGATAAGCATCTTTGGCGATTTTAATGAATTCCGCCAATGTTTCGGGGCTTTTTCGGATGAGGGATTCAATTTGCGACAGGTTCGGATTGGGTCGATACAGCTCTTCCCTGACGGCCAAGAGTTCCGGCGGCAAATGGTACACATACACCCGCTTCAATAGCTCCAGCGCGGTGACCAGGCGACTTTCCAGGTGTGGGGAAATGCCGGACTTTTCGGCGCCGCAGGTGTCTTCCAGTAATGCATTAAGGCCAGCCCCGCCCTGAATCAGGGCATCGTGCAAGGTTTGCGCCGGCTCGGAAAGGTTGACCAGGCGAGCCCCGTAATAGTGGCGGTCGTGGCGCCTGCGATAGGAGCTGATGACCAGTGCTTCGATTTTATAGGGTTCGGTTTTCAGGGAAGAAACTTGCACGTTCGAAAAAAGCCGTCCGATTTGAAATTCCTTGACACTGCTGTCGGTGACAAAGGAAATGCCGCCTTGCGAAATGTCGTAGCCGTCCAGCTGAAAATTATTGAGGGTGACGGTGAAGTCGCGCTCGTATCGCGGGTGCTGGCGTCTATCCTCTTGGGTTTCAGGCGCTTCCGGGGCAGGTGGGACAGAATCGAGAGTTTGCAAGTGTTTGGAACCTAATTCGAGTTTTAACAAGTTGATATTTAGTTGATTTTGGATACTTTAGCAAAAATTTACTCCCGAGTAGACGGAAATGTGTTTTAGAGGATGATTTTTTTAATCCGTGAATCGGAAGTTTTTATTTTTTCAGAGAGCTATGGAGGGTTGTCTGGCCAAAACCGCCAGGCCTGGCAGGTTTTGATAGTGGCTTTGTTGGGTGGTTTATTGGCCGGATTTAGCCGGTTTATGGAACAGTTGTTTCAGCAGTTGGATGCCGTGGAAATGGGCAATCAGCAGATAGAAGATGGTACCGATAATGACCCCGAGGACCATGTTGCCGAGAAAGAACGGTTGCCAGATGTGCGGAAAAATATCGCTGAACCATTGCTGTGAGGCGATTTCGATGTTCGGGTCGATGTTTTTCAACGGCGGGGTGTCCAGCAACCAGGTGCCGAATCGATAGCCGCCGTACCAGATGAAGCCCATGGTCAAAGGGTTGGTGATCCAAGCCAAAGCCGTGGCTAACGGGATGTTGGCACGGGTGTAATAAGCCAGAATCGATCCCAGCAACATTTGAAAGGGAACCGGCAACATCATGCAAAAAGCGCCGATGAAACCGGCGCGTGCAAAAGATAAACGGTCGCCGGCCCAATAAACGCGGTCGCGAAAACGAGGGAAATACTTGTTCAGGAACGGCGAGGCTTTGACTTTGCGGCCGATCTGGTGGACTTTCAGTTTGAGAAATCGAATCATGACCGTTATTTTAACAGCCTATTCGTTCGGGACTCTGAAGAAATTTCAGTCTTTGCTTATTAGAATTCAGACAGTATCAATAGTAGTTGAAGAGGATAAAAATAACCGTCAGCACTAAGGCGAATAAAAAAGCTGACGGCTTGCAAATGTTGATACTTGGTTTTTTCCCATCCTGGTGGTTCATATTATGATTAATCGCTTCCATGGACTAATACGCTCTTATGTTTCCGGAACAAAATCATAGCAATGCGATTTTGTTTTAGGAAATCAGAGGTTTTTATATCGGTATTTGATGGACTTTTACAACGGTCTACTGTAGAGTTTGCGCCTGTAAGAGGGTTGGGCAATCGCGAGGCTTTGCTTCGAGGAAAGTCCGGGCACTGCAGAGCGGAATGCCAGCTAACGGCTGGGCGGTGAGAGCCGACGGAAAGTGCAGCAGAGAGTAGACCGCCAAGTTTCTTGGTAAGGGTGAAAGGGTGCGGTAAGAGCGCACCGCGCAACGGGTAACCGTTTGTGGCACGGCAAACCCCATTCAGTGCAAGACCAAATAGGAAAACGCGCCCGGTTCGCCGGGCAAGGTGCGGCTCGTACCTGGTTTCGGGTAGGTTGCTTGAGGGGCGCAGTGATGCGCTTCCTAGATGAATGATTGCCACCAGCAATGGTACAGAACCCGGCTTATAGACCCTCTTATATTTCCCCCAAGTTGTTTCTTCAAACTTGTTCAGGCTTTTTTGGCCTTTTCTTTTGGCGTCGCGCCAGACTTTATATTGTTATTTTTCTGAATTGAAAATTTTCACCACTTTTTGCCACTTTCGACGCAGTTGCCTGCAAAAAATTACCACTTTTTTCCCTTTAGGGTTTTTGATTCTATATGTGGTGTTTTATAAAATAAAACACCCTATATATAGTGCTTTGTCTCAAGAGGGCTCACAAGTCTTTCTTTGTTTTTAGTTTTCAAAACGTTAGTTTTTGTACTTAATTTTAATTATTTGTTTTGTTTTGTAACTTGTTGAAAATTAAAAGTAAAAAAATTTTAATGCTAAGGCGGTTCGCTATTCGTTAACGTCGCTAAGTTGTTGGTCTGTAAACAGAAATTCAAAAATCTTTGTTGGAGGGCGCTTGACAGTGGTTGCAAAGTTCAATATAGTGGCGACAAGTGGAAGAAAGTGGCGAAAAGTGGGAATAAATGTTGTTCTTTCGGGGTATCAATTCAATCAATATCGATGCAAAGGGGCGTTTGGCTGTACCCAAACGTTACCGTGAGTCGATTGAGGAAGCGAGTGATAATCAGCTTGTCGCTACGATTGACTTGCATAGCCCGTGCCTGCTGATCTACACCATGGATGAATGGGAAGTGATTGAGCGCAAATTGATGTCACTGCCGAATATGGACCCACAAGCGCGTTTGGTACAGCGGCTGTTGTTGGGCCATGCTTCGGAAATGGAAATGGACGGCCAGGGCCGCGTGTTGCTGCCGAGCCTGTTGCGTGAACACGCCAAGTTGGAAAAAGAAGCGATTTTACTGGGCCAGGGAAATAAATTCGAACTTTGGTCGCAAAAAGCTTGGGAAGCCAGTCGTCCGGAAATGTTGGATACGGCGTCCGGTGTGGGCGAGGTGTCTGAGTCGCTGGCAACTTTGAGTTTGTAATATGACGGAGTCGACAACAAACGCCGGCCATTACTCTGTGATGCTGGCGGAATCCGTAGACGGGTTGGGGATTCGTGAAGATGGTATTTATGTGGACTGTACCTTTGGACGCGGTGGGCACAGTCGCACAATTTTGAATCAGCTGGGGCCGGATGGTCGTTTGATGGCGATTGATCAGGACCCGGAAGCGGTGCAATACGCACAGCAATACTTCAAGGATGACCGTTTTCAGATTCAGCAAGGCAGTTTCGAGTGTTTGGCGCAGTATTGCGAACAACGCGACTGGCTGGGAAAAGTGGACGGTGTCTTGATTGATTTAGGGGTGTCGTCCCCGCAACTGGATCAGGCTGAACGTGGATTCAGTTTTATGCGTTCCGGACCTTTGGACATGAGAATGAATCCGGAAAGTGGTTTAAGTGCACGCGAGTGGCTTAAACAGGTTGACGAAAAAACACTGGCACAAGTGTTACGGCAATACGGCGAAGAAAAGTTTTCTGGCCGCATTGCCCGTCAAATAAAAGAAGCGGTGGCGGCCGATGGCTTGCACACCACGAAGGAACTGGCGGAACTGGTGTCGAAAGCGACACCGAAAAAGGACAAAAACAAACATCCGGCGACACGCACGTTTCAAGCGATTCGCATCGCAGTGAATCGCGAGTTGGATGTATTGAAGACGGTGTTGGAAGCGTCTGTCGAAGTGTTGGTACCCGGCGGGCGTTTATCGGTTATCAGCTTTCATTCGCTGGAGGATCGAATCGTCAAACAATTTATCCGGGACCAATCTCGTATTCGGGATTTGTTTCCGGATTCGCCGGTTCAGCTGGAAGTGGTTGAACCGGTGTTGCGGAAAGTCGGGAAACCGGTTTTTCCTACCGAAGAAGAATGTCAGGAGAATCCGCGATCGCGTAGTGCGGTCTTGCGGATTGCCGAACGAATTTAATGCGATGACAGCATCGCGTAACCGAATTTATTGATTCGCTGACGCCGGCGGTTCGATAAGTCATGGCAACATTGTGTTGATTAAGGGGAGTATCACATGAAGTTTAATTTACAAGAAACCATTTCCGCAGATGCGGGCATGCCGAAGATCAAAGTCGTTGGTCTAGGCGGTGGTGGCGGTAATGCCGTCGACTATATGGTGCGCTCGGAAGTCGAGGGCGTCGATTTTATCTGTGCTAATACCGATGTTCAGGCGTTGAAAAACGCCAATGTCGAAACCTGCATTCAGTTGGGTGCCAATGGTTTGGGCGCGGGTGCGAATCCTGAAAAGGGCATGGAAGCCGCTAAGGAAAATATCGAACAGGTGAAAGAAGCGCTGAAAGGCGCGGATATGGTGTTTATCACCGCCGGTATGGGCGGTGGCACTGGAACCGGTTCTGCTCCGGTTGTTGCACAAGCAGCCCGTGAAATGGGTATCTTGACCGTCGGTGTTGTCAGTAAGCCGTTCAGCTTCGAACGTCGTGGCAAGGTGGCGGAAGCGGTATTCAGCAGTTGGCGGAACACGTCGATTCTTTGATTACGGTGCCGAACGATAAATTGCTTAAGGTGCTTGGAAAAGATTTTGTGTTGGCAAAAGCGTTTGATTACGCCAACGAAGTATTGCACGGTGCCGTGCAAGGGATTTCGGAATTGGTCACTCGTCCGGGCATGATCAATGTCGACTTTGAGGATTTGCGTACCGTAATGACGGAACGTGGTGTCGCCATGATGGGTGTCGGACATGCGACTGGTGAAGCCCGTGCGGTGAAAGCAGCGGAAAAAGCGATTGCCAACCCGTTGCTGGAAGACATTTCGGTTTCCGGTGCGCGCGGTCTGTTGGTCAATATTACATCCGGCTTGGATTTCACCCTGGGTGAATTCAACGAAGTGGGTGACGTGATTGATCAAGTGGCGTCGGAAGATGCCAAGGTCATTATCGGGACGTCGATTGACGAAAGCATGAATGATGAAATTCGTGTCACTGTCGTGGCAACCGGTTTGTGCGAAGTGGCGGAAGCCAAACGCCCGGAAGTGGTGAAGCCGAATTTGCAGGCGGTTGAAGCCAGCAAAGCCGAAGAAAAACAAGAAGTGGAACGCCATGCCGCGCCGAAAGCCGAGGCTGCACCAGAGGTGTCCAAATCACCGGAAACGGTTCGTCCGAAAATGGTTGTGAACGGGGGCGTCACCGGCAGCGTGGATTCCAGTTCCAACTACTTGGACATTCCGGCGTTCTTGCGTCGCCAAGTCGATTAATCGTAATCGACGTCGCTAAACTCGTTTAGCACGCTCCAAACACTTGCAAATGGTGTCGCAAAAACTCCCCAGTCTGGGCCAGTTTTCTTCTGTGAACTGGCGTGGGCTTCTTGCGCTCCTTTTGCTTGTCATCGTTTTAATCTCCCTCATTGCCATTATTCTGGTTCAACATCAGGTTCGTCACTTGGAAACCCAGTATGCACGTGCTTTGAAGCAAGAAGTTGCTTTGCATGAAGAGCATGGCAAGCTGACATTGGAAAAGCATCATTTGACCGCTTTGGCCCGTGTCGAGCACATTGCTCGTACCGAGTTGAAAATGACTTTGGATAAAACGCCGGAAAATCACAACGCCCAAACCATTATTTTGGAAAAGAAAGATGCATCTGCAGTCGAACACCAGAATTAGACGGGATTGGATTATCTATGGCTTGATTGTCTTATTGTTTTCGGCCATTTTCGCAAAAGCCTTCCATGTTCAGATTCTGGAAGCCGACTTTTTACAATCGGAAGGCAATAAACGTCAGATTCGCAGTTTGGAAATTCCCGCACCGCGCGGTGAAATTTACGATCGGAACGGCAAGGTGTTGGCGTTGAGCACGCCGATTGACTCGATTTGGGTCGATCCGAAAATTCTCTCCTTTTATCTAGATCCGGCTCAGCAGCAGGCGCAATTGCTCAAGGAAAATCTCACCACTCAGCAGGTGGCGAAACGCAAAGCTTGATAGACGCTAAGTACCACGCCTATCAACAGATGTTGAAACTGCTGAATGTCTCGGAGGAAACGTTTACCCGTCAGGTGTTGGCAAAGAAAAATCGGCGTTTTATGTATGTCGAGCGCGGGGTCCTGCCGGAACTGTCCGCGCAGATTGAAGATTTGGATGTACCCGGGTTGTATGTTCAAAACCAATATAAGCGTTATTATCCGGCCGGTGAAGTGGTCGGGCACCTGATTGGTTTTACCAATATCGATGATACCGGCATCGCCGGCATTGAAAAAACCTATGATGACTGGCTGTCCGGTCATGCCGGTAAAAAACAGATCATTAAAGACCGTGCGGGGCGGGTCATTGAGTTCGTAAAAGACATTGAACCCGCCGAACCCGGCCAGCCTCTGGTGCTGAGTATTGATGAAGATCTGCAGTTCTTTTTATATCATGCGTTGAAAAAGCGTTTATTCGTCACCAGGCGCAGTCCATTATGTCGGTGATTCTGGATGCCCAAACCGGGGAAGTGCTGGCGATGGTGTCCTTGCCGGGCTTTAACCCGAACGATCGCAGTCAATTGACCGGCAACCGCTTGCGAAACCGTGTGATTGCGGACCGTATTGAACCGGGTTCCACCGTCAAGCCGTTTATTGTCGCCAAAGCGTTGGATTTGGGCGTGCTTCACTTGGATGATGAAATCGATACCCGTCCCGGTTCCTTGCGCATTCAAGGACAACGCATTACCGATACCCGCAATCACGGCGTCATTACACCGGGTGAAGTGATCAAATTATCCAGTAATGTCGGGGCCAGTAAAATCGCGTTTAAGATGACACCGCAACAAGAGTGGCAGATGTATCATGACGTCGGGTTCGGCCAGGATTTGGGACTTTTCCTGCCGGGTGAAACCCTCGGGTTTATTCGTCCGGCGACCGAATGGCAGAAAATCGACCAGGCCTCGGCTTCATTCGGCTATGGTTTTAACATCAATTTGATGCAATTGGCCCAGGCCTATTTGATTTTCGCTAATGAAGGCAAAATCAAACCGGTGAGTCTTTTGAAGTTGAACAAGGTGCCGGAAGGCACGCAAGTGGTGTCCAAGGAATCGGCGGAAGCAGTGCTGGCGATGATGGAAAAGGTGGCGGCGCGCAAGGGCACGGCACCGGAAGCCAATATTGAAGGCTATCGTGTGGCCGGTAAGACCGGCACGGTGCACCGGACCAAAATCGGTGGCTACGAACAGAATAAATACATTTCGTTATTTGCCGGCATTGTGCCGGTGTCGAATCCGAAATACATTATGGTCACCGCCATTAACGAACCCAGTCGTGGCATTTATTATGGCGGGAAAGTGGCGGCGCCGGTTTTTCACGAAGTGATGCAGGAAGCGTTGCGCTTGAATAACATTCCACCGGACGAAGTTCTGGAGGAGGGAGCACCGTGAAAACCTTGTCCGCGTTGTTCGACTTTCTGAGGCTGCAGGTTTCCGGAGTTGCAGACCATTCAATCACTCGTTTGACCATCGACTCCCGGCGGGTGAACGTTGGAACGGTGTTTGTCGCGCTGCCGGGCGTGTCCTGTCATGGGATGACGTTTGCCGGTCAAGCCGAACAAGCGGGCGCCAGCGCCATCCTAACCGATGAGACAGGCCTGGCGGATTTGATACTTCTGGACTGAAGTGCCCGGTGTATTCGGTACCGAATTTACAAAACCGTTTACCGGACCTGGCGAAATGGTTTTACGACGATCCGAGTCGCCGGGTGAAAATTATTGGCATTACCGGCACCAATGGTAAGACATCGACCAGTCATTATATTGGCCAATTGTTGCAGTCAGCCGGTTACAAAGTGGCTTTAATGGGCACCTTGGGCAATGGCTTGATTGGAGATTTGCAGCCGAGTCGTAATACGACTTTGGAAGTGCTGGTGTTGAACGAATGGCTGGCACATTTTGCGGAACAGCAGGTCGATTATGTGGTGATGGAAGTTTCGTCCCATGCCGTCAGTTTGAACCGCATTGCCGGTTTGCAATTTGATGTGGTGGCTTTGACGCAGGTGACTCGGGATCATTTGGATTTTCACGGTTCCGAGGTGGAATACCGTGCCGCAAAAAACAATTGTTCGAGGCCTATCCGAGCCGCTGTCAGGTGTTGAATCTGGAGGATGAAACCGGTACGGATTTGGCTGAAAAAGCCCATCAAAGTATTTTGACTTACGCCCAAGTAGCGCCGAATGCGGATGTCCGTTTACAATCGGTATCGTTTCAACCGACGGGCTTGAAAGGCCGGTTGCAATTGCCTGTCGGTGAGTGCGATTTCGATTTGCCGCTGATGGGCGGTTTCAATGTGGAAAATCTATTATGCGCCGTCAGTTGTGTTTGGTGCTGCGGGCTGGATTCCGGCGATATTCAAAAAGCCGTCACACATTTACGGGCCGTGCCGGGCAGAATGGAAGTGTTGACGCGCCCAAATCAACCGACGGTGGTGATTGATTACGCTCATACACCGGATGCCTTACAAGCTGTTTTGGCGGCGGTGGGGCAACATTTACCGACTGGAGAAAACGACTTATGGGTCGTGTTCGGTTGCGGCGGGGATCGGGATAAGGGAAAACGACCGCTCATGGGTCAAGTGGCGGCTCAATTGAGTGGTCATGTGATTTTGACCGATGATATCCGCGGTCGGAATCGCCTGAAGCGATTGTGGCGGATATTCAAGCCGGTTTATCGAAGCCGGTCGACGTGATTCATGACCGTGAGCAAGCGATAGCCACCGCCATCCAACAAGCCGGACCGCAAGCGGTGGTCGTCGTGGCGGGGAAAGGGCACGAAGATTATCAGGAAATCAAATGGTCAGCGATGGCCGATGAGCGATCAAGGCGCCGTGGAAAAGGCGTTCCAATCGTTATCAAGACAAGGGGAGGCATAGGCAAATGGCCTGGACATTATCACAATTGGTGGAGGCGACAAACGGTGTCCTGACGGGTGAGCTGTTGGGGGAAGACCCGATTCGGTTCGACTCGGTCAGTACCGATACGCGGACGTTGAAATCGGGGGCTTTGTATGCGGCCCTGAAAGGCGCCAATTTTGACGGCCATGCCTTTATTGCCGAAGCGGTCAAACAGGGCGCGGTGGCGGTGTTGATTTCCGAACCGGTGGAAACGATTGTTCCATCGGTGTTGGTCGAAGACACTCGCATCGCGCTGGGCGAATTCGCGCCTGGCACCGTCAGCAAATGCAATTGAAAGCCTTGATTGGCGTGACCGGTTCCAATGGTAAAACCACCACCAAAGCCTTGCTGGCGAATATTCTCGCCAAGCAGGCGCAAGTGTTGGCGACGGCGGGTAATTTGAATAACGATTACGGTTTGCCACGCACTTTGCTCGAACTGACGTCGTCTGACGATTACGCGGTGATTGAAATGGGTGCGAATCATCACCGGGAAATACATTATTTGACCAAGATCGCCCGCCCGGACGTTGCCGTCATCACCTTGGCGGCGGGCGCGCATTTGGAAGGTTTCGGGTCGCTGGATGGGGTGATCGAAACCAAAGGCGAAATCATGGACGGTTTGAAACCGGGCGGCACCATCGTGCTGAATACCGATTCGCCGGGGTTTGAGGTTTGGTGCGCCAAGGCCAAGCGTCTGGATTTAAAGGTCTTCAGTTTCGGAGAGAGCGAGCAGGCCAATGTCCGTTTGGCGGCGTTTCAGCAAACCATGATCGCATCCATTTCACTTTGCGGTTGACCTGTCTGGACGGGCGGAGCGTTCGGTTCAGACCAGCATGCCGATGCTCGGTTTTCATAATGCCATGAATGCGGCGGCGGCTGTGGCCGCGTTGTTTGGCAGTCGGGTTGACGTGGGAACAAATTCAGCCAGGCCTGGAAGATTTTGATGGTGTGGCGGGGCGCTTGCAAAAGTCAGCCTTACCGCAGGGTGTCTTAATTGACGATACGTATAATGCCAATCCGGCGTCGGTCAAGGCGGCGATTCGAACCTTGGCGGGCTTGCCGGGTGAGTCGGTGGCTTGCTTGGGGCCATGGCGGAATTGGGCGCCGAATCGCAAAGTCTGCATGAGGACGTGGCCCGTTACGCCAAGGAAAAAGGTGTGGCGTCTTTGTTGGTGTTCGGCGTGGCCGCGCAATCCATGCCGGAGGTTTTGGCGAAGGTGGAGAGTATTTTGAAACGCAGGACGCTTTAATCGCTCGCGCGATTCAATTACTCGAATTAAACCAGGTTCAGAATGTTTTGGTGAAAGGTTCGCGTTCAACACAAATGGAAAAGGTCAGCCAAGCCATACTGGCGACGGTGGCGGACCGGAATGATAACGGGTGAGAGCCCCTGAAGCAGATTTAAGGAAATCAGCATGTTAATTTATTTGACGGATTACTTGGCACAATTCATTTCCGGGTTCGGGGTGTTTAACTACATTACCATGCGCACCATCATGAGTGTGTTGACCGCCTTGATCATTTCCTTCATCATCGGCCCGAGAGTCATCCGTTGGCTGGTTCGCCTGAAGGTTGGACAAAGCGTGCGTTTGGACGGGCCGGAAAGTCATTTGGTGAAAAGCGGTACCCCGACGATGGGCGGCGTGATGATTCTGTTCTCGGTGTCCATTGCGGTGTTGTTGTGGGGCAATCTGAGCAACCACTATTTGTTGATTGCCACCCTGACCATGTTGGGATTCGGCATTATCGGGTTTATTGATGACTATCAAAAAGTGGTGTACAAAGACCCGAACGGCATGCGTTCGCGGACCAAATTCTTTTGGCAATCGGTGATTGGGTTGGTGGCGGCTTACAGTCTCTACGCTCTGGCGAAGGTGCCGGCGGAAACCCAGTTGTTGATTCCATATATGAAAGACACCTTTATTTATCTGGGCGCCTGGACCGTGGTGCTGGCGTACTTTGTGATTGTAGGCACCTCGAATGCGGTGAACCTGACGGACGGGCTGGATGGTTTGGCGATTATGCCGACGGTGATGGTGTCGAGTGCTTTGGGTGTGTTCGCTTATATGTCCGGGCATTTGTATTTTCCGACTATTTGCAGATTCCGTATATTCCGGGCGTCGGTGAATTGGCGATTTTCTGTGCCGCACTGGCCGGTGCCGGGCTAGGCTTTTTGTGGTTCAATGCGCACCCGGCGCAGGTGTTTATGGGGGATGTAGGCTCTCTGGCGATCGGCGCGGCCTTAGGGGTTGTGGCGGTCGCGGTGCGCCAGGAATTGGTGCTGTTCATTATGGGCGGCATTTTCGTGGCGGAGACCCTGTCGGTAATCTTGCAGGTGGGATCTTACCGTTTACGAAACGGCAAGCGCATTTTCTTGATGGCGCCGTTGCATCACCATTTTGAACAAAAAGGCTGGCACGAATCGCAGGTTATCGTGCGTTTTTGGATTATCACCATTATTTTGGTGCTGATCGGTCTGGCCAGTTTGAAAATTCGTTAACAAAACGCATTCGAAAATAAAAGTGTGTTTGAACACCTATAAGAAATTAACCAGCCAGTTAATCAGAACGTAAATCAAAAAAGGGTTGCCATGTATCTTGTTGCAGGGTTGGGAGTGACCGGCCAAAGTGTACTGAAATATTTCACCAGTCAGGGCGAAGCTGTTACGCTTTCGACACCCGTGAGCAGCTTGACACGAGCGAACTTCAGGCACAGTTTCCTGAAGTGCAGTTCAAGACCGGACAGATTCCATCCAGTTGGTGCGATAAAATCGATACTATCGTATTGAGTCCGGGCATTGCCAAGTCCGAACCCTGGGTCAAAGCCTGTATTCAAGCAGGAAAGGAAGTCATTGGCTGACATCGAGTTGTTTGCGCGTGCTGCCGGCCAACCGATTGTGGCAATTACCGGTTCCAATGGGAAAAGCACGGTCACCACCTTGGTGGCGGAAGCCTTGAGTGAAGCCGGTTATCAAGTCGGTGTGGGCGGCAATATTGGTTGTCCGGCGCTGGATTTGTTGACCGACGACACCGAATTCAATGTCTATGTGCTCGAACTGTCGAGCTTCCAGTTGGAAACCACCTACTCTTTGCAGACCATTTCATCGACGGTGCTGAACATTTCCGAAGATCACATGATCGCTATGTCGGTGGAAGATTACATCCAAGCGAAAATGACGGTGCTCAACGATACCGAACTGGCGGTGTTGCCGCTGGAATTTGAAACTCTGCACATGGCGAAGCCGGATGAAGAAGTGCGTTTCGGACTGATGGAAGCCGAACGTCTGCCGGAAAAACGTTATGGTCTGATTACCCGAAACGGCCAGGCCTGGCTGGGTTGGGAGGATCATCCGTCGGTGCCGGTTTCTGCGATGGCGCAACAGGGGATGCATCACCAATTGAATGCCTTGGCGATGATGGCCTTATGTCGACCGTTTCAGGTGTCGGATGCGGTGTTTGAAAAGGTTCTAAGTCATTTTCAGGGGCTGCCGCATCGCACTCAGTTGGTATTGGAAGCGGACGGGGTTCAGTGGATTAACGATTCCAAAGGCACCAATGTCGGCGCTACCGTCACGGCCATTGAGTCCGCGGCGGAAGCTCGAAAGGCCGGGTGATTTTATTGGCCGGTGGTGTCGGTAAAGACGCCGACTTTTCCGAATTGGGCGACGCGGTGGAACAGTATTGCCGTCAGGCGGTCCTGTTTGGTCGGGATCGGCAATTGATTGCTCAGAGCTTACCGCCGGCTAAAACCGTCTTTGTGGAAACGTTGGAAGAGGCCATTCAGTTGGCAAAGTCGGTCGCGAAAGCAGGCGATATCGTATTGTTTTCACCGGCGTGTGCCAGTTTTGACCAGTTTAAAAATTACGTTGAAAGAGGCTTGGCCTTTGAAAATTGGGTGCATGAAACCGTGGGCGGCTTGCCCAAGGTGGCGCCATGAGCGTTCGGGATTGGCGTGAACACAGCGCCGGTTGGCAGACCGATTACTGGTTGATCGGTGCGATTGCGGTGCTGATGACGCTGGGGCTGGCGATGGTGGCGTCAAGCTCGATTGCCATCAGTGAAAAACGTTTCGGGGACGACACGCATTATTTTCTGCGGCAGTTGTTTTCCATGGGATTGGGTCCTTGGCCGCCTACATCGCTTTTCGGATGCCGCTGTCTTTTTGGCGAAAACACCGTGGTCAATTGTTTATTCTGGGGTTGATTCTGTTGGTGGCAGTGCTGATTTCGGGCGGGAAATCAACGGCAGTAAACGTTGGTTGCCGCTCATTGTGATGAATTTTCAGGTATCCGAGTTTATGAAAATTGCTGTGGTGGTTTTTATGGCCGGTTATCTGGATCGCCATGCCACGGCGGTGCGGGAAAGCTTTGAAGCGGTGATTCGCCTGGCGTTACCGTTCGGGGTGATGGCGATTTTGCTCTTATTGGAGCCGGATTTCGGCAGTACCTTCGTGATCGCGGTCATTATTACCGGTATGTTATTGATTGCCGGCGCGCCCTGGCGTTTCTTTGCCATGACCGTTTTGCCAATCGGCACCTTGCTGGTGATGATGGTCATTACCTCGCCGTATCGTATGGCACGGGTGACCAATTTCCTCGACCCCTGGTCCGATCCGTTTGGTCACGGTTATCAGTTGACGCAGGCACTCATTGCGTCCGGTCGTGGTGAATGGTTTGGGGTCGGTATCGGTGAAAGTGTGCAAAAGCTGTTGTATCTTCCGGATGCGCATACCGACTTTCTGTTCTCGATCTATGCCGAAGAGTTCGGGTTGCTGGGGGTGGCGTTTCTGATTTTGCTGTATTTGTTTATTCTGCACCGTTGTTTCCGCATCGGTGGAAAGGCGTTTGACAAGCAGGAATACTTCGGCGGTTTGATTGCCTATGGTGTCGGTATTTGGGTGGTGTTGCAGGCGATGATTAACATGGGCGTGAACCTGGGGCTTTTTCCAACCAAAGGCCTGACCTTGCCTTTGATGAGTTATGGCGGTTCCAGTGTGTTGATTTTGATGGCGGCATTGGGGCTGGTGCTGCGCGTCGATTATGAAACCAAACAAAAACCCTTGTCGGCGCTGGAACCGGAAGAGGCACGTGAAAACGAGCGGGAGGCCGCGAGATGAAACGGGTGTTGATTATGGCCGGCGGAACCGGCGGGCATGTGTTTCCGGGTATTGCCGTGGCACAGGCCTTGGCAAAGCAGGGCGTGGAAACCGTTTGGCTGGGGACGGCCGGTGGAATGGAGAAGAACTGGGTGGAGCAGGCACAGTTACCGTTTATGAAATTTCCATTAAAGGGTTGCGCGGCAATGGACTGATCGGTTGGTTCAAAGCCCCTTTTAATATTGCACGCGCCTGGTGGCAGGCCCGAAAGATTATTTTGCGGACGCAGCCGGATTTGGTGCTTGGCATGGGCGGTTTTGTGTGCATCATCATGTACAGCCTACGTACGTCTGAGCATCGAAAGATTATTTTGCGGACGCAGCCGGATTTGGTGCTTGGCATGGGCGGTTTTGTGTGCATCATCATGTACAGCCTACGTACGTCTGAGCATCGATC
>LZQQ01000081.1_pt1 | contig 15838 bp, 12 predicted proteins | sample 768581 | NCBI WGS metagenome assembly LZQQ01 (sample SAMN05207185, study PRJNA324510) | oil field metagenome | isolation source: sample BH-FW-20 from oil reservoir | place: India: Bombay High | collected 2015-11-25 | reverse complement strand
TGGGGTATGACGAAGCCTTGGCTCGCGACTTAGCAGCGCACTTGAATCTCAAGTTCAAGCACTTGCTGCAAAAGTCCTCTGAGGATCATGTTCAGTTTTCGCGCTCAATCCGCAGCTACCCGCACAGATCCGTTGGTCTCTGGGGTATGACGAAGCCTTGGCTCGCGACTTAGCAGCGCACTTGAATCTCAAGTTCAAGCACTTGCTGCAAAAGTCCTCTGAGGATCATGTTCAGTTTTGCGGGCATAGCATTCTCTTCGACCTGGCAGAACTGCATGACCTCGTGAAGCGTAGGCTAGAGAGCGCACGCATCGTGTGGCGCATCCGCCTGCGCCCGCCAAACTTGCCAAATCCGACCCAACTCCAGCTACGAACGCCTGATGAAAGAATGCCAGGAACACCCCGTTCTCTTCACTGAAGAGCCTGGCGGAGAAATTTACTTCGCGCTGTTCCCAAGCCAGAAACTGATGAAAGCTTTGAACATCAGGTTTACTCGCTTCGACTGGCCATTGGGCACTCGTGATCCAGAAGTTGCCAACAGCGCCGCAATCTACATCTACAACGCCATCATCGCTCTTGAGACGCTGCCGCTTACCGGCATCAGTTACGCCCCCGGCCATCCGCTTCTTTCGCTGATGTCGCTCTATGAATACCTGTGCTTCGCGCGTCCGGATCAAGGCAGGAATCTGCTGCACATTCCGCCGAGTTTGCCCCAATCTGCATATGCCGTCGGTTTCTGGCTGAATCAACAACATGTGGAAATTGACTTGCTTGAAATCTGCAGCCGCCTCGTAATCGTGCAAGAAGAAAGTGGGCTTTATTCTCTGCGTATTCCGCTCAGTCACCCTCGCCTGAAAGCGAACCCTCGGCGCCCGTCTGAAATCAATATCGAACTGCTGACCAGTTCGCCGATCGTCGCGTTGCTGATGATCCAAGCAACGCTTATTCAGATCGATAAGGCCTTGCTGCAGAGCTTTGTCGAGCACAATTCGACTGATGCTTATGAGCGTGCAATGCAAGAAATCAGCGATCTGATTCGCCGGACGCTAGGGCCAATCCCGCCAGCCGAACCGATGACTTCACTTCCGGAGCTGGTCGCTGCAAATGACGCCCCTCCTGTCCCCCAGGATCCCGGAACCCTGGCACTGCTCAGTGCGCTGAGCAGCGTTCTGCCCGAGGCACAAAAAACGAAACTGGCCACGCTGTTTGACACCCCGGCAAGTAATGACCGTTTGATTCCCGCGGGCTTGAGCAATCCTGAGCAGCTCAACTTTGCTGCACTCGTCAATGAGTTCGAAGAGCGCCAAATCCGCGAAGGGGCTTGGAGCAATCCGCGCACACGCATCACGATGCATGCACGTCTCGAAGGACTTGCCGAGCTCATTGGTGGTCACAGGACACTCGACTCATTGAGCCGTTCAGACTTCAACGCACTGCGCGATCAGCTCCGTAGCTATCCGAAAAACCGCCACCGCCTGCGGGCCACACGCTATCAGCCCTTGAGCCAAATCATCCAGGGTGGCAAGTACGAGCCCATCAATGCGCGCACAGCTAAGAAGTTTTTTGAGCTAGCGCGGGCGGTCGTCGGCTATGCGCACGACCAGGGTTATCTGAAAGAGAACCTTGCCGCTGGCCTGGTGTTCAGCACGAAAGGCGCCCCCTCACCACGCAAGCGCACCTACACTCACCGGCAGATTGAGCAACTGCTTAATGGCCCCGTGTATACCCTCAAAGAACCTCCGCGCTGGCGACTGGATGACTATCGCTTCTGGCTGCCACTGCTTGGCCTCTATACCGGTGCTCGCTTGAGTGAGCTTTGCCAACTTCGCCTCGGGGATATCCGCGAGGAGCTTGGTGTCTGGGTGATCAGCATCAGCAGTTCTGGTGCACGTCAGCTAAAACGGCGGACTCCGAGCGCCTCGTGCCGCTGCATAAAGCCATTCTTGAAGCTGGGTTTTTAGAGTTTCATCAGCAACGCCTGGATGCGAATGACGGAGATCTGTCGGCCCAGCTTTTCGACAACATCCGCGTGTATGGCGATCTGTCGCCTGGGCATGTGGCAAGCCGCTGGTTTATCGGCTCCAGCAAGGAAGACCAAGGTTACCTGGGTCAATGCGGGCTGGGCGATGACGAGCTGACTTTCCACGGCCTGCGGCATACGTTCATCAACCAATTCCGTCGGCAGAAGCTCGACATGCTGATCGGCAAGGCCCTAGTCGGGCACGCGGACCGCAGCACCACGGGTGGCTATGGAGATTGCTATCCGAGCTATGTTCTCAAGGAAGAGCTCGACAAGATCGACTTCGAGGTCCCCGTTGAGCATATTCATTACTCCCAATACCTGCTTCTGAAAGACCGTCAAGGCTCCTTCAAGGTAGGACGGCCTAGAGGAAAAGCCTCCCTCAAGAGCTCAAGTTGGTCCGAAAAACGGCATTGGAAGTCATTTATCCAAAAATAATTTCTGAGGCCGGAGAAAGGGGAAATCTGACATTTCCCCTTTGCTAGCAAGGCTTTTCGATATTGACAAATTGTCAATAAAATCTATCAAGATGGAAAATTCGATAGAGAGTATTGACTGTATATATAACCAGCATTATGTTTAGACCTCACCCATTGTGAGGCTAACATGAATGTAAATCGTACCCCCAATCTATCCATCCCTTTCTTCAATGGCCTTTTCATAAGTGCCGCTCCTGGCCATGAAAAGTCTCTTGAGCTAGCCATTCCGCACTTGTCACTGGTCGTGAATGCGCTCAACCGTTATCACTACTCTCCCCTTTTGAGTGAATACCTAGATACCGTGCTCTCTCGCTTTTTGCGCTCGAACGACTACAGCGCCAAGAACGAGTACATGCTCCGAGCACGCATGGAGAAGATCAAACGCGTTCTCACTGCAGAAAATCCAGAGCGGCGAGTTTGTGAACTCAGCAGTGCGGATATTCAGACTCTTAAGGACCAGCTTCCTGCTCTCCTGAAGCAGAACAGCACATCGCAGAGCCAAGGGGGCAACCTGCAAGGCTATTTCCAGCTCTTCAACAGAATGATCAACGAAGCTGTCAACGATCAGTTGCTTGCTGAGCCTGTGAAAGTACATGGCTGCCAGACTAAATCTCAGGTAGAGACGAAAGCGCTTCTGGACTCCAACCTCGTTGGTCTCTTCGATAGCTGGCCTTATCAGGCATACGAACCTGGGACACCGATAGCCCATGTACGCCACGATGCCCACAGCTATTGTTTCTGGTTGATGCCACTCGGTATCTTCACGGGAGCCAGGCTCAACGAGCTTTGCCAGCTACGTGTTCACGACGTGTTCCACGATGTTCACGGCGTGCCGCTGATTAGCATTAACGACAACGGCTTCAACAAGTCTCTGAAAAATTCGTCATCGAGGCGCGAGATTCCTGTCTGCTCGAAGCTGATCGAAATGGGTTTCCTAGACTTCGTGATGGAGCGGCGCCAGGCAGAAGGCCCGGATGCCCTGCTTTTTTCAGAACTGCGCTTTGACGAAAAGCATCTGTACTCACGTGCCGCGAGCCGTTTCTTCTGCGGGCCTGTGACAGGAGCGGGCTTCATCGGACAGCATTGCCCAGTAGCCCTCAACGGTGGCTTCAACTTTAAAAGCTTCCGTCGCACTTTCGCGACACGGCTTCAGAAGTCGGGTGTACCCGAAACCACCATCGCACATCTGCTGGGGCACACCGAGGGCAAGCTAGAGGTCACTACCGAACACTACTTGGAAAAGCCGGAGTCCCTGATTTTGCGGGATATTCTGGAGCGCAACCTGAGCTACAACCTGCCCTTGGCAACCATCAACTGGCAGCACTTCAAACATTTGATGGGCAGCCAGGCAGGACGCAGTAAGCGAGGCCGGAAAGCCAAGAAGACGCTGCACTAGCCCCTCATAACACAGAGCAACATTGTCAACTGGATATGATGCGATGAAGGGCTGGGAAGGGTCGCCATCAAGGCGGCCTTTTGCATTTTAGAAGCCTGCCCTCCAGCGCAGGAGACGACCCAATGCCCCACCAGATCCATGGAAGCAGCACCAGATTCCCCCTGCGACGGAGAGCTTTGCGACACGACATGCGTGTCGCAACAGGGAAATGCGATACCCCCACCATGCCGCACTACCAATTGTGATACCCGAGGTGTCGCAAAGCGGAGGTGCAACACACTTACTCTGCCACAAGCGGCACCTGCGATGCCTGTTCGGGCACCCAAAACAGTCACTATGGGCACCCACGTTGCCAGTTTAGGCGCAGGGAATGCCCGTACCGGCACTGTTTTTCTTGGTTATATTTCAGAGAAATCCATTATAAATCAAAGCGTTATCATAGATCCGTATAACCAAAGACGTCCTTTTTGCCAAGCCTTTTTGCGTGCCACTCATTCTTCGACCCTAGCTCACCCAACTGCCTGGGTCGCTTTTTTTGCGGCCTGCCGCGGCTGCTTTTTCTTTTGATGACAAACACTTGCGCGGGCTCTTGCTCCATGCGCACGCTGAATGAAGATGAAGCGTGTCGCGTGAGTGAGAGCCCGCGCCCCTTACTCGGCGGCGCGAGTAAGGGGGCGTTGGGGCAGTTCAGACGGAACGAGAAAACACGTAGCGCAGGCGGAGGGGTTTCAGAGGAGTCTGGACTGCTCCAACGCCGTTCGCGGAGCGGCTTAGCTTTGTCATCAAAAACAACAAGAAGAGATGACTGCCATGCACCAGAGTACCTTGAAAAATACCAGACCCGGGCGACCAATTTTTACCGCGCACACTGCGGCACGGAGACCCCCAGTTCTGCGCAAATTTGCGCGGCTTTGCTCGCTCAAGCCCATACGTATCGCCCGAACAGCTTCAGCACCCTCAAGAGCGCGTTGGCACACGACCAGATAGCTCGCGGCAACCCAGACGTGGCGAAAGCGATCCGAAACTTGGTCAACCCGGTGACAGCACCTGGCTCGACACTACCGAGAAAGCCGAAGCCCAAAAAAGTCTGCACCGTTTCCGATGACGATTTCTGGGAACTCATTCTGCACCTGCGCTCACGTGACTTTCATGACGAGGCCGTCTGTGCAGTGCTGGCTTACTACCTGGGCGTCCGCCCCTGCGAGATGCGCACGATCACAGTAATTGGCAACCAAGTACACGTCGTCGGGGGCAAAAAAAGTGCCCCATTGCACCGAGGTGCAAATAGGACACTCGTGATTGATGAGCCTGCTGTCCTCAACGCCGTGGTAGAGGCAGCGCAGTGGATAAGAGAGTGCTCTAGGACAGACACCGCTATACGAGACCGTCTACGCAAAGAATGCCGAACCTTATGGCCACGTCGAAAACGGCACCCAACGTTGAAAAGCTTCCGGCATCAGATGGGCTCAAACCTGAAGGCATCAGGAGAGAGTGATGAAGTCGTGGCATACATCATGGGACATCAATCGACCGAGTCGGTTGGTGTATACGGTGACAGGCGCTGCGGAGATGGGCTAATGATTTTCGTGAGGGCTGTTGCTGGAGCGGATCTGACTAAGGTGCGCAAGCCGAAAAAACCAGCACGATTTGGTAGGGGCCAGGTGATTGGACGGATCGGCCATCAGCAAAGCATTGGATTACAGCCTCAAACGCTGGACGGCGCTGTCGCGCTATCTCGATGACGGCGCCGTACCCATTGACAATAATTGGGCAGAGAACCAGATCCGGACATGGGCGTTGGGGCGCAAGAACTGGCTCTTTGCAGGTTCACTGCGCAGCGGTAAACGGGCAGCGGCGATCATGAGTTTGATCCAGTCAGCTCGACTCAACGGGCATGACCCGTACGCCTATTTGAAGGACGTCCTCACGCGCCCGCCGACGCAGCGGGCAAGTGAGATTACGGAGCTGCTGCCGCATAGGTGGCGACTGGTTTAGTTACGCAAGACGGGATGCCCAGACGCATACGTCCGACCTCGAACTTGAGACGTAGTACTTCGCGAATCTTACGCATGGATAAACGCTCCACGACGACCTCTCTGCTTCGAAAAAGAGGTCGATGGTAGTGAAGAAATCCTGCGTAGCTGCCTACCCGGTTGGGTGGCCGGATGGCCGTGGAATCAGTGGCCGGATGCGCGTGGAATGGGTGGCCAGATGATCGTGGAATCCGCAGTTCGATTGCAAAACAGCGCCTGTGTCCCAATCAGAGCCCCATCGATTGAATCATCTCACTTTCACTAACCGCCTCTGGTGTCACTACCGCGTCTTTAAGCATCAGCTTTCCGCGCAATAAGCGGTCAAGGTGTACATCGAAGGAATCAAACTGGGGGTGAGTGACGGCAGGCAGATGGATGAACACGGGCTTGGTTTGGCCGATCCGGTAAACCCGATCAGACGCTTGCGCTTCTTTAGCCGGGTTCCAATGACGCTCTAAATGCACCACATGGTTGGCCCCAATCACCGTCAAACCGACACCAGCGGCTACTGGCGACATGATCAGGATGTTGAAGCCACTTTTCGCTTCAAACTCGGCAATTAGCTTCTTGCGCGTCATATCCTCGGCGCGAGTCGCCACAGCCTGGGTGTCACCATTGATCACCGCTACATTCAGGTCATAGATCTGATCCAGCCAGAGCTTGAGGACTCGTTGCAGGCGCTTGGTCATCATGAACAGGATGACCTTTTCACCCTTGCTACGGATCTCATCGAGTAACTGCAGCAGCACCGCCAGCTTGCCGGACTCCATCATCAGTTGTCGCGCGTGCTTGCCATCCTCGCAGTACAGCGCCGACTCATTCTCCAGCCGTGGGTGCAGGGAAATGGAGCGAAGCTGAGTCAAAGCCGCCAGTGCGGTACCACGCATATCCTCAGCGCTTGCACGACGAGCCCGATAGCTGTCGAGGACTTCGTCGTAGGCCTGCAACTGGATGCCTTTCATCACCACACCCAACTGCGCTGCATACCGTTGCAGGCATGATCGGCTTGCTCGACACCACTGAGAATAGTCTTGGCTGGTAGGCCTTTGAGCTGATCTTCTTTAACCCGCCGCAACATGAATATGCCTACAGCACGCCGCAGCTGCTCGCCCAAACGCGCCCGTACCTCATCACGCTCTTCATCGCTTGCAGCCAGAATTGGCTTGATCCAGGTATCGCGGAAGCTTTCCCAGCCACCAAGTAAGCCAGGCTGCACCGTATGCATCAGGCACCAGAAATCGCCCAGGCTATTTTCTACCGGTGTGCCAGTCGCCAACAGTTTGAAATCCGCCTTGAGCCCTTTAGCGGCAATAGTCTGCAGTGCATTGGGATTCTTGATGTTCTGCGCCTCGTCGAAGATGACCATGCCCCAGTCGATTCGGCACAGGGAGAACTGATAATCACGCAGGGTCTGATAGGTCGTGAGCACTAAGCGACGGTCCATGTCCAGACGATGCACGCCTGCTTCCGGCCCCACATGCAGTGCATAGCGAATGCTCTGCTCATCCATCATGCCGCTGCTGTCATCAATCATCGACGCCAACTGCACCGATTCACGCTCAGCACCTTTGACGCGATAGTCACGCAGACTCCGCCCCGACTGCAGCACCACCACATCGCGGAACGGGATGCTGGCGAAGGTCTTACCGACTTCATCCTCCAGTTTCCAGCAGACTCAGTGGCGCCACCACCAGAACCGGCTTCTGCGGCTTGTCAGCCGCGCGCTGACTGGCCAGATACTCCCCGACTGCGACCAGCGACATGTATGTCTTGCCGAGACCCATGTCATCTGCAAGCAAACCACCCTGCAGGCGATAGAGATCATCAGTTTCATCCTGCAACGCTGCGCCCATCAGCTTCAGCATCCACTCGATCCCCTCACGCTGATGAGGGAACGGCTCCCGGGCATAGGCCGACCAATCTGGCACCACCAGCGGCTTCGCAGCAGCAGCCTTACGCAACAGCGCAGAATTAATCTCGTCGGCATCCTTCAGAATGACCCCGACTTTCTCCTTGTCCTCCCCAGGGAGAACACCCTCCTCGCTGTGCGGCTCGCTATCGCTCACATGAGCCATGTTCTGGCGAGCCCTGGCCAGCTCTTGCTGAACAGTCGGCGCGTCAGAGATATCGATCACCTCGCCAGCAAACGACAGACTCGTCGCGCCCTGTTCATTAGCCGCCTGCAGTACCTCCTCGAAGCGCTGCAAATCCTCAGGAGACTGAATCAGCTTGCTCAGGATCGCTGCAGGTGCCGGGCGCTTATCAAGCGCAAACCAGTCATTCTTGGTTGCATCCAGGACACCGAAATCCATGTGCTGAAGTTTGCCTATACCCGCAACCCGGGCAGAAAAGCCCACCTCAAGATTGACCAGCGCAGCATCGAGAAACGCCGTTGGCGTGGCAATAAACTCGTTGACCTGATCAGCCGGGATACGTTTGTTGGCCAGCACATTGCGGATGCCATCCATCCGCGCCTGATCCAGCAGCAACACACGATTGTCGATGCGCAGCACACCACCATCGGCGGTCATATCCAACTGCGACCAGCGTTTTCCAGCTGGTCAGCACTGGAGCCATCCCCAAGGCTCGGGCAGAGTTGGAGGCTGCCATCTGGTAAACGCGTAGCGATAACTCCGATGTTCTGAGGCACCACCACATCCAGCCGCTCAAAGTGGCTAAGATCAATACGCATCCCGCTGCGCGCAGCGGTCTGCAGCTCGGCCATCAGGCGCAGATTAGCCGCCTCTCCTCGCTGTTCTGGGCCTAAAGACTCATGCAGTTCCCAAGCCTGCAACCCCATAATTTCAGCCGGCGTCAGCCAATAGCACTCACTGCTGGTCAGGTACAGATAGGGGCCTTTGCGACTGAAGCTGGCAGGGCCGTCTGGCATTTCCAGCGTGATCGCCACACGAAAACCACTGTTGCCCGTGCGCCCACTGATTGAGGTTAGAAAGTGCCCTGGCAAGCGTCTCGGCAAACGCAAGATTTCCGCCTGCTCAAGATCCATCCCCGCAATATCTTCGGCACCGATGTGAAAACCGTTGGCCGTGTTTTCGGCAATCCCTTGCTCAACCAGCATGTTGAGCACGATCAGCTGAATCTTTTCTAAAGCACTGCCCTGCCCGGTTTGCAGCGCCTTGAAGGCCGGCAAGGGCAGGTAGAAATTCAAGCCATTGGAATCAGGCTGAGACTGAAAGCCTTGCTGAGTACTGAGCGCCCCGTCTCGCTCACCAATCAGCGACCGAAAAATATCCATCAAGCTCATTTATTCAGCCTGTCCTGTTCATCCAACGCCTCAAGCGCGAGACGTGCCGCCTCATTCACCGTCCAGCCAAACTGCTCATCACGCGTGCACATGTCCTTCAACGGGCCATACAAAATCTGATTGATTTCACGCGAGTCCACACCGAAAACATTCGCTGCATATCGGACTTTGTCACCGGGGTTGTCCACGAAGTAGCGCAGTATCTTCAGTGCAGAGGGTTTCAAGCCTGTCAATAATCCTTCACCTACCAGAGACGGACGTGCCGTTGCAGGAGCAGCCGCATCAGGTGAACTGACGGAGTGCGACACTACCGGATCATGCTGCTGGTTGCTTCGCCGTACTGTGGCCGCCTCTTCTCTAGGAATAGCTCTGGAGTCCCTCGCAATCATCTCTGCAGGCTTACGCCCCTGAGGCGCTGACATCGTTGTCGCGCCAGTCTTGCCAACACGTGAACGCGCCGGCTCTGCGGGAAAATCTGTCTGACTTGGAGGCGGCACGGGTGTTCGCTTGGCATTGACCACAGGCATACCAAATTTACGAAGGTAAGGCTGGTAGTCACTGCGATTGAGCAACTGCTCGATATCTAGAGCGATGCCGTTATCAGCCAGGAAGCTGAATACCCGGTTCTGCCAGGAAAGAGGGGGGTGATGCGTGAAGGCATCATAGGGCAACTCAGGATACAGTCGCTTGTAGGCCTTAGGAACAGCCGTAGTCAGATCGGAATGACTGAAGCTGGAGCGCTCGTAGGAACGCAAAGCCTCCCCCGGCGCGGCGAGATAGACCCAGATTTTAAAACTGTGGGAACCCTCGACCAGATGAAAGTCTCCGCAATCGAGATAGATGACCGCCTTGTCATTCATCTGCCCGTCCATGCTGGCAAAACTGGTTTGCACATCTTTACCGAGAATGCGCTTTACCGAATGCTGTGCCCGCCCGCCAAGCAGCAAGCGGGTATTGCGGATCAGTTTGAGCTTAAACAGCCCCTCTAGGAACTGCTTGCGTGCAGGGAACATGCGCTGCAGATCGTCGTTCTGCGTTTCGATTCCAAACTGTTCCACCGCCTGCAAAAACAGCCGCAAATCTTCCTTGGACAACCAGCCCCGAACCTTCTGCACCCGCTCCTCACCGAGGAACTGCCACCACTCGCGGTAATTGGGGGAGTTACGTGAGATCCGCGGATCCCCCGCCAGATTCAGAATAAAGTTCTGCCAGACCTCACCCGGCTCCTGTCCAGCACGATCGATCAGAATCTCCAGCGCAACATGGCCGATACGACGCTCGCCCTCGTACGGACCTTGGACACAGCGGGCTTCTGCAGCTCATCCAGCACGGGGTCGTACTCACCGGGCGCAAGCCCTCGTAGGGTTTCCAGGTAGAAGTGGGCCCGGCAGATATCGCCATAACGCCCGTCATCAAAGCCCTGCAATCCCATGACCTCAAAGGTCTCGCCCAGCTCATGGCCACTGTCGCGTACCCGCTCAACCAGTTGGACTGGCCCGTCAGGCGGCAACAACCAATGAGCATCACGCTTGAGCGTTACCAGCGGATCAGCCTGGGGGCCACTTACTTTGGGTTCGGGCAGTAAATGCAGTTGCTGGAGCAAAATCTGCTCAAGCTGCTTACGCAGCCCATCGTGCTCATCCAGCTTGTCGAAGCGACGAAAGTAGAACTGAGCCAACTGCTGTAAGGTGATACGCGTCAGCCTCGGCTGCTGAGCATCGACCAGCACCGAAAGCAGACGCGAACTAAGCAAACGCCTACCCATGGTCTCGTCGTTGAGCCACAACCAGGTCAACGCACGCGCAGTAAGACGACGTTTTAGCAGCTCAGGCAGGCCGTCAAAACGCCCTGTACTCGCCATGTCACGCAATCGTGCCAACATGGCTTCAAAGGCGTCACTCTTGCCACTTGCGGCCTTCATTCGAGCGACCTTTTCGACCAGCACCGTCCATCGCTCCCGCACCACGGGCGCCCATTCAGCGACCGGCATGTGAACAGGAGGCAGCTTCACGGCTTGAGCTCCTCCAGACGCTCACGAACCTGCTCGTACTGAGCGCTGTCGGGACGACGAATGGTGAAACGGATATCGATGCGTCGATTGCGCTTGAAGTCGTCCTCAGTCTGCTGGTCAACCAACACGGGGCGGGTTTCGCCGTAACCGCTGACCGAGAACAGCGGCTTACCATCCTTGTTCTTCAGCCTTGCCAGTTGCTCATCGGGGGACAGCGCGCTCCCCCAGAACTGCCAGAGAGAAATGGCACGAAAGGTCGACAGCCCCCAGTTGCCTTTGCCCATAAAGCCCTGGAGCGGACGATTGTCCGTATGCCCCTCGATGAAGATCGTATCGAGGAACTCGACTCGATCCTCTCGCGAGATCACCTCATTGATGACCTTACCAATCTCCAGCGCACGCGCCTGATAGGCGGCATGAATGTCATAGGCACCTGTGTCGAAACCCAGCAGATCGTTGGGAATACTCAGGACCGTATGGTTCTCGCTCACCTCGACCTTGATGCCGCGTTTGCGCAGGGCCTCCACGGCCTCATCAAGAATGGTGCGGCGCACCTGCTCTGCTTTCTTCAGCTCGACCAGCTCTTGCTCAAACTGCACCTGGCGCTCTTTCAACTCCTTCTGAATTTCCATCAACTGCAGGATCAGAATCACCGAAGCCAGGATGAAGATCACCAATAGCGCCGACATGATGTCTGAGAATGACATCCAGTAAGGGTTCTCTTCGTCGACGCTCACTTCCTTGGATTTACCCAGGCGCATCAGCGTGCCTCCAGTTCATCCAGAATACTGCTCATGTTCTGCACGACGCGGTGCATCTGATCGGCATACTTCAGCGATACCTCATTCCACTGGTTCATTCGCTCATCAGTCTGCACACGCACCTCGCCGGCATAACTGCGCAGCCATTCCTCGGCTTGCTTCTCTACCGCCTCGACCTGCTCACGCAACTTTTCTCCCAGCGCGGTGAATTCATGGCGCACACTAGAGAGAAATTCCTGCTGAGCGGATTTCATCTCGCCAAAGCCGTTACGCGCCTCGCCGGCTGCTTGCTCAAAGCGCTGGGCACCCTCCAGCAAGGTGGCCTGCAGCTGCGCCAAGGTAGCGGCCTGGCTTTGCAACTGCGTCGCGAGCTCGGCGTTCTGCTGGCCAGCTCTTTCAATACTATGACTAACCGCCTCAAGCCGTTGGCCCAAGGAATCAGCGGCCTGACGCAGATTCGCGGACAACAGCCCAAGCTGATTCGCACTGCTGTCCATATGCTTGCTGCTCTGCGCAGTTGCGTCCGAGACCTGCTTGAGCTGGCCCAGCAACTGTTGATGCTGATCCGCCATTAGGCGGCTTTGCTGCTGGGTCGCCTGCACAGCGCTGGCCAGACCGGAGAGCAGCTCCTGTTGATGGGTCGACACCTGATCGAGCTGCTCCTGGAAGCGCTGTTGGCGTGCCTGCTCACGCTGCTCTGCCGCGCCCATTTGCGAATCGAGCTGGGTGTTGAGGTTCATCATCAAACGAGAGAACACCTTCTCCAGATTGCTGTGGCGCTCGTTGCCCGCCTCAGCCATCGCTTGCATCTGCTCGCGGGTTGAGCTGGAAAATTGCTCCAACATTGCCGTCTGGCTGCTGCTAGCCTGGCCAAGCAGGCGCTCGAACAGCACCTGGCGCTCCTCGTCGCGCTGCTGGGCGGTACCCAACTGGGTCTGCAACTGGTTCGTCAGCCCCGACATCAACTCAGCAAAGCGTTGCTCCATCTGTGCCTGGCGCTCTTCGGCAGAACCACTGATGCGCTGCAGCTGCGTCTCGAAGGCCGCACTCTGTTGCTGAGCCACTTCCATCTGTCGACCCTGCTGTTCATTCAGGCTGCTGAACAGTTGGTTCAAGCGCTCACTCATGCCACTGACGGCAGCGTTCACGTCAGCCGCCGCCTGCTGCATCTGCAAGCCCTGCTCACGGCCCACAGAGGTCATGCCGTCCATGAAATTACCCACCAGCTTTTCCAGCACCTGCGTGGACTGCTGGCTGGTGGTGCTGACCAGGGTCTGAATGCTGGCGCCATTATGTTGTTCAGGCATCGGTCAGCGCCGTCTGCATCGCTTCGCTCATGCCATTGAGCGTTTCCTGCAGACGATCGCCAATACGCTCGTGCAGCTCCTGCAGCGCTTCCTTGCTCTCCTTGCCGTACTCGGCGATATGCACCAGCGACTGCTCGGCGGGGATGCGTGGGTAGAGGAAGTCGATATCGTGCTGCAGCTGTTGGATCTGGCCCAGCGCTGAACGCTCGAACATCTTTTCGACAAAGTTCAGTAATAGGCTGAAGAACACCCCCCATACCGACGTCATGAAAGCTACGGCAGCACCGGAAATCAGCTTGTTGATGCCGCCCTTGAGCGACTCGATCTCATCCGAGGTGCCGACCAATCCTTCCAGCCCCACCGTCAGGCCCACGAATGTGCCGAGCACACCGATAGCCACCAGGAAGCTCGGTGCAGCAGCCAGCAAGCGGCTAGCTGTCAGGCCGGGAGCCAAGGTTCTGGCATTGAAGAAATGCTCGGCATCCAGCGTATTGAACAGATGCTTCTGATCGGACGACAGCACCAGACTTTCGTCGAACTCACGCCACAGCATGCCGACATTGGGCGCATCCAAACCCTGCGCCTTTTGCATGGTTTCGCGCCTGCTCAGTGCCAGGGTTTCCTTGCTTTGCCCTTCAAGCAAAGAACGCAGGGCACGCAGCCGGGTACGAAAACGGCGGAAGTGCACAAACAGGAAGTAAAGCGACAAGCCGAAAATCAGTGCCGTCGCAGACCAAAACCAGGCACTGATGCCGTTGGGATTGGCACTGAACATATGGGCGAAGTCGGGGATCAGGTGTTTCAGCAGATCCATCATGGCAAAGCTTCCAATCACTGCATCGGTTACGGGATAAATCTCAACAAAGCGTTGAGAGCGCGAAGCGCTCCTTCAAGCGTTCCACCGTCCAGCGCCATTTCGGCGTGGTGGGGCGGCAGATGGTGTTCTGGTTGCCGAACAGGCCGACTTCCTTCACCGCCTCGTTCAGCGGCAGGCTGTGCAGCCACTGCACCGGCACGAAGTATTCGCAGCGCTCGGGGTCGTCGACGAACTCGCGGTGGTAGTCCGCTTGCAGCACATCCAGCGCTGGGCGTTCCTCGCCGTTGTGCAGCAGGCAGAAGTCCCTGGCGGGGGTAGCGTGGCCGGTGACCTTGGCCACACCGACGTAACCGGCGCCGGGCACGTTGACCCATACGCGGTCGCCGGGGGCGAGCATCTTCAGGCTGTTGCTGTACCAGCTGCCGCCACCGCCGCAGATGAAACCGAAGTGCCGCGCCTCGGCCCAGTCGCGCGTACTGCTATGGCCGAACGAGCCATAGAACTCGCCGTTCCAGGCTCCGCCGGCATGCCGGGCTTGCTGGCACTGCTGGCCTGGGGCGCCTCGGTTGGGTCGAGCAGCCAGGCGCGGCTGATCAGTTGTTGTTCGCCCAACTGGAATACCTGGAAGCACAGCACGTTGATGGCGATGTCGCGCTCGCTCAGGTAACCGACGATGCGTTCGCTGCTGGCATCCAGTTCAGCGGCGACGATAACGATCTGATGGCTCTGGTTCAGCGCCTCGGCCTCCAGCGGCGCGCCGAAACGCGCCTGGAAGTCCGCCGCCAGGTCGGCACCTGGCTTGAAGCGCTGGTAGATGGCCTCGATATCGTTGGCCTGTAAGCGCTCGACCCACACCGCATAGTCCAGCGCCTGCGCCACCACCTCGCGTGGGGTGCGCTCGCGCTTGAGTTCGATCAACACCAGCGAAGCATCCGGCGCCAGCGCCAGCAGGTCGATGCGCCCGCCCTGACCGGTGCTTTCCTGGCGGCCGATCAGCAGCCAGTCCTCGGAGAGTAGCGCCGGGGCGCTGACGATCATGTCCTCGAGAAACTGCTCGCTGGGCAGCACGGCGTTTTTCAGCGGCGCGGGCTGCGCGCCGACGGTCCAGATCTGGGTGCGAATGGGCATCCCTGCACTCCTGTTGCTTAGGCCACGGCTTGCTCGACCAGGGCATTGGCCAGATGCTCATGCACCTGGCGGGCCTGGTTAAGGCGGGCTTTGAGTTGGTCGCACAGCGCCATCAGTTGATCGATTTTGGCGACGATGCGGTGTTGTTCTTCTGCTGGGGGTATTGGCACCAATAATGTCGTGACATCTGACATCTTTAGGTTCGGCTGGAGGCCAGAACCTCCAAATCGTTCTTGATAGATACTCAGAACAATAGGGCTGCTGAAAAACAAGAACCCGAAATCACTGTTGATATCGGAGAAGAATCTAATTGCCGCCACTCGCTGATTTAGAAGCGCGCCATCATATTCTGGTGGGCACTTGCTGACTTTTAGTCCGGTTGAAATGTATGGCCTGGTAAGAGCTAGAATTAGATCACTTTTCTTGACGCTAAATGGTGAGTATTCAACTTCATACCCACTGGGAGGTAGTCCTCAGTCTCTATGAACTCCCCAGCCCCGGCATTGGTTATTTTTATTACTCGGCGGCCGCAAAAACTGAGTGCAACACCTGACCTTTCCGGTACGGTGTTGCCCCATGTCCTATTCCGAACTCAGCGTCGAAGAGCGCGCCGCCATTCAA
>LZQQ01000080.1_pt1 | contig 15846 bp, 19 predicted proteins | sample 768581 | NCBI WGS metagenome assembly LZQQ01 (sample SAMN05207185, study PRJNA324510) | oil field metagenome | isolation source: sample BH-FW-20 from oil reservoir | place: India: Bombay High | collected 2015-11-25 | reverse complement strand
TGGCTAAAATCTCCCTGAATGTCGTTTAAAATCTCCCTGAATGTCGTTGAAAACTCGTTAATAGCCCGCTATTAGCTTCGTTTTCCGCCTAATTCAGAAAAATTTTATCTCATTTTTTCCTCGCGCCCCACTCATGCAAAGTTCTCTATTTGAAAAACCTCAATGCTTCTAAGGCATTGATTTATCGAGGTGAACGCATTGTTTGCCTCGAACGCACATCAGTGGTTATTTTTCATTTTAATCTGCTAAAACCTAATCCTTCGTGTTATAATCGTCCGCTTTGCCGCGGATTGACTTTTCTTCGGGAAATCAGCTCCCAGTCTTTGTCGTCAGCGCCTTTAGAAACGTTGTACCGAATAGTTGAATAAATTTTAAAGAGATTGAATCATGCCTATCATTACCTTGCCGGATGGTCGAAAAGAGCGTTTGAAGATGCCGTTACTGTCATGCAAGTTGCGTCCGATATCGGGACGGGGTTGGCCAAAGCGACGGTGGCCGGCCGTGTGAACGGTCATTTGAAAGATGCGTGTGATTTGATTACGGAAGATGCCGATCTGCAGATCATCACTCTGAAAGATGAGAATGGTTTGCACATTATGCGCCATTCCTGTGCCCACTTATTGGGGCATGCCTTGAAGCAGCTTTATCCGTCGGCCAAGATGGCGATCGGCCCGGTTGTCGAAAACGGTTTTTACTACGACATCGATCTGGAAGAAAAGATTACGCCGGAAGATTTATCAAAAATTGAAAAGCGTATGGCGGAGTTGGCTAAAACCAAATACGAAGTCATTAAGAAAATGACGCCGCGTGATGAGGCGCTGGCGATTTTCAGAAAGCGCGGCGAAGATTATAAAGTCGAGCTGATTGAAGATATGCCGGAAGAGACCGAGTTCGGTTTTTATTATCATCAGGAATACATCGACATGTGTCGAGGCCCGCACGTGCCGAATATGGGCTTTATCAAAGCGTTTAAGTTGACACACGTTGCTGGTGCCTACTGGCGTGGCGATTCGGACAATAAAATGTTGCAACGTATTTACGGTGTGGCGTTTGCCGATAAAAAAGAATTGAAAGATTACCTGGCGATGATGGAAGAAGCGGAAAAGCGCGATCATCGTAAGTTGGGGAAACAGTTGGATTTATTCCATGTGGATGAGTTGGCACCGGGCATGGCGTTCTGGCACCCGAAAGGTTCGACCCTGTACCGCATCGTGGAAGATTATATGCGTGAACAGCTTCGTGAAAACGATTACCATGAAATCCGCACGCCATTAATTATGGACCGCTCCTTGTGGGAAAAATCCGGCCACTGGGACAAGTTTAAGGATAATATGTTCACCACGGAAACCGAAAACCGTGATTATGCCGTTAAGCCGATGAACTGTCCGGGACACATTCAGGTGTACAACCATAATTTGAGCAGTTACCGTGACTTGCCGATTCGTTTGGCCGAGTTTGGTTTGGTGCATCGTAATGAGCCGTCTGGTACCTTGCACGGTTTGATGCGTGTGCGCTCTTTTACCCAGGATGATGCGCATATTTTCTGTATGCCGGAGCAAATCAAACAAGAAGTGCAGGCCTGTATTGATTTGGTCTTTACGACTTATGCGGATTTGGCTTTGATAATATTCAAGTGAAGTTTCGACGCGTCCTGAGCAGCGCGTGGGGTCCGATGAGGTTTGGGATGCGGCCGAAGAGGCGCTGGAACAGACCCTTAAAGACGCTGGTTTGGAATATGCTTTGCAGCCGGGTGAAGGTGCTTTTTATGGTCCTAAGATCGAATTTCAGTTAAAAGATTGTATCGGTCGAGTCTGGCAGTGCGGCACCATTCAGCTGGATTTCTCGATGACGCAGGCTGAACGTTTGAATGCCGTTTACATTGGCCCAGATAACGAAAAACATCACCCGGTCATGATTCACCGTGCGATTCTCGGGTCGCTGGAACGTTTTGTCGGTATTTTGGTTGAACACTATGAAGGTAAGTTCCCAACCTGCTGGCGCCGGTGCAAATGGTGATGGCCTCCATTGCCGAAGTCCACAATGATTATGTGGCCGATTTTGCTAAAAAATTGAAAAAACATGGGTTTAGAGTCGAAACAGACTTGAGAAATGAGAAGGTTGGGTTTAAAATTCGCGAACACACTTTACAACGTGTGCCGTATATCCTCGTTGTTGGGGATCAGGAAATGGAAAACGGTACCGTGAACGTGCGTGCCCGTGGTGGTGAAAACTTGGGAAGTTTCTCGTTTGAAGAACTGCTCAACCTGCTTGTAGATGATATTTCACACCTGGGTCGTGTTGTTGAATCTTAGTTTTACAGAATATAGTTTATTGAGGAGATATTGCTATCGCAGTTAGAAGAGGTCGTGGTAGGCCGCAGCAACCAGAGGCGCCTAAAGACAACATTAACGACAGAATTACGGCAAAAGAAGTCCGCTTAATTGATGCGGAAGGCGAACAACGAGGCGTTGTTTCTATTGAAGAAGCTCTAGAAATCGCCCGTGACGCTGAATTGGACTTGGTGGAAATTTCCGCAAAATCCAGCCCGCCGGTTTGCCGTATCATGGACTATGGTAAATACGTTTATCAGCAACAAAAGAAAAAGCACGAAGCTAAGAAAAAACAAAAGCAGGTTCAGGTCAAGGAAGTGAAATTCCGCCCTGGAACGGAAGAAGGGGACTATCAGGTGAAAATGCGAAACCTGACGAAGTTCCTGGAAAAAGGCGACCGCGTCAAGGTCACCATCTGGTTCCGTGGTCGAGAGATTACCCACAAAGAGCTGGGCATGCGAATGTTGGAACGTGTGCGCGATGATATTCAGGAAATCGCCACCGTTGAGCAGATGCCGAAAATGGAAGGCCGTCAATTACAAATGATGGTCGCGCCCATTAAAAAATAACGTCGGCAAAGAGTTTATGGAAAACTTCGGCTCCCTGAGTTGAAGGCTTTTCGATAGAAGCTTGCTCCCACAAGTGTAAAAAGGGAACCTTAAAACAATAACTGGGGCGGCGTGTAAAACGTGGTTACCGGTGCAGCTCTTCAGTGCTGTTTATTGTTATGCGCTCGGTACCAAAGGTACCGAACATTCTAAAACTGATGGTATTCCGGCTCGCTGGAATATCGGCAATTGGAGTTTTAGCCATGCCTAAGATGAAAACAAATAAAAGTGCTCAAAAGCGCATTTAAAAAAACCGGCTCCGGCCGTTTTAAGTGCAAACAATCGCATCTTCGTCACATCTTGACCAAGAAGTCGACTAAGCGTAAACGTCATTTACGTGCTGCAAGCATGATTCATGATAACGATGTGGCAATGGTTCGCCGCATGCTACCGTACGCATAAGGAGGTTGACCCATGGCAAGAGTTAAAAGAGGCGTGATTGCACGCAAGAGACACAATAAAGTATTAAAGCAAGCAAAAGGTTATTACGGAGCTCGTAAAAAGATTTTCCGTGTGGCCAAGCAGGCAGTAATCAAAGCGGGTCAATATGCTTACCGTGACCGTCGTCAGAAGAAACGCCAATTCCGTCGTTTGTGGATTGCACGTATCAATGCCGCGGCACGTATGAATGGTATGACTTACAGCCGTTTCATTTCCGGTTTGAACAAAGCGGGAATCGAAGTGGATCGTAAAGTGCTATCCGATATCGCTATCCATGACGCAGAAGCGTTTTCCGCCATTGTTGAAAAAGCAAAAGCGGCCTTGGCATAACGATAAGGAACCTCTGATCGAATCCCTTTGGCTTCTGGCAACGCCAAATTTCCATATCAAGGCGTGAAGAAGCAGTAATGTCTAGACCTTACAAAACTTCACAACGCAGAATGGTAAATTTGGCTAAGCCCTCTGGGCGAGTCTTAAAGTCTAGTTCTTCGTTGTTGTGCCTCTTGACCTTAGAATGCTAAGGTCGGCGAGCCACGCCTAGAATAGCTAGACTTTAAGGCTCGCAGAAGCTCAAATTGATTCGGTCAGAGGTTCCTAAGCAAGCAATTTAAAGGGGCTTTTGTCAGCTTGAAAAACGGTTTTGATAATCGGGTTTCAAGCTCTCAATAAGCTCCTTTTTTATTTTTAAGCTCAGTTGCCTTTCGATATAACTCGATATAGCGTACCGGTGAGTGAGTTTAAAAATAAACACCCCACTTTGTTTTGATAGCTGAAACAAGCGTGATGCATTAACCGCCGGGAAGACGGCGCGAACAACAGACATTCCTCATTTTTTATTTTTAAAGGTCGTTTAGATCATGCAAGAAAAACTGCAGCAGATAGTGTCGCAAGCTAAGGAAACGATTCATTCCGTTTCCGAATTGATGCACTTGGACGAAATTCGCGTCCAATACCTTGGGAAAAAGGTGAACTGACCGCCATGACTGAAAACGCTGGGGCAGCTTTCCGCTGAGGAAAGACCCAAAGCGGGGCAGGTGATTAACGAAGCTAAGCAAGCCGTACAAGGCTTTTTGAACGAAAAAAAAGCGGAGCTGGAAAAGACGATTCTGGATGCCCAGCTAGCCAGCGAAACCATCGATGTCTCCCTGCCGGGCCGTGGTTTGGATATGGGCGGGCTGCACCCGGTTACACGTACCTTGCGCCGCATTGAAACGATTTTTTCCAAGGCCGGGTTTGATGTTGAAACCGGGCCGGAAATCGAAGACGATTGGCACAACTTCGAAGCTTTGAATATTCCTGAAACGCATCCGGCGCGTGCGATGCACGATACCTTTTATTTCGATGAGAAACCGTTCTGAGAACGCACACCTCGGGCGTGCAGATTCGAACCATGGAAACAAAGATGCACCGATGCGTATATTGCGCCAGGGCGAGTGTATCGTTGCGATTCCGATCAGACACACACGCCGATGTTCCACCAGGTGGAAGGGTTGGTCATTGAAGAAAACGCCAGTTTCGCGCAATTGCGCACGCTGATTATCGAATTTCTACGCCAGTTCTTTGAAGACGAAAATCTTAAAGTGCGCTTCCGTCCGTCTTATTTCCCGTTTACGGAGCCGTCCGCAGAAGTGGACATTGCCACGAATTTATTCGGTGACGGCCGTTGGATCGAAGTCTTGGGTTGCGGCATGGTGCACCCGAATGTATTGAAAAACGTCGATGTGGATGCCGAGCAGTATTCCGGGTTTGCGTTCGGATTAGGTGTGGAGCGCTTAGCGATGTTACGTTATGGCGTGACGGATTTGCGCCAGTTCTTTGAGAACGACCTTCGTTTTTTGAAACAGTTTAAATAATCACCAGGCCTGATGAGAAGATAAGCATTATGAAAGTAAGTGAAAGTTGGTTAAGAGAGTGGACGAACCCGGAATGGGATTCTCAAACCTTAGCGGAAGAATTGAGTTTGGCCGGCCTGGAAGTGGATGGCGTCGAGCCGGTGGCTCCCGATTTTTCAAATGTTGTTGTGGGTCATGTGGTGTCGGTGGAAAAGCACCCGGACGCCGATAAGTTGAATGTCACCCAGGTGGATGTCGGCGAAGAAGAAAACCTGCAAATCGTCTGCGGCGCACCCAACGTGGTGGCCGGCATGAAAGCCTGTTGTGCGAAAGTCGGTGCCGTGTTACCGGGCGATTTCAAAATCAAAAAGGCCAAGCTGCGCGGCGTGCCATCACACGGCATGCTATGCGGGGCCACCGAAATTGGCTTGCCGGATGACGGGGTTGATGGCCTGTATGTGCTGCCGCAAGAGGCGCCGATTGGTCAAGATATACGTGAGTATTTGAATTTGGACGATCACGTCATTGATGTGGACCTAACACCGAATCGAGCGGATTGCTTGAGTGTGGAAGGTGTGGCACGTGACATTGCCGCGATCGGAAATGTGGCATTGACCGTTCCGTTTGAAAGCCAGGAAGTGGCGAAACACGGCGCTTGTTCACAAGGTGTTGTGGTCGAACAAGCTCAAGCCTGCCCGAAATATCTTGGGTGTGTGGTGGACGGCTTGAATCCGCAGGCCGAAACACCGCTTTGGATGAAGCAGCGCCTGGAACGCGGTGGCGTTTCACCGAAAACCTTTTTGGTGGATGTGACCAATTATGTGTTGCTGGAATTGGGACAGCCGATGCATGCGTTTGATGCGGATAAACTGCAAGGGGATATTCAAGTCCGTTATGCGCAATCGGGTGAAACGTTGGTGACGCTGGATGAAAAAGAGCTGACGCTGCAAGACGACACCTTGGTGATTGCCGATGATTCCGGCGCCATTGCGTTGGCGGGTATAGGGCGGTCACTCAACGGCCGTATCGGACACGACACAGCGGATTTTTCTGGAATGCGCGCATTTTGCACCGCTGACCATTATCGGAAAAGCACGTCAATACGGTTTGCATACCGATTCGTCCCACCGTTTCGAGCGAGGCGTGGATGCCTATTTGCCGGAACGTGCTTTGGAAAGAGCCTTGCAGTTGATTACCGATATTGCCGGTGGGCAGGTTTCTGAGGTGTCTTCGACGGTTTCTGTCGAAAATTTGCCAAACCCTGCACCGATTGTACTGCGGCCGGAGCGTGTGGCGAAACTGTTGGGTGTTGATTTACTCAATGCTGAAATCGAAGCGATTTTCGAGCGCTTAAACTTTGATGTGAAGGCGATTGACGGCGGTTGGGAGATGACGGCACCAACGTATCGTTTTGATATGGAAATCGAAGCCGATTTGATAGAAGAAGTCGGCCGTGTATACGGTTACAACAATTTACCGGATACCGAGGTGGAGGCGCCCATGCGCTTGCCGGCGCTTCCTGAAGCGGAACAGGAGTTGTATGTCATCCGTAAGGCGCTGGTGAACCGAGATTATTTTGAAGTGGTGACTTATTCGTTTGTCGAAGAGGACTTGCAGGCTAAGCTGGTACCCGACAGTCCGGCCATCTGTCTAAAAAATCCGATTTCCGATGATATGAAGGCGATGCGCACTACCTTGTTCCCCGGGTTGTTGCAAACGGTCTCCTATAACCAGAAACGTCAACAAAGCCGTATTCGCATTTTCGAATCCGGTTTGGTGTTCAATATTCAGGACGGTGAAACCTTGCAAACACCGATGATTGGTGGCGCGATTGTGGGCGATCTGCATCCGCAAAATTGGGCGGGGGATAACCGTGCCGCTGATTTCTTCGATTTGAAGGGGGATGTAGAGACGTTGCTGGAAATGAGTCATGTACTGGGTCAGGTACGTTTTGAAGCGCGAGAATATCCGATGTTGCATCCAGGCAGTCGGCCGCGATTGTTAAAGACGGTCGTACGGTTGGGGTAATGGGGCAATTGCATCCAAGCCTGGTGAAGACTACCGGTGTGTCCGGTAAAGTGTATGTGTTCGAATTACGCTTGGATGCGATCTCCAAAGCGCAGGTGCCACAGGCCAAGCCGATTTCCAAGTTCCCGGAAGTACAGCGTGATTTGGCGTTTGTCGTGTCGGAAAGCTTGCCGATGCATGATTTGTTGGATGCCATTCAGCAGGTTGAATCGGATATTTTGCAAGGTGTGGAAGTCTTTGATATTTATCGCGGCCAAGCTGTCGGGGAAGGGCGTAAAAGTGTGGCCTTGGCCCTGAAAATACAACACCAAGAGCGCACGCTTCAGGATGAAGAAGTTGATGCGCTGGTATCACAAGTAATTGATATGGCAAAAGAAAAAGTCCAGGCCGAGTTGCGGCAATAATGGATGACGGATTGAATAAAAGTTGAATTAACCGCCTTGAAAAGGTTTAATTGACGTATTGTATTGAGAGGAAAAGACATGGCATTGACCAAAGCAGACCTTGCGGAAACCCTATCGGAAAAGTTCGGTTTCAATAAGCGTGAATCCAAAGAGTTGGTGGAACAGTTTTACGATGAGATGTCGGATATTCTGGTCAAGGGTGAGCAGATCAAGCTTTCGGGCTTTGGCAACTTTGAACTGAAGGACAAAAGTGCCAGGCCTGGTCGAAATCCAAGAACGGGTGAAGATGTACCGATTTCGGCACGCCGTGTGGTCACCTTCAAGCCCGGTCAGAAATTGCGAGCTCAGATAGATAACTATGGTAAAGCCTAAATCGACGGACAAACCGAAGCAACTGGAAATCGATTTACCCGATAAGAAGTACTTCACCATCGGGGAAGTCAGTGAGTTCTGCCAGTTGAAATCGCATGTTTTGCGTTATTGGGAGCAGGTGTTTCCACAGCTGCAACCCAGCAAACGCCGTGGTCGGCGTTATTATCAACGACGCGATGTCGAAATGGTCATTGAAATCAAATCGTTGCTACACGAGCAAGGATTTACCATTCCGGGCGCCAAGGCCCGATTAAGCAAATCCGATGTGTTGGAAGCCGACTTGAAAGGGGAAGCGGAGAATGCGATGGGGTTACTTCAACAGATGCGTTCGGAATTGAAAGAATTCCAACGCTACCTCAGCCAGCGCTATTAAGCGTCGGCAGCAGATATTTAAATACTAGATACTTTTCGGGTATCGATCCAAAATCAAATTTCGAATAATCTGATCCAGCGTTTCGTCGAAACGGTAATCCGGGTTCGTCAAAGTGAAGACGTTGTGGGATGAGACCACCATGTGGGTTTCGTACTGGGACTTTTTGCAGCCGACCATGTGTTGACCCAAATGATCGAGATAATGCTCGTTGGGGTGGATGGTTTTGAATGTTGGATGGCCGTTCGGACCGAGTGCAATGAGAACGTGATCTTCCGGTTGGATGGGGCGAGTGGGTAAGTGCATTGTAATCTCTTATGTGTTATCCAGTTAAGCGCGTTGCTGTCCCTGGTAATCGGCGTACTCTTCTTCCATTTCCTCGGCGTCGGGAGCGGTTTCCGGGTGTTTTAGCCGCCATATACGAATGAATTTATCACTGTCCAAGCGCTGTTGCAAGAGGGTTATGGCGGCAATGTATTGATCGATGTAGATGTAATTCTGTTTTTTCAAGCTTTGCCAAAGATGGCGGTATTTTTTGGGTAGAAAGTCTTTGAAGTGCGGAATCAAGCCGTCTTCCGTTTCGGCTTCCTTGATGCGCCGCATGACTTCCAGGCGGGCTTGGTAGCGGAACTTCTGTTCGTATTGGTCAATCATTTTGCCGACAACGAATAAAATACCGGCCGAGACGATGAAGCTTAGGATAAAGTAACCGGTCGCAAAGGTGCCAACCAAGGTGAATACGACCAACAGAATCGCGGTAATCGGCATGGTCAGTACGAATAACCAAGCATTGTTGCCTTTCAGCTCATCGGTGATTTCCTGCATATTGAAATCGTCCAAATTCACGGCATGCAGCGTTCCAGCATTTCTTCCGCCGTCGGGGTGCGCGGTTCGAGCACCATGTCTTCCTGAGAGCCGTCCGGCAAGTCGTTTTCAGTTGTTTCCATAAGGGGTAATGGCTCTGGCGTTTAGATTTCGTTCAGGGTTTCTTTTTGGGTTTGCACTGCATTTTGCATTTTATTGTATGTCGAGTGTGGGTCTCAAGGCAATAGGCGGTTAATTCTCCGCCCCATAAACAGCCGGTGTCGGTGGAGTGGATGTTGTAGGCATCGACGGCACGAGGGTGGACCAGTGTCCGAAAAAGATTTCATGGTCTTTGTTTTTGCGGTTGCCGTGTGCAAACCACGGCTGATAATGCTTTTTCAATGAGTCGACTTGATTCGGTGACATTTTTTGTTTGAATTCGAGTTTGCCTTTGTCGTCACAGTAACGCATTCGAGCAAACGCATTGACGATATAGCGAATGCGTTCCCAGCCGGTGAGTGTTTCTTGCCATTCTCTCGGTTCGGAACCGAAGAGGTGTTCCCGGATAAAGGTTTGCCAAGCATCGGATTGTAAGTGGTGCTCGACTTCACGGCTGTGGGTTAAGGCTTCCGCGATTGTCCATTGCGGGGGGATTCCTGCATGCACCATCGCGACGGAAGGTAGTCGTGTTTCACGACCAGCGGTTGGCGGCGTAACCAGTCAAGCAATTCCGGTGCGTCTTCGGATTGGAGAATGTCCGTCAAAGTATCCGATTTTGAGACGTATTTTTCGAGGCCGGAGTAGGCCGCCAGCAAGTGAAAATCATGGTTGCCCAAGACCGTTTTGCCCCGGCCGGATTCTTCGACTGATTTCACGAAAGTCAGGCACTCCAGAGATTTCGGGCCTCGATTGACGATGTCACCGGCGAACCAAAGCACGTCGTGCTGTTCGTCATATTCAATGGCCGCCAGCAGTTCCATCAGTTCGTCGAAGCAACCCTGCAAGTCGCCAATGACATAGGTCGCCATCAAATGGCCCCTTTGGCCGTGTAACAGTCCGCCAGTGCGACAAAGTCGCGACGGACAAAGTTTCCGCACGATCGGATGGTCGGACGCCGCAGGCCTCAATCTCATCGTCCGTCAGCCAACCTTTCAAGTTATTACGTAAGGTTTTGCGTTTTTGCGAGAAGGACTGGCGCACCAAGTCGGAAAGGTCGCTTTCGGATGTCGCCGAATAAGGCTTGGTTTGGTAGGGCGTTAAACGGATAATGGCGGAATCCACTTTTGGCGGCGGCGTGAAGTTTTCGGGGCCAACCGTGAACAGATACTCGGTGGCACAAGCGTATTGCAACATGACACTTAAACGGCCATAGGTTTTACTGCCCGGTTCGGCCGTGATGCGTTCCACGACTTCTTTTTGCAACATGAAGTGCATATCAGTAATACGGTTCCCGTATTGCATCAGATGAAACAAGAGCGGGCTTGAAATGTTATACGGTAAGTTGCCGACCACGCGCAGGCGGTCGTTTTCATCTTTCAGCAGTTGATGGTAATCGAAGTCAGTGCATCGGTGTGATGTAAATGGAAGGCTGGATAGTGACCGAGTTTTTGTGTCAGAGGTCCAATCAAATCGTTATCGATTTCGATGATGTCGAGAATCTTTACGACTTCCAGTAATGGTTGAGTCAGTGCTGCTTCACCCGGACCGATTTCGACCAGATGCTGATCGGGCTTTGGCTGAATGGCCATGACGATTTGCTGGATAACTCGGTCGTTATTGAGAAAGTTTTGGCCGAAGCGTTTTTTGTGCTGATGGGGTTTGTTTTTTTGTGCCATCAAGCTTTCCCTTGCGACGGTATCATATCGATGGCGACTTCCAGTGCGTAGCGGAAGCTGTTGATGTCGGCTTGCCCTTTTCCGGCCAAGTCCAACGCGGTGCCATGATCCACCGAGGTGCGGACGAAGGGGAGGCCGAGAGTGACGTTCACCGCGTGCCCGAAGCCGACGTATTTCAGAACCGGCAGGCCTTGGTCGTGGTACATGGCTAAAAAGGCATCGGCTTGCTTGAGGTTGCCGGGGCTAAAGATGGTGTCGGCCGGAAGCGGACCGACCAAGTCCATGCCTTTTGCGCGTAAACGATCCAATGTTGGAATGATGACATCGAGCTCTTCGCGGCCAAGATGTCCATCTTCTCCAGCATGTGGGTTGAGGCCCATCACATAGATTTTCGGTTCGGGAATTTTGAATTGGGTTTGCAGGGATTGGTGCAGGATGCCGATGACTTCTTCCAATAATTTGGGTGTAATGGCTTGCGGCACCTCTGAAAGCGGCAAATGAGTGGTGACCAGCGGCACCCGTAGGCCAGGTGTGGCCAGCATCATCACCACGCGTTCGGTTCCCGAGCTTCGGCCAAGAGTTCGGTATGGCCGGTGAACTTCAAACCGGCGTCATTGATAATGCCTTTATGAATCGGTCCGGTGACCATGGCATCGAAGGCGCCATCTAGACAGCCCTTGATGGCGGTGTGAAGCATTTTGAGCACGTAATCGGCATTTTCAATCGCCAGTTGCCCCGGAATAGAGGCACCGCCAGGTTAATGGGCAACAGTTTGATGGTTCCGGCTAAATTTGGCGTGGCTGACCGAGACGCATCAAACATTTCGATGTGAATCGGCAGGCCGATGCGTTTGGCTCTTTCTTTGAGCAGGTCGGCATCGGCGATGACGACCCATTCAAACGGCCAGTCTTGTTGAGCCAGTTGAACGACTTGTTCCGGGCCGATGCCGGCCGGTTCTCCAGAGGTAATGACGAGTCGGTGTTGTGTCGCAGTCATTTATTCTCCGTTACCCTCGTCATGCTTCGGTAAAGGTTGCATGATTTCCGGATCATGGTATCGAATATCGACCAAAGCCTCGTCACGCAAACGGCGAAGCCAGATTTCATAGGTTTCATTGGCTTTTTTCATGCGCAGGGTTTGCATGGCCTGTTCCCGTTTGTCCTTTAACGTCACATCCTGTTGACGAATACCATCCAGATAGAGGATAACCCAACCTTCATCGGTGGCGAATGGCCGTGCGGCTTGACCCGGGTCGAGGTCGGCGATGGCTGCGAAATATTCGGCCGGTAAGTCACGGGCGGTTTGCCAGCCAGATTACCGTTGGCGTTGACGGACGCAGGGATATCGGAATATTGTTCATTGAGCTGCTTGAACTTTTCCAAACTATCGATGCTGTCAGCCAGGCTGATAAGCGTATTGCTGGGTTGTTTCAAGTGTTTGGCATCGTCCGATAAGAGGATGAAACGGTAGACATGATATTGTTTGACCAGTTGACTGTTTTTATTACGCTGGCCGTCGAGTTCAATGATGTGAAAGCCGACCGGGCTGCGGATGATGTCGCTGAACTGACCGGGTTTAAGTTGACTGAATGCTTTGGCGAAGAACGTTGGAATCTGGTCGTTGGATAACCAGCCTAAATCGCCGCCTTGCAATGCCTTGCTGCCATCGGAATAGCGCACGGCCATTTGACTGAAGTCTTCACCTTCACGCAACTTCTGTAAAACCTCTTCGGCTTTCTTGCGAGCGGCATCGCGTTGTGCCGGGGTCGCGGACTCCGGTAATCCGATCAGAATGTGTTTCAGGTGGTATTCATCGCTGTTTTCAATCAGGTTTTGACGCTGGATGAAGTTATTGATTTCGTCTTCGGTTACTTGGGTCTTGGAAAGCACTTCGGCTTCACGCAGTTTTTGAAACAACATCTGCTGGCGAATGCGTTCACGGAATTCTTGAAATCCGTTCGGACGTGCATAATTGAGACGATCACGTAATTGCAGCACTGAAAGGTTGTTTTGCTCGGCAATTTGTTGAATTTGCCCCAGCAGCTCCTCATCCGGTACTTTCAGCCCCATGCGTTTGATTTGCTGCAGTTGCAGCTTTTCCAAAATCATGCGGTCCAGCACTTTCATGTTCAGTTCGTCCATGTTGCTGACATTGATATTGCGTGTTTGCAGCTCTTGGCGCGCCAGCTCCGCTTCGCGGTCCAGTTGGCTTTTGAGAATGATGTCGTCGTTCACCACGGCGACTACGCGGTCAAGCAGTTGCGGTTGTGATTCCGACCAGGCCTGGGCGGAATGGAGCATCATAAGAAGGGGCAGCCATGTGAAAAAACGGGTCAATAATGTTGGTTTCATGCAAGTCTCTAAGCGTGATGTTTCGGTTTCGGTTTAAAAATTCAGTTTGTCGTTTAAGTATTCCTTGAACGGCGTGCCGACGGTGCTAAGTCCTTTGAACTCGATGACGTATTGGATGCTGTAATTATACAGCCCATTGTCCAGTTGTGTTTCCTTAAGTGACAGTTCCGAGGCCCAGCAACAGCTGTCGTAACGGATGGCGCTTTGGACTTCGGTTTTCGTTCTTTGGTGAAGTCGTAATTGATGTAACCACCGACGCCCCATTTCGACGTCAGTTGCCAAGTCAGGCCCGCAGCGAGGTCTTCCTGTTCACCTGGTTGGTTCTGGTTGGTGATAAGGTGCGTCATCAACAGGTTAAAGTCTGACGACAGGCCAAATTTCAAGCGACTGTTGCTGTTGGTCAGTTCATAGTTACGGTTATCGTACTGGCTGGTGGAGGCAAAGTAAACCGGCCCGGCGGTAAAGCCCAGTTTGACGTAATAGTCTGAAACGTTTTGGGTGTTTTGCGCCAGTTCCGTGTTGGTAGCCGTACTGTTGAGTGTGACCTGGCGGTCGGCGAAGTAAAAAATTTGCCCTAAACCGGCTTCGGCCAGAGGCGTGCCGTCGCGTTTCAGGAAGCGGGTGGTCAGAGCGGCGGAAACTTGGTTGGTATCGCCGATACGGTCGGAGCCCGAAAACGGTTGTAGCTGAACAGGTTGGTGAAGTCCAAGCTACGAGCGCTGGTATCAAACAGCGGAATGCGCGATTGATCCTGGTAAGGGACATAGAGGTATTGCACTTCCGGTTCCAGGGTTTGCACCATGTCGAATCCGGCGAGCGAAAAGTCGCGTTCGAAAATCAGTTTACCGTGGAGCGCATACTGCGGAACGGTGATATCGAGTTGGTTCTGCCCGGATGTGTTATAACCATTGTCTTCCATATAATAATGGACTTTATTCGCCACGGCCTCGGCTTTGAAGCTACCGTATGGTTTGTAATACTGATATTGAGCCGACGGCGAGAAGACGTTTCGCTGGGCTTCCGGTTTATGCGCTTGGGGTGCGATTTGGAATTCGGTGGAAGTGATCGGCAGATTGATGCTGACATTGCGCAGACCTTCCGTTTCGAAAGGGTGAAAATAATTGAGCGTGACTTCCGGGCGTTTTTCATAGTTGTAGGCGGCATCATCGCGTAAGCGTAAATAATTTAATATGTGAACGCCGGCTTGCAAATTGTCCTTATTGTAATTAAGGTTGATGTAGCGTTGGGTATAACTGGCGCTGTCCAGTGCGCTTTCCACCGGAATATCGGTATAGAAATATTTGTCGGATAATTCGTGCCAGAGAATATTGCTGTTCAAGCCCGGGGCCCATTGTTGTTGGGCAATTAATTTAGCACGCCACCGTTGTTCAATCTTTTCGCCGTAAGCTGGATCGCCGTTTTCGTCGATATAGCTTAAGCCTTCTTTTGAGGTAACCTGATCGTTCAAACCGGTCAAACTTAGTTGAGCGCTGCTGTTTGGGAGCAGGTAGCGGAATTCATTGTCCACGACCCAGCCGCGATCCTGCATTTTCATGACGGTCAACGTATCGTCGTAATTGGGGGCGAGATTGAAATAATAAGGTACGGCGACATAGTTCTCCGCCGTATCACGCGTCAGAGGACGGTAGCTTCCGATGGTCGGGAATAGGAAGCCGCTGGCTCGGTCGTCCATCGGGAAGTCGATGTAAGGTGTATAAAACACCGGCACGGTTTGGAAGTACAGCCAAGTGTTGTAGCCGTAAATGCGGCGTTTGTTGTTGTTGATTTGCAAATGGCCAAAATCCAGCTCCCAGTCGTATTTTCCCGAGGTCTCGATGTCGCCATTACGGGCCTGCCAACTGTACTGCACTAAGGGGCAGGTGGTGAAAGAGGCTTTTTTCGAGTTGCGCCAGGTTGGTTTTTGGTCGACATCAATTTGCTTGGCGGTGCCGTGCGCTCGAGTGTCGATGAACTGGTAACGGGCGTCTTTGAGTTGCGCGGTTTGCTTCTGATGGTTAAGGTGCGCACTCTGGCTGGTGACAATCAAGCCGTCTCGCTGGAACTGGACTTGACCAAACGCATTGGCTTCTTCGTTCAGACGGTTGAGCTGTACACGATCGGACAAAACCACCAGGCCTGGTCGTTTTAATACCACATTCCCGGTCAGGTCGTAAGTGAGTTCATCCGGTTGAGAGATGTTGTCGGCTTCAGCGGAGTGATCCGCTTGCACACCGGGTGGTGTTATCGGTGGTGCAATCCAGGCCGGTAAGCAGGCCGGGTCGTTGGAAACCGGAGAAGCGGCTTTTATCGGGCTGTCATCCGCCGCTTTCACCATAGGCGGCGCCCACAGCGGTAGCAGTAAAAACCTGATGATCGATGTACAGCTACGTCGTCTGAGCATCGATCGATGTACAGCTACGTACGTCTGAGCATCATCGATGTACAGCTACGTACGTCTGAGCATCATCGAT
>LZQQ01000079.1_pt1 | contig 16021 bp, 19 predicted proteins | sample 768581 | NCBI WGS metagenome assembly LZQQ01 (sample SAMN05207185, study PRJNA324510) | oil field metagenome | isolation source: sample BH-FW-20 from oil reservoir | place: India: Bombay High | collected 2015-11-25 | reverse complement strand
ACATGCCATGCCACCCCCTTGCGATTGAGCGCCGATTATAGGCGCAGCGCGTGCGCCGCCGCAGCCGGCGGTCGTACCAACGGGGCGAAGCCGGCGTGATGCTCAGACGGTAGTAGTGGTACATGCCATGCCACCCCCTTGCGATTGAGCGCCGATTATAGGCGCAGCGCGTGCGCCGCCGCAGCCGGCGGTCGTACCAACGGGGCGAAGCCGGCGTGACGGCTGGGCCGCCGGACGGCCTTTGCCTGCTAGAATGCACGCCCTTTTCATTGCCGCTGTGGAGTCCGCATGGCCACCCTTTCGCCCACGCTCGAACTGGCTTGCGCGCTGATCGAACGCCCCTCCGTGACACCTCGCGACGAGGGCTGCCAGGACCTGATGATGAAGCGCCTGGCAGCCTGCGGCTTCCAGGTCGAGCCGATGGACATCGAGGACGTGCAGAATTTCTGGGCGCTGCGCGGCGACGAGGGTCCGGTGCTGTGCTTCGCCGGCATACCGACGTGGTGCCTACCGGGCCGGAGTCGGCCTGGGCCGTGCCACCGTTCGCCGCCCGCGTCGACGACCAGGGCATGCTGCTCGGCCGCGGCGCCGCCGACATGAAGGGCAGCCTTGCAGCATGGTGGTGGCAGTCGAGCGCTTCGTCGCCGAACACCCGGACCATCGCGGCCAGATCGCCTTCCTCATCACCAGCGACGAGGAAGGCCCCGCGCAGTATGGCACCAAGGCGGTGGTCGAGCGGCTACGCGAGCGCGGCCAGCGGCTGGACTGGTGCATCGTCGGCGAGCCCTCGAGCACTGCGCAGCTGGGCGACGTGGTCAAGAACGGCCGGCGCGGCTCGCTGGGCGGCACCCTGACGGTCATCGGCCAGCAGGGCCACGTCGCTACCCGCACCTGGCGAGAAACCCCATCCACCTCGCCGCCCCGGCGCTGGCCGCCCTCGCTGCCGAACACTGGGACGACGGCAACGCCTTCTTCCCGCCGACCAGCTTCCAGATCTCCAACCTCAATGCGGGCACCGGCGCCACCAACGTCATCCCGGGCGCGCTGGAAGCGCAGTTCAACTTTCGTTTTTCCACCGAGTCGACGGTCGAGCAGCTGCAGCAGCGTACCGCCGCGATCCTCGACCGCTTCGACTTCGACTACCGGATCGACTGGGCGCTGTCAGGCCTGCCATTCCTCACCGAGCCCGGCGAACTGCTCGATGCCATCGCCAGAAGCATCGAGGCGGTCACCGGCCACGGCACCACGCCCTCGACCAGCGGCGGCACCTCAGACGGCCGCTTCATCGCCACCCTCGGCACCCAGGTGGTGGAGCTCGGCCGGTCAACGCCACCATCCACCAGGTGGACGAACGTGTGTTGGCCAGTGACCTCGACCTGCTGACCGAGGTCTACTACCAGACCCTGGTGCGCCTGCTCGCATGCTGATCTGTCCGCTCTGCCGAGCCCCGCTGCACGATCACGATCAGGGCGTCGCCTGCTCCGCCGGGCACCGCTTCGATCGCGCCCGCCAGGGCTATCTCAACCTGCTGCCGGTGCAGCACAAGAAGAGCCGAGACCCGGGCGACAACCAGGCGATGGTCGAGGCCCGGCGGCGCTTTCTCGATGCCGGCCACTATGCGCCGATTCGCGAACGGCTTGCGGCCCTGGCGGTCGACCGGGCGCCCACCCGCTGGCTCGACATCGGTTGCGGCGAAGGCTATTACAGCGCGCGCCTGGCCGAGGCGCTGCCGGCGGCCGAGGGCTACGCCCTGGATATCTCGCGCGAAGCGTCAAGCGTGCCTGCCGCCGGGCCCCGAGCCTGACCTGGCTGGTCGCAAGCATGGCCCGGGTGCCACTGGCCGACAGCGCGCTGGAACTGGCCACCAGCGTGTTCAGCCCGCTCGACTGGGCCGAGACGCAGCGACTGCTGCAACCCGGTGGCGCGCTGCTGATCGTCGGCCCCGCGCGCGACCACCTGCTGCAACTGCGTCAGCGCCTGTATGCCGAGGTGCGCGAGTACGACGACGGCAAGCACCTCGCCCGCGTCCCGCCGGGCATGCACCTGGCGCACAGCGAAACGCTCGAATACCCGCTCGACCTGGACCGCCCCGAGGACCGCGCCGACCTGCTGGCGATGACGCCGCACGCTGGCGCGCGGGCGCCGAACGCCGCCAGGCGGTGATCGAGCAGCCCCTGCAGGTCACGGTTGCGGTACGCTTCGACCTGATCGAGCGCGACATTGCCTGAAGGCACAGGAGAACGGCCAGCATGCGCCAACCGGATATCGAGATCTATGTGAAGGATGCCGACCAGCCGGCCATCGGCGCCTGGCTGGCGGAGGCCATCGGGCCCTGCTCCGAATGGCGGCGCCAGGGCCAGACGTTCAAGTGCCAGGCGGCGGGCATCCCGGTGACCTGGGTCCCCAACGCCGTGGGCAAGTGGCACAGCCTGCTGCTGGAAAGCGACCAGACGCCCTGGACGGACGACATCGCCTGCGCGCATGCCGCCCATCAGGCACTGGGCGTGGAAATTCGCTGTGCGCCGGGAAGCTGGCAGGAAGAGGAAGGCGAAGAGGATGCGACCGCTGGATCAGCGTGAGCCAGCAGGGAGAGAAGGAAATCATCTGGCGAACCGGCTGACCGTCGCCGCCATCGTCACGCATGCGTGGATGGTCGAAACTACCGGGGGCCCTATCCCACCGGCATTAAAAAAGCCCGTCGCAGGACGGGCTTTTCCGGATCTCAGACGCCGGAGACGTCTTCGGCCTGCAGGCCTTTCTGACCCTGAATCACCGAGAACTCGACTTTCTGGCCTTCGACCAGAGAGCGGTGACCCTCGCCGCGAATGGCGCGATAGTGGACGAAGACATCAGCACCGCTGTCACGCTGAATGAACCCATAGCCCTTGGCGTCATTGAACCATTTGACGGTTCCGATCTCACGATCAGCCATTAACACTTCTCCAACTCGCTTTTTGTTAGCCCTCTGACGAGGATCGTCTCGACGGCGCAGCAAAACGTCCTTCTTCTTATATCCGGCCTCGGGCTAGCGAGGAGCGGCTATAAAAGTCGCGTTTCAGGGCGACCGCTCATCGAGTATAAAGCAGGAAAATTTAGTTTAAAGGAATTTTTTCGGTCCGCTGCGAGCCTTGCCGCACTAGGGCTGCAGGCCGTTTCAGGGCCTTGACCGGGCGGTTTCGATCGCTTCGCTAACACCCTGAAACATCTCTGGTCCGCCTGCGCCAGCCTTTTCGGTCGCAAGCCCCTCCGTCGCACGCCCATGCCCGCGTTTTGCCGCTGGCGAAGGGATGCGGCACACTAGCCGCCCCCGGGCCCTGCCTGCCGCATTACCTCTTGTCTATGACCCGCTCCCCGCTCCGACGCCTCGTGTTCGCCGCCTTGCGCCGTGTCCTGTACCTTTGGGTGCGTTCGGAAACGATCAACCAGTCGGCCTTCGCGCTCAAGCTCGATCGCAGCCAGCCGGTGCTCTACGTGCTGCAGAAACCGTCCCTGAGCGCCTGGCGGTGCTGGATACCGAATGCATGAAAGCCGGACTGCCGCGCCCGGTGCTGCCGGTCATGGTGGGTGGGCACGAGGAACCGGCCGCCTTCTTCCACCTGATGCCGGCCGCCAGCTGGCATGGCCGGCCGCTGCCGGCCAGGGCGGCGCCGACCCTGCAGCGCGTGGTGGATGCGCTCGCGCGGCAGGCCGTCGAAAATGTCCAGGTCGTGCCCGTGAGCGTGTTCTGGGGCCAGTCGCCGGACCGCGAGACGAGCCCCTGGAAGCTGCTGTTCGCCGATTCCTGGGCGGTGACCGGCCGACTGCGTCGCCTGGTCAGTATCCTCATTCTCGGGCGCAAGACCCGCCTGCAATTCTCCGCGCCGATCCAGCTCGGCGAACTGGTCGCCCTGGCCAAGGGCAAGGAACGCACACTGCGAATGGTCCACCGCATCCTCCGGGTGCACTTTCGCAACCAGAAGGCCGCAGTCATCGGCCCGGACCTGTCGCACCGGCGCAACCTGGTCAAGGGCCTGGTGCATGCGCCCCAGGTGCGCCAGGCGATCCGCGACGAAGCCGAGCGCGAGAACATCCCGCTGGAAAAGGCCGAACGCCAGGCGCTGCGCTACGGCAACGAGATCGCCTCGGACTACGCCTACACCGTGGTGCGTTTCCTCGAACTGGTGCTGTCGTGGTTCTGGAACAAGATCTACGACGCATCCGGGTCAACAACCTGCAGCAGGTCCAGGACGCCGTGCATGGGCACGAGGTCATCTACGTGCCCTGCCACCGCAGCCACATCGACTACCTGCTGCTGTCCTACCTGCTGTTCCGCAACGGCCTGACCCCGCCGCACATCGCCGCCGGCATCAACCTCAACATGCCGGTCATCGGCAGCCTGCTGCGGCGCGGCGGAGCCTTCTTCATGCGCCGCACCTTCAAGGGCAATCCGCTGTACACCGCGGTATTCAACGAATACCTGCACACCCTGTTCAGCCGCGGCTTCCCGGTGGAGTACTTCGTGGAGGGGGGCCGCTCGCGGACCGGGCGGATGCTCCAGCCACGCACCGGCATGCTGGCGATCACCCTGCGCAGCTTCCTGCGCTCCTCGCGCCAGCCGATCCTCTTCGTGCCGGTCTACATCGGCTACGAGCGCGTGCTCGAGGGACGCACCTACCTCGGCGAACTCAGGGGCGCGGCGAAGAAGAAGGAGTCGGTGTTCGACATCTTCAAGGTGGTCGGCGCGCTCAAGCAGCGCTTCGGGCAGGTCTGGGTCAACTTCGGCGAGCCGCTGGCGCTCGACGATTTCCTCGACAGGGAGCAGCCTGGCTGGCGCCAGCAGGAGCTGGGACCGAGCTATCGACCGAGTGGCTGACCGATACCACCAACCACCTGGCCCGGCGGATCGCCGAACGGCTGAACGAGGCGACCGCGGTCAACCCGGTCAACCTGGTGGCCCTGGCGCTGCTTTCCACCAGCCGGCTGGCGCTCGACGACCGCGCCCTCGCCCGCGTGCTGGACCTCTACCTGGCCCTGTTGCGCGCGGTTCCCTACTCGCCGCACATGACCCTGCCGGAAGGCGACGGCGCCTCGCTGATCGCCTACGTCAAGGAACTCGAGCTGCTCGCCGAGCAGAAGGATGCGCTCGGCAACATCTGCTACCTCGACGAGCAGAACGCCGTGCTCATGACCTACTACCGCAACAACGTGCTGCACATCTTCGCCCTGCCGGGGCTGCTGGCGAGCTTCTTCCAGAGCAGCTCGCGGATGAGTCGCGAGCAGATCATGCGCTACACCCGCGCGCTCTATCCGTACCTGCAGGCCGAGCTGTTCATCCGCTGGGAACTCGACGAGCTGGACGAGGTGGTCGACCGCTGGCTGGCGGTGCTCGTCGAGCAGGAGCTGCTCAGGCAGGACGGCGACGTCTTCGTCCGCCCCGCCCCGAGCTCGCGCCAGTTCGTGCTGCTGACCCTGCTGTCGCGCGCCATCGTGCAGACCCTGCAGCGCTTCTACATGGCGATCGCGCTGCTGCTCAACGGCGGCCAGCTCGCGCTCACCGCCGAGGAACTGGAAAATCTCTGCACCGTGATGGCCCAGCGCCTGTCGATCCTGCATGGCCTCAACGCGCCGGAGTTCTTCGACAAGAGCCTGTTTCGGCACTTCATCACTACCCTGCTGGAACAGGGTGTGCTGCGTCGCAACGAGGCGGGCCGGCTGAGCTATCACCCGCTGCTGGGCGAACTGGCCGAAGGCGCGGCCAAACGCGTGCTGCCCGCGGAGATCCGCCTGTCCATCCGGCAGGTCGCGATGGACCGGCACCTGGATGCCGAGCCGAGCCCGACGTCGACATAGATCATTGGCTCGCCGTGTTGGGCTTCGTCGCCTCGCGCCTCAACCCAGCCATTTCTGCCATCGGAGCGATGCCTTTTCCGGCGCAAATCGGGAGGAAACAAAAAGGCGCAACCGCCACTCTTCGAGCAATAAGTTTTTCCCGTAGAGACATTAACGCTGATTTCTACCAATTTTTAGACAATGCTTGCCATACCTCGCCGACCAGCATAGCGTCTGCACCACAGAACCATTCGCCCCCGTGGTTCCGCCGTTTTCAAGGACTTCGCCATGAGCATGCTCAAAGACCCTTCGCAAAAATACCGCGCCTTCCCTGCCATCGATCTGCCGGATCGCACCTGGCCGTCGAAGAGCATCACCGAAGTACCGATCTGGTGCAGCTCGGACCTGCGCGACGGCAACCAGTCGCTGATCGAGCCGATGGATGCCGCGAAGAAGCTGCGTTTCTGGCAGACCCTGGTGAAGGTTGGCGTCAAGCAGATCGAGGCGGCCTTCCCGTCCGCATCGCAGACCGATTTCGATTTCGTCCGCACCCTCATCGAGGACGGCCACATTCCCGACGACACCACCATCCAGGTGCTGACCCAGGCCCGCGAGGACCTGATCCGCCGTACCTTCGAGTCGCTGCGTGGTGCGAAGAAGGCCATCGTCCACGTCTACAACGCCACCGCGCCGGCGTTCCGCCGCATCGTCTTCAACCAGGACAAGCAGGGCGTCATCGACATCGCGGTGAACGCCGCCAGGCTGATCAAGCAACTGGCCGCCGAGCAGCCGGAAACCCAGTGGACGTTCCAGTACTCGCCGGAGATCTTCACCTCCACCGAACTGGAGTTCGCCGTCCAGGTGTGCGATGCGGTGCTCGACGTCTGGCAGCCGACGCCGGACAACAAGGTCATCCTCAACCTGCCGGCCACCGTCGAAGTCGCCACGCCGAACGTCTACGCCGACCAGATCGAATGGTTCGGCCGCCACATCAGCCGCCGCGACAGCGTGATCATCAGCCTGCACACCCACAACGACCGCGGCACCGGCGTGGCCGCCACCGAGCTGGGCCTGATGGCCGGCGCCGACCGGGTCGAGGGCTGCCTGTTCGGCAACGGCGAGCGTACCGGCAACGTCGACCTGGTCACCCTGGCGCTGAACCTCTACACCCAGGGCATCCACCCGGGGCTCGATTTCTCCGACATCGACGCGGTGCGCAAAGTGGTCGAGGAATGCAACCAACTGCCGGTGCATCCGCGCCATCCCTACGTCGGCGACCTGGTGCATACCGCGTTCTCCGGCTCGCACCAGGACGCGATCCGCAAGGGCTTCGCCCAGCAGAAGCCGGACGCCCTCTGGGAAGTGCCCTACCTGCCGATCGACCCGGCCGACATCGGCCGCAGCTACGAGGCGGTGATCCGGGTGAACAGCCAGTCCGGCAAGGGCGGCATCACCTACCTGCTGGAGCAGGAATACGGCATCAGCCTGCCGCGTCGCATGCAGATCGAGTTCAGCCAGGTGGTGCAGAAGGAAACCGACCGCCTGGGGCTGGAGATGACCGCCGCGCAGATCTACGGCCTGCTCGACAGCGAGTATCTGCAGGCCGCGGCGCCCTACGCGCTCAAGGGGCACCGCCTGCAGGAAGAGAACGGCACCAGCGCCGTGGACGTCGAGGTGGTGGTCGACGGCGAGACGCAGCACTGGCGCGGGGTCGGCAAGGGCCCGCTGGAAGCGCTGGTCGCCTGCCTGCCGGTGAAGGTGGAGATCATGGACTACCACGAGCACGCGATCGGCGCCGGCACCCAGGCCAGGGCCGCGGCCTACATCGAGGTGCGGCTCGACGGCCAGCGCCCGCTGCACGGCATCGGCGTCGACGAGAACCTCACCACGGCCAGCTTCCGGGCGCTGTTCAGCGCTCTGAACCGAGCGCTGCGCGAAGGCCAGACGCAAGCTGCCTGACTCGGGGCCACAAGAAGGCAGGAAGAATAAGGGCGCCACTGGCGCCCTTATTCATTCCGGTCGATGCTCAGCCGAAGGTGAACGGATCGGCATCCTGGTAGGCCGGGAAGCGCTCGCGGTAGGCGGCGAGGCCCTCGGCCGACAGGCGGGTGCGGAACACGCCGTCGCCGGCCTCGGCCGCCAGCAGGGCGTCGCCCTGGAAATCCAGCACCTGGCTGTCGCCGCTGTAGGGATGCCCCTTGCCGTCGGTACCGACGCGATTGACCGCCGCCACGTAGCACAGATTCTCGATCGCCCGCGCGGCAGCAGCCGGTTCCAGTGCTGTCGGCGCGCGGCCGGCCAGTTGGCGGTGTAGACCAGCAGGTCGGTGTCATAGGGATCGCGGCTCCACACCGGGAAGCGCAGGTCATAGCAGATCAGCGGGCGCACCCGCCAGCCGTTGACCTCGAACAGCGCCTGGCGATCGCCCGCGGTGTAGTGCTTGTGCTCCCCCGCCATGCGGAACAGATGGCGCTTGTCGTAGTGCGCCAGGCTGCCATCCGGACGCGCCCACAGCAGCCGGTTGTAATGGCGGCCGTCGCCGGCCCGGATGATCAGGCTGCCGGTGACCACCGCATCCAGCGCCTGGGCCTGCCGGAGCATCCAGGCGGTGCTGGTCCCGCCCACGTCCTCGGCCAGTTCCGCCGACTCCATCGAGAAGCCGGTGGTGAACATCTCGGGCAGGACGATCAGATCGGCACCGCGCGCCCGGGTCAGCAGATCGGCGAAATGCGCCCGGTTGCGTTCCGGGTCCTGCCAGGCCAGGTCGGTCTGGACCAGTGCGATTTCCAGGTCGGCTTTGCTCATGTCTCCCCCTAGCCTTAGATGGCGCCGAGCCGCTCGGCCGCCTGGCGCAACGTGTCCTCGCGCTTGGCGAAGCAGAACCGCACCAGCCGCGCCTCGCGCGGCGGCTCCTGGTAGAACACCGAAATCGGAATCGCCGCGACCCCATGCTCCTGCGTCAGCCAGCGCGCCATGGCCACGTCGTCGAGGTCGGGCCGGATCGCGGAGTAGTCCGCCAGCTGGAAATAGGTGCCGGCGGCACGCTGGAAGCCGAAGCGCGAGCCGGCCAGCAGGTCGCAGAACAGGTCGCGCTTGGCCTGGTAGAAGGCCGGCAGCTCCAGCACATGGTTCGGCTGCTGGGCCATGAAGTCGGCCAGCGCCCACTGCAGCGGCGTGACGCCGGTGAAGCTGACGTACTGGTGGATCTTGCGCAGTTCGGCGGTCAGCGCCGGCGGGGCGATGACGTAGCCGGTCTTCCAGCCGGTGACGTGGTAGGTCTTGCCGAAGGAGCTGACGACGAACGCACGCCGGTACAGCTCCTCGTGGCGCAATACGCTGGCATGCTCGGCGCCGTCGTAGACCAGGTGTTCGTAGACCTCGTCGCTGAGCACGTAGATGTCGCGGTCGCGGATCAGCGCGGCCAGGCGGTCGAGGTCCCCGCGCCGGAGCAGGGCCCCGCTGGGGTTGTGCGGCGTGTTGAGGACGATCAGCCGGGTGCGCGGCCCGATGGCATCGGCCAGTCGCTGCCAGTCGATGGCGAAATCCGGGAGCGTCAGCGGCAGGTGGATGCAGGTGCCGCCGGCCAGCTGCACCGAGGGTTCGTAGCTGTCGTAGCAGGGATCGAAGACGATGGCCTCGTCGCCCTGGCGACCAGCGCCTGGATGGCGCAGAAGATCGCCTGGGTGGCGCCCGGGGTGATGGTCACCTCGGCCTCGGGGTCCACCGCGCGCCCGTAGAGCGAAGCCACTTTGGCGGCGACCTGCTCGCGCAGGGCCGGCAAGCCGGTCATGGGGGCGTACTGGTTGTGCCCGGCCATCACGTGGCGGGTCACGGCTTCGCGCAGGGCGTCCGGACCGTCGAAGTCCGGAAACCCCTGGGACAGGTTGATCGCCCCCGTCTGCGCCGCCAACTGCGACATGGTGGTGAAGATGGTGGTTCCGACGTTCGGCAGCTTGCTGGTAATCATCGACAGTCTCGCTGGAAGCTGTGGGCGGAAGGGCTGGACCAAGGAGCGGATGCGCCCGCCTGGACCAGCCTCCAGCCTACAGCGCGGTTCATCGTCTTTAACGCTTGTCCTTGCGCTTCTTCTCCGCCTTCTTGTGGTGGCTCATCAACCGCCGCTTCTTGTTCACCTGGCGATCCGTGAGCTTGTTCTTCTTGCCCTCGTAGGGGTTCTCGCCGCCCTTGTATTCGATGCGGATCGGCGTGCCGACAAGCTTCAGCACGCGCCTGAAGGTGTTCTCCAGGTAGCGCGTGTAGGACTTGGGCACCGACTCCACCTGGTTGCCGTGGATCACGATCAGCGGCGGGTTGGCGCCGCCCAGGTGAGCGTAACGCAGCTTGATGCGCCGGCCGTTGACCATCGGCGGCTGGTGCTCCTGCACCGCGTCCTCGAGGATCTGCGTCAGGCGGCTGGTCGGCCAGCGGGTCACCGCCGAGCTGAAGGCGTTCTGCACCGAGCGGTAAAGGTGGCCGACGCCGGTGCCATGCAACGCCGAGATGAAGTGGATGTCGGCGAAATCGACGAAAAACAGCCGGCGCTCCAGTTCGGTCTTGACGTAGTCACGCTCGCCCGGCTGCATGCCGTCCCACTTGTTCAGCGCGATGACCAGCGCGCGGCCGGTTTCAAGCACGAAGCCGAGCAGGTTCAGATCATGCTCGACCACGCCTTCGCGGGCGTCCATCACGAAGATGACCACGTTGGCGTCCTGGATCGCCTGCAGCGTCTTGACCACCGAGAATTTCTCGACCGCCTCGAATATCTTGCCGCGCCGGCGCACGCCGGCGGTGTCGATCAGGGTGAACTTCTCGTCGTCCCGCTCGAAGGGAATGTAGATGCTGTCGCGGGTGGTGCCAGCCTGGTCGTAGACGATCACCCGCTCCTCGCCGAGCATGCGGTTGACCAGGGTCGACTTGCCCACGTTGGGCCGGCCGATGATGGCGATCTTGATGCCGTCCTTCTCGCTCGGCCCCGGCACGCGGGTCTGCACCGGCTCGCCTTCGGCGTTCAGCGCCTCGACGGTTTCGCCCTCCGCAGCCTCGGCTTCGGCATCCTTGGGAAAGATGCCCAGCGCCTCCTGCAGCATGTGGCTGATCCCGCGCCCGTGGGCCGCGGCGATCGGCAGGGCGTCGCCCAGGCCCAGGGGGCTGAACTCCGCGCGGCGATGTCGGGATCGACCGTGTCGACCTTGTTGGCGACCAGGAAACTGCGCTTGTTCCGCTTGCGCAGGTGCTCGGCGATCATCTGGTCGGCGGCGGTCATGCCGGCGCGGGCATCGACCATGAACAGGACGGCGTCGGCCTCCTCGATGGCCTGCAGCGACTGCTCGGCCATCTTGGCGTCGATACCCTCCTCATCGCCCGAGATTCCGCCGGTATCCACTACGATGTAGGTGCGGCCCTGCCACTTGGCTTCGCCGTACTGGCGGTCGCGGGTCAGCCCGGCGTACTCGGCCACGATCGCGTCCCGGCTCTTGGTCAGGCGGTTGAACAGGGTCGATTTACCAACGTTGGGGCGGCCCACCAGGGCGATTACGGGAACCATGCGGCTCTCCACTTGAATTCGATCGGAAAACACGACGGCCGCTGCCAGGGCAGCGGCCGAGGATCCAGCGCCCCCGCAACCGGGGGCATGCTGTCGGGGCGCCCGGTCAGCGGATGGTCATGGCGACCAGGCTGCCGTCGTTGGCGTAGACGTAGAGCCAGTCGCCTTCCACCACCGGCCGTGCGCGGATGCCGGAACTGTCAATCCGGGTCCGCCCCACGAAACGGCCGTCCACCTGGCTCAGCAGGTGGAGATAGCCCTGGCGGTCGCCCACCACGACATAGCTGGAGAACACTTCCGGCGCCGACAGTTCGCGGCGGGCCAGCTGGTCGTTGCTCCACAGCACGGTGTTGGAACGCTCGTCGATGCCCTGCACGGTACCGTTGGCCAGGCTCAGGTAGACGCTGCCATAGCCCAGCGCCACGCCCGAGGCGCTGGATGCGTCGCGCTGCCAGAGCACGCGGCCGCTTTCCAGGTCGAGCACCGCGGCACGCCCCTGGTAAGTCACCACGTAGAGCTTGCCGCCGGACATCAGCAGGCCGCCGTCGATGTCCACGACCCGCTCGAGTTCCGAACGCCCCTGCGGAATGGCCACCCGCTGATCCCAGATCGGCAGGCCGCGACGGGTGTCCACCGCGATCACGCGGCCGGTCGACAGCCCGGCGATAGCAGCTGGTTGGTCAGCAACGGGGCACCGGTACCACGCAGGGTCAGCACCGCCGGCGAGTTCTCGTAGCGCCAGCGCTGCGCGCCGGTGTCGGCTTCGAGCGCCACCAGGTTGTCGTCCTGCGTCTGCACCAGCACGATGTCGCCGTTGATCGCCGGCGCGACAGCACTTCGCTGCGGACGTTGGCTCGCCAGCGCTCCTCGCCGCTTTCGACGTCGAGGGCAATCACCGCCCCGTTGAGCGTGCCGACCAGCACCAGGCCGTAGCCGGCCCCGACGCCGCCGGACACTCGCACGTCCAGTTCGGTCTTCCAGTTGACCTTGCCGGTCTCGCGGTCCATCGAGAGCACCAGGCCCTCGACGTCGGCGGCATAGATCTGGCCGCCGTATACCACCGGTGTCAGCAGGTTGTAGGTCTCTCCCTGCCCTTCGCCGATCGAGCGGCTCCACTGCTTGTCCAGCACCACCTCGGGCTTGAAGTCCACCAGCTCGGCAGGCTCCGGCTCCTTCGAAGAATTGCTGCTACAGCCGACCACCAACAGCGCCAGCGCCAGCAGCGCCGCATTCTTCCACTGCATCACGTTCATGCGTCTCCCCGCGCCAGATCGTCGAGCTTGAGCTGCAGACCGCCGACGGCGGCGTCTGGCGAAAGCCGTTCCTTCGCCCGGGTGTAGGCGGCATGGGCTTCGTCCAGGCGCCCGAGCTGGACCAGCAGGTCGCCCTTGAGCTCCTCCCGGCCGGCGGCAAAGGAGGCCGGCGCCTCGCCATCGAGCAGCGCCAAGCCTTCGTCGGCCTTGTCCTGCGCCGCGAGCACCCGCGCCAGGCGCTGGCGAGCCAGCTCGCCCAGCGTCTCGCTGGCCGGATCGTCCAGCACTGCGCGCAGCTCGGTCACGGCGTCCGCGGGCTCGCCCGCCTCCACCGCTACCTTCGCCAGGAACAGGCGCGCGTACTGCGCATAGTCGCTGCCGCCATAGCTCTTCGTCAGCTCGCCGCCGAGCCGGGCGATCTCCGCACGGTCGGGCTCGGCGGTGCTGAGCACCTGGGTCAGCAGCTGCTGATAGAGCGCCGAGGCGTTCTGCGCCTGATTCGTTTCATGGCTCTTCCAGGCCTGCCAGCCGACCACCGCGGCGAGCGCGAGCACCGCACCGGCCACCAGCGGCTTGCCACTGCGCTGCCAGAACTCCCTGAGTTGCGCCAGTTGTTCGTCTTCGGTCGCCGAGGTCACCTCGTCACTCCTTTCCCATGCATGCGTTGTGTTGTGCCTGCTCCACGCAGGCGGACAGACGCTCGGCAAGAGCGTCCCAGGCGATGCTCTGCTGCTCGCCGTCCTCGCGAAGCGGCTTGCAACCTACCACGCGTGCCGCCAGTTCGTCCTCTCCGAGAATGAGCGCGAAGCGCGCCCCGCTCTTGTCGGCCTTCTTGAACTGGCTCTTGAAACTGCCGCCCCCGGCGTTGACCAGCAGGCGCAGCCCCGGCAGCGCGTCGCGCAAGCGCTCGGCCAGGGTCACGGCCGCGAGCTCGGCGGCTTCGCCGAAGGCACAGATGTAGGCATGTGCCGGCTGCTCGAGGGTCTCGGGCACCACCGCCAGGGTTTCCAGCAGCAGCACCAGCCGCTCGATGCCCATGGCGAAGCCCACGCTCGGCGTCGGCTTGCCGCCGAACTGGCCGACCAGGCCGTCGTAGCGGCCGCCGCCACACACGGTGCCCTGGGCGCCCAGGCGGTCGGTGACCCACTCGAACACCGTGCGTCCGTAGTAGTCGAGCCCGCGCACCAGCCCCGTGTTGATCTGGTAGGCGATGCCCATGGCGTCGAGGCGGTTCCTGAGCCCCTCGAAGTGCAGCCGCGACTCCTCGTCGAGGAAATCCGAGAGCACCGGTGCGCCCGCCAGCAGCGCCTGGGTTTGCGCATTCTTGCTGTCGAGGATGCGCAGCGGATTGGTGGTCAGGCGGCGCTGGCTGTCCTCATCGAGTTGCTCGAAACGCTGCTGCAGGTAGTCGACCAGGGCGTCGCGGTAGCGCGCCCGCGCCTCGCTGGAACCGAGGCTGTTCAATTGCAGCGACACCGCATCGGCCACGCCGAGCCGGCGCCACAGGCGCGCGGTCAGTGCGATGAGCTCGGCGTCGACATCCGGTCCCGGCAGGTTGAACACCTCGACGCCGATCTGGTGGAACTGCCGGTAGCGTCCCTTCTGCGGCTTCTCGTAGCGGAACATCGGGCCGGCGTACCACAGCTTCTGCACCTGGCCGCCGCCAGTCAGGCCGTGTTCCAGCACCGCGCGCACGCAGCCGGCCGTGCCTTCCGGACGCAGGGTCAGCGATTCCTCGTTGCGGTCGCGGAAGGTGTACATCTCCTTGTCGACCACGTCGGTGCCTTCTCCGATGCCGCGCGCGAACAGTTCGGTGAACTCGAGGATCGGCAGGCGGATCTCCTGATAACCATAACCCTCGAGCAGTTCGGCGAAGGTGTTTTCCAGGTAGCGCCACACCGGGGTCTGCCCGGGCAGGATGTCGTTCATCCCGCGGATGGCTTGCAACGTCTTGCTCAAGTGAATTCCTTATTGGGTCAGCTGCGGGCGATGAGCGCCGCGTCGGCTTCGGCCTTTTCCGCGGCTTTGCGGCGAATCAGCGATTCGAGCTGGTCGACCAGGTTCTCGTTGGTCAGCTTCTGCGCCGGCTTGCCGTCGATGTACACCAGGTTGTTCGGCGTGCCGCCGGTCAGGCCGATATGCGCTTCCTTGGCTTCGCCGGGCCCGTTGACCACGCAGCCGATCACCGCCACGTCGAGCGGCACAAGCAGGTCGTCCAGGCGCCCCTCGAGCTCGTTCATGGTCTTGACCACGTCGAAGTTCTGCCGCGAGCAGCTGGGGCAGGCGATGAAGTTGATCCCGCGCGAACGCAGGTGCAGCGACTTGAGGATGTCGAAACCGACCTTGATTTCCTCCACCGGATCGGCGGCGAGGGAAATCCGGATGGTGTCGCCGATGCCCTCGGCGAGCAGCATGCCGAGGCCGACCGCCGACTTCACGGTGCCGGAACGCAGCCCGCCGGCTTCGGTAATGCCCAGGTGCAGGGGCTGCTCGATCTGCCTGGCCAGCAACCGGTAGGCCTCGACCGCCATGAACACGTCCGAGGCCTTCACGCTGACCTTGAAGTCCGGGAAATTCAGCCGGTCGAGGTGCTCGACATGGCGCAGCGCGGATTCCACCAGCGCCTCGGGGGTCGGCTCGCCGTACTTCTTCTGCAGGTCCTTCTCCAGCGACCCGGCATTGACCCCGATGCGGATCGGAATGCCCTTGTCGCGAGCCGCCTCGACCACCGCCCGTACGCGATCCTCGCGGCCGATGTTGCCGGGATTGATGCGCAGGCAGTCGACGCCGAGTTCGGCCACGCGCAGGGCGATCTGGTAATCGAAATGGATGTCGGCGACCAGCGGCAGCTGCACCTGCCGCTTGATCTCGCCGAAGGCTTCGGCCGCCTCCAGGGAAGGGACCGAGACGCGCACGATGTCGGCGCCGGCGTCCTGCAGTCTGCGGATCTGCGCGACGGTGGCGGCCACGTCGCAGGTCTCGGTATTGGTCATGCTCTGCACGGCGATGGGCGCATCCCCGCCGACCGGCACGCTGCCTACCCAGATCTTGCGCGAAACGCGCCGCTTGATGGGGGATTCGGAATGCATGGTCTCACTGTCCAAGCTTGAAACGCGCCGTCTGGCCGCGCGTGTACTGAGTCAGGTTGACGGGCTCGCCATTGAAGCTCATCTGCACGCCCGGCGCGTAGCCCAGGTGCACGTCCAGCGGCGGCTGCCCGGTGACCGCGTGACTGGCGCCCTGGCGAACCAGCGCCCGAGCAGGACCTCGCCGCTGGCGTCGACGATGCGCACCCAGCAGTCCGCGGTGAAATTCATCGAAAGCCGGGCCTGGCCGGCCTCGGGCGCGGCCTCCGCTGCCGGCGCGGCTGCGGCCTGTTCCGTGGCCGGCGCCTGCGTCAGTGCGGGCTCGCCCT
>LZQQ01000078.1_pt1 | contig 16100 bp, 20 predicted proteins | sample 768581 | NCBI WGS metagenome assembly LZQQ01 (sample SAMN05207185, study PRJNA324510) | oil field metagenome | isolation source: sample BH-FW-20 from oil reservoir | place: India: Bombay High | collected 2015-11-25 | reverse complement strand
GGCCGAGAACGGCACGAAACAGTACAAGGTCTCACCGGAATTGCTAAGGCCCCTTCGGGACGTAAAGTAAGTCCAGTACGTCGTGGAATGAACGCTTACCGCGTAGCGTCGCGTTCCGCGGCCAGAACCAAGTGAATGCCACTGGCTGCCGCCATTTCAATCACAGCGGTGCGAGACTCGTTAAGCCAGCCCCAAGCTGCTTGGACTTCCGCCCCAAGTGGTCCTTGGACGGTACTGAGGTGTGTTGGCCAGACGCTTACCAGAAACCCAAGGAGGTCTTTACTAGAATGCCCTTCAAAACAGAAAACCCGCCTTGATGGCGGGTTTTCTTTTATAGGAGCCGTGACCTTGATTACCTGGTTCAACCAAGGGTGGCTAAGCCCATTGGGGTGATTTCTCGGAACCGCGATGTTCTGTCGACGCTCACCACGGCCCCGAATGCCTTCAACGTCGCACCTGGATCTATCGCCTCCAGCCGGTTGAAGTCCAAGGTTTCCCATTGATCACGAGAGATCAGCGCCGAGATTACGTACTGATCCCCGATACTCCCCGTTGCCAAGTCTGTGCGCTGAATGTACCCGGAAGCAAGGCACTTTTGGATGCCTGGGAGCAAGGCAAAAACCTCCCCAACCACGCGGAAAACGGTGCCGTAGCAAAGTGAGACGAAGTCCTTACGAGTCTGAGCTTCGGACCGGGTTTTGAAGGTGAGCTTGCCATTGCCCCTGGCTTCAGCCGTTCGGTTGGGCACATCCCCTTCATCAGGCAAATCTATGTCCAGAGCAATGCCCGAAACGTCATGCGAGAACTCGTACTCGAGGAGCGTTTCTTTCGGCCAGGCAATGCCGGATAGCACATAATCGAGGGCACGCTCCATCTGAGCGCTGTATCCCTTTGCGGCAAGTCGGATGGCCTTATCAATGTCGGATCGCGCCTTCTCGTGAGCGTCACGTGCAGCGGTCCACTCGAAAAGATCTTGCTGGTACTGTGCTTCTAGTTCCTGAGCCTCCTTTTCCATCTTAGAACTCCGCAGGAGCATCTTGTCGAGCAGCCCTGGAGCGTCCGTTGAAGGTCGCCGCGGTTCGTCACGATCGAATGCCGGTGGTAGCGCCGGCAGAGAACCCGGCCGAGGGGTCATCATATGAGCCGATAGGCACTCATCGAGCGCCTGGTTGATCTTGGCTGCAGCTTTTTCCAGAAGCGCCTGGATCTCGTCACTCTTCTCTACCTTCACCCTCTTCACGATTGCCGGCGGAAGGGGAGCGTCTTCCAAGTCGGTGATAATCAACGAACCATCATCGTCGACTTTGACCTTGATCGGCCCGGAATAGCCTGCCGAGGCTGCAGCAGGGTTTGGCGCGTTCCTTGTCCCTGATCGATCCAGCCGTTCACGATAAGCGAGGCCGGTCCCAGGCAGGCCAGCGTTGAGGTAGGTACCGCGCTTGCCCATCGTTAAGCTTAGTCCACGTGGCCCAACAGAGGTGCTGATACCCGACCCGCTGATGTTGATCCGAACACCAGGCACGATCGTAATTCGTTTACTGAAGCGAAATCCCATTTCGTCCTCCGAGGTCCTCTGGAAATGCCGGGCTGCTCACTGGCAGGCAGAGATCTTGGCCAATCTAAGGGCTGTACGTGCGAGTTCAGTGAAGCTGGATACTAGACTGAGACTAATCGCCTGGTACATCGGAAACCTGAATTGCCGGCTGCTCGTGGAGCTTATGGCAGAATTCAGAATTATAGATCCCCACTAAATACTCATCTTGGCTTGCTCGATTCATATCTTTTAGCGACCAATCCTTTTTAATCATCTGATGATAATCGGCCATAATTTCTGGGTTAGGGTTAATAGAATTGGCCAAACCGGTCCGATTAATCTTATCTGCGATGATGTCTATCGAGTCTAACTGCCCAACAAGCTTTGAGGCCATGCTGCACTCTAAAATTCGCTTGGTCGTCACTTCTTTTTCGTCCGATGAATCATTCAGCGTGAGCACTGAGTAGAAAGGCGGTTCAGCAAGAGATTTGGATGATGCCTGTGTCGGCACTGCACCATCATTTTTGTACTCCTGCAAGACAGAACCATTCCACTTATACAGACGCTTTGTCTCCATGGATGGGCAGCAATCTGCATCATCTGGGCCGTGCGAGAGCTCGATATAGCTCAGAACGCCATTGCCTTCGTCAGCCAAATCAGAGGCGGAGTTCATGATATCGAGGCGTGTCTTAGCTTCCCACGCATCACCGTTATGGATGAGGGGAACAAGATATTGATTGCTGTAATTACCGCCATTAGTTGGCTCAAGAGTGTACATCACAACTGCATCAGTGCTGCCATTCCCGTCGAAATCCACTTGCAGGTAACGGCGAGCTTCGCCGTATTCACTGGCGGCATTCTGCTGTGCATGCTCAATAATCGCCGCGTCAACCGCTACCTTAAGCCCATTAGCCTCAACATCTTGCGGGGCAGATTGAACAGGCTCCTCTTTGAGAGCCCCGACCGGCTCTGACGCTTCGGAAACCATATTCGGCGTTTTTTCCCAAATTTCCTGTAGTTTCTTTCTGTTTTCTAGGAGTCGCTTCGCATACTCCTCAAGGATTACACTAAAAAGTTCGTCTGCATCTGATGCCTCAAGAATTCTTACAGACTTCCCATCAAATGGCTCGAACCTACCCATAAATACACGAGTGAAAAAGCCGGGCCTCATGACTTCAAAATGCTCGACCATTTTTTCGATAGATTTCTCTACATGATCTTCAAATCTCTCAGCACTTTCCCCTTTGAGATCTAGACGCTCAGGCCCTGCCTCAATCATTTTGTCCTTAATTGCTTCCAGAAGCATGATGTTGTAGTCGATCGCTTTGTCGTTACAACTATTGGAAATAGTGGCAAAGCACTCCTGCATATACTCCTGATGAGCAAAATTGAGCTTCTGGTCGTTAACGAAGCCGCAGCCAGCCAGTGCTAAAGGTACTGCCATTGCCAGTGATTTTAACTTCATTCCATTCCCCATCACGGTAATTTCACAGGCTTAAAATCCAACCAACCAGAGCCGACAGGAACTGGTCACTTACACGCTATCTGAATCGCCTCCGATTTCGTAAAACCCTTCAAGCCTCAAATGAACATACACTACTGATCGGCCGTTTCAACTCAATGTAGCTACGAAACCAGGGGCGATTCAATTCAATATGACATGCATTGGGCGGTCTAAATCGCGCATGCGGCAGTCTTTGCTGTTATAGATCTTAACGAGATCAACCGAGTTGCGATCATCCGGCTATCTAACGCATTATCTTGCCGACCACGACACTCGTTCTCTTCCTGCAGATATGAAAAAGCCCCAGAAATTCCGGGGCTTTTTCCGCCTTTCGGCTTAGCCGATGCTCACGCCGTGAGCTTCAGCCAGAGGCTTCAAGCCGCCAGCAAAACCTTGGCCGATCGCTTGAACTTGAACTCGTCGTTGTGACGGTACAGTTCGCCGAAGATCATGGCGGTCTCGGTGGAGGCGTCTTCGGACAGGTCGAAGCGAGCAATCTCTTTGCCGTCGGCTTTGTTCAGGACACGGATGTAGCATTGCCCACCTGGCCGAAAGACTGCTTACGAGCTTCGGCGTCATGGATGGTGACGGCGAAGACCAGCTTCTTCACGTCTGCGCCCAGGCCGTTCAGTTTGACGTTGACTTGCTCGTCGTCGCCATCGCCCTGACCGGAGCGGTTGTCGCCCAGATGCTCGATGGAGCCGTCAGCGCTCGTCTTGTTGTTGTAGAAAATGAAGCTGGCGTCGTTGAGAACTTTACCGTTTTCGCCAGTGACGAAAACGGAGGCATCGAGATCGAACTCGGTGCCGTCAGTTACGCGCGGATCCCAGCCCAGGCCCACGATGACCTCGGTCAGACCTGGTGCTTCTTTGGACAGACTGACGTTGCCGCCCTTTTGGAGAGAAACTGCCATAATGTGATTCCTTGATTCAGTTTATTAGATGGATATCAGTTGACGGTCAGACCGTAACCGTTGGCCAGGGCCTTCAGGCCACCAGCGTAGCCTTGACCAACAGCGCGGAACTTCCATTCGCTGTTGTGGCGGTACAACTCGGCGAAGATCATCGCGGTTTCAGTCGAGGCGTCTTCGGCCAGATCGTAACGAACAATCTCGGAGCCGTTGGTCTCGTTAACGATACGGATGAAGGAGTTGCCGACCTGACCGAAGTTCTGGCGACGATTTTCAGCGTCATGGATCGTCACGGTGAAGGCGATCTTGTCGACGTCGACCGGCACGCGGCTCAGATCGACCTTGATAGCCTCGTCGTCACCGTCGCCGGCGCCATCACGGTTGTCGCCGGTATGCTCAACGGAACCGTCCGGACTCTTGAGTTGGTTGTAGAAGATGAAGTCTGCATCGCCGCGGACTTTACCGGAGGCGTTTAGCAGGAAAGCGCTGGCGTCGAGGTCGAACTGGGTGCCATCGGTGGAGCGAGGGTCCCAACCCAGGCCTACCAGAATTTTGGTTAGGCCAGGCGCCTCTTTAGACAGGGAGAGGTTGCCACCTTTTGCAGAGACAGTGCCATGTATACAGCTCCTTGTGGTTGCTACTGATTACTGGTTTTCGACTTGCGCTTCTTCCTTTTCCGGGAAGATCACGCTTGCGAGGATGCCGACTGCCAGAACTGCCAGGACGATAAGCAGGCTGGTATTCGGATCGATACTGATGCGTGATGGAACAGGTGTTGGTGGCGTTCAGGCCGAGCTTGGCAGCGATGAAGAACAGCAGCACGATGACCGCCTTCTCGAGGTGCACCAAATAGCGCTTCAGTGCTTCGAGAACGAAGTAGAGGGTACGCAGACCCAGGATGCAAACAACATTGCCGAGTAGACGATCAGGGGTTCACGGCTCACCGCGATTACGGCCGGAACCGAGTCGAAGGCGAACAGAACATCGGACACCTCAACTACCACCAAGCATAAGAAAAGCGGAGTGGCGAAAAGACCACCTTTCGCCGCCAGGCTTATGTCTTTGTTCTCGGGTTTCTGCACTTCGACTTCTAGCTTCTTGCGGCTCACAAAGAAGTTATGACCGTACAACTTCGGCCATACCGGGAAGAGCTTTTTCGCGAAGCGGTAGGCAAGATGTTGGGAGTAGTCCTCCTCTTCATCATCATCGTCACCGCCCTTGAGCATCATCACAGCGGTCCAGGCAACGATCAGCGCGAAGACGATCTCGACCCAGGGGCCAAATGCCAGCAGGCCGGTACCGATGACCACGAATACGCCACGGAAGACGATAGCGCCGATGATGCCCCAATAGAGAACTCGGTGACGGAGGCCATCCGGCACCTTGAACCAGGCGAAGATAGCATGAAGACGAACAGGTTGTCGACCGACAGCACTTTCTCCAAGGCGTAGCCGGTGACGAACAGGCTGGCGACTTCAGCGCCGTGCTGCACGTAGAGGAAACCTGCGAACGCCAGAGAAATCGCCACCCAGAACACGGACCAGATAGAGGCGCGCGCAGGGTGATCGGCTTGTCATCGCGATGGGTAACCATGTCCAGCAGCAGGGCGGCAAGTGCAAGGCCGACGAATACCGCCATGGTCAGCGGTGGGAAGCCAATGTGCGTCGTTTCCACGTTTAAGTTTCCTTACAGTTCGAAGTCTGCCGGGTTCAGACCCAGCTCTAGGCAAATCAGGCGGCATGCCGCTTTCTCTTTATCATCGAAGTCACCGTCGGAGGCGCCGATGGCGCTGGCCACACGCACCAGGAGCCGTGCTTCGCCGTCCTTGCCTTGACCTTGCTGATCGCCTTCAGGGCTTCAGCTTGACCAATCTGGAAGTCGAACTCGAACTTGCCGCAGGCGTCGCTGAAGACTTTGATCACGTCGTTCAGGTTGAAGACCTTCAGTTCCGGGGAGTTATTGATGAAGCCGGTCATCTTCATCTTCTCCTCGGATTTGATTTCACCATCCGCCGCGGAGATCAGCGCGCACGCATTTGCTACTGCCTCCATGAAGGTGCGATTTTTGAACTTGGCGACCTCAGTCGTCAGAGTCTCGCGAGCTTTCGTCGCGTTGGTTTTCAGCCATTCGAGCATGTGTTCCTCTCAGTGAGCGGGGCCCTTCGGCCCCGCCGGATCAGTGTTTACTTGGAGCCCGCCGTCCAGCGCATCCCCCAGCCGTAGGCTTTGTCCATATCTTGGTGCCCACGGTGGAAGTCGACTCTGCGGGAGACCTTAACGGCCCCGTTTACGTTTTCAAGCAAGGCGATGGCGCACATCCCATAGCGTCCACCTTCTTCGTTCAGGCGAACTTCGATTTCTGGCTGGCCCGGGATGAAGATCGTCACGACGCCGTCGGTAGCTTTCCAGTTCGGAGCACCTTCGTAGATGAACGCGAAGACCAGTATGCGTTTGATCTCGCTCCACTGCCGGCCGTTGATGTGCATCCACTCGCCGCCAGCAACAGAACCAGTTCGGTCGTCGCCCATCAACTGAATGTAGGGCTCATCGTTCAGATCACCGAAGGCCTCCCCCAGGGCCTGAACAACTCCCTTGTAGCCATCTTGCAGTTCGAAGAGACACCCAACGTCGAGGTCGACGGACTTGCTCTTGCCAAAGATGCCGCCGAGTACACCGCCACTTCCACCTTGGTTCCAGTTCAAGTTCACCTTGATCTCACCAAACCCTGCAGCAGGCTTGTCCAGGCTGATGCTCGAGCGAGACTTGTCGAGCGTTACCTTGCTGAGGCTGATGGTCGGCTTCGGCGGGGCTGGAGGTACTTGAGGCTGCGCAGCGCCGCAGCGGGAGTCGGTGCCGGCGCGGAAGGCGGTGCAGCGATTTCGACGCCGAAGTGCTTTGCCAGCGGTCCCAAGCCTCCCGCGAAGCCCTGGGCGACACAACGAAACTTCCACGCTCCCTGCCGAAGGTAGAACTCACCGAGGATGAGGGCGGTTTCATTCATCCCGAGTGTTGGGATCTGAGCTTCGATCCCTCCAGTGAGCGCTAGCGATAGCGTCGACACGCGATCGAAGGTTGCCTTGTTCTCGTAGATAGTTGCGGTGAGGGCAACTTTCTCCACGGCAGGATCAACACGGCTGAGGTCGACTGTGAATTCAGCACGACCGGCCGAATTGGCGGTTAGCTGAACAGCTCCACCTAGAATACTGGTTTGACCGTAGAAGCACATGTCGCCATCGCCGCGAACCTTCCCCGAGGTGGTTAGGGCGAATGCAGAGATATCGATGTCTGCGCCTGGAGCCGGCGTATAACTGATGTCCACACGCAGTTGGCCGGTGGCAACCGGCGCATTACCGCCAGGTACCAGGGTTGTCATGCGCGTACCGCCTGAATAGCCAGGTTGACGAGGTCGTCCGCAGTGCGGCCGTTAGTGGACTGGCCGATCGCCTTGAAGTCCCAATCGTTACCCTTGCGGCTGAGGCTAGCCATTACTACGCCGGTATGCTGGCCCTTCTCGGCGAGGTTGAAGCGCGCCAGCTCCTGGTTCTTCGAATTGTTCACGATTCGGCAATAAGCATTTTCCACCTGGTCGAACTTCTGACCGCGGAAGCTGTTGACGGTGAACACCAGGTGCTGGACGGAGGCTGGCAGACGCTGCAGGTCGACGTTGATGGTTTCATCGTCGCCATCGCCTTCACCGGTGAGATTGTCGCCGGAGTGCTTGATGGAGCCGTCCTTCGAGCTAAGCTGACGGAACCAAACCAGATCCACCGGCTTCATGTTCCCGTCCAGCAGAATGCAGGAGGCGTCGAGGTCGATCTCGTCGTTGCCACCGCCGAGGAGCTTGGAGAGGAACCCCCCAGACTTTACCGGATCCCAACCCAGTCCGAGGCTGACCGAGGTCAGGCCGCTGCCGGCAGTTTTTTCCAGCGAAATGCTCTGATTTTGCTCAGGGTGATTGCCATGCTTACGCTCCTTGTTGATCTTCAGAGTTCGAGTGGGAGTCACGCGGAGAAACACTCTCCGGGCTCCCGGCCTTGCTATACCGCGAGCGGGAACGCCGCCACGCGGGGTGAAAATGACGCCAATGCGCATCTTGCGCTGCATCCAATAACTCATGATCGCCATGGGTATCCCCCCAGGCCCTCAACCGATACTGTGTCAGAGGGCCATATATGGCTTCCAATCGGCGTACCTTGTTCTCGCAGCGACAGTTGTTTCCGCTGATCCTGCCGGTCAAGTGACCATCGACCACTTCCAGTTCTGTACCGATGAGCTTGATGCCGAGACGTTCGGCGAAGGGCCGCAGAACTAGCGCCGGAGAAGCCGAGCAGAGTGTAACCTCCGCTCCGGACGCAATTTCGGCCGCGACTGATCTTACCCCTGATGGGCGCATGAGCTTGGGCCAAACCAACTGGCAAAATCTTCAGCTTGCTGACATACCCATTTGGCTTCCACGCCAGCGAGAAATGTGCCTATCAACTGGGCCTTAAGCTCATCCCGGGACATGCCCCTGGAGAGATACCTCAGGGTGGGCAGCGCCAACCTGAGAATGCGTTGGGTGAACTCGCGAGTACCGAAGGCAAACCGAAGGAACGGCACGAAGCTGTCGTGCCGGGTGAGAGTGCCATCGAAGTCAAACACCGAGAGCACCTTCGCTCCTTTCGGCCCAGCCTCCAGCATTTCAATGCTCATTAGTAAGCCTCGGCCAGGCGGACACTGTACTCGTCATTGCCCATGTCGGCGGTTTTCACACCGTGCCACTTGGCGCGCTCAAGGATGTTCACTGCCCACTTGTAATGAGTAGCCGGTTCGCACATTGCATCGTTGTGCTTGAAGACGGCGGGGGCTACATCGTTGACGATCAGCTTGGCACAGTTGAGGTCCTCCAGGCTCACGCGGAGAGTGTCCTGAATGATGCGGATCTGACTTGGATGAATTGCCGTCTTGCCTACCAGGCCATGTGCGATGTCGAGCTTCAACTCCTCCTGAAGAAGATGGGGCGTGGCCAACTGCTCGAATACAGGGGCCGTCAGGGCAAATCCCTGTGCTCCCATCACGCCGGCGAGCATGGGAATCACGTAGCTCATCGGTGTGTTGTAGAGCGTGGTGGCAGGGTTGCGGCGCAGGCCGAGGCAACCCATGAGGTCGTTCCCGCCAATCCGGAGTGCGATGATGCGTTGGTTGAGGTTGGCCTTCAGAGCCTGGCCGAGCTCCACCATGGCACCCGGGTCTAACATCGCTCGTTTCCAGGGTTGGCATGAGATAGTAGGTCAGGGTTGCTAACAGCGGCTTCCCAGAAAGGAAGAGACTTCAGCGTAAGCTTGGGAACGACGAACCCGTTGACGTGCTTCATCAGCGGCCATCCGTTCAGCACTGCTGCCATCTCTGCATCGCGAGGACGGAGGAAGAGCAACGGCCCTTGTTCCGGGCGGCCGCCACGGGCCTGAATGCCCATGAGGAGGGCCTGCAGATTTGCGAGTGCACTTTCGACGTCGATCGCCGCCACTGCATCTTCCAGGCACACCACGAGTGAGCGAAGCTCAGGGATCTTCATCCCGAACACCACATCCAGGATGTCATCGCGGGTTGCCGGCATGTACAGAGTCGCCCCGAGGGCGAATGGAGAAATCGCCTTCATCAGTTCGTACTCCGGATGATGGTTACCGCACGATAAGGTCCAAGAGCCTCGCCGGTCTCCTCCACCGTTACCCCTGCGCGCTCGGTGAGATGCAGTAGGAGTTGCACGTCGCCGTCATTACGATCTCGCACCAGCACGTGATCGGGCACTCGGCGCAGGACTGCTCGGGTAGCCTCGGCAATACCTGGTTTCACGCGATTCAGGTTGCTGATGCCAAAGCGGGTAGCCAGGGAGGTAACCACGTTTTCGGCCGCGGCCTGGAGCTTCAGGCTCTGCTCGTGCGTCCAGGGCGATGCGGTTTGGACGCTACTCAGCGCTTGGCGCTCAGCCTCGATCTTGTCGATGAATTCACGAGTAACGTCGTGTTCACTCAAGTGGTCGTAGACCACGCAACCATGAAGCCCACCTTGAGTCGGCCAGATGGAGCGAGACACCAAGCCGGAAACGGTTGCGCCCAAGATTCCGGACGGGATAACCCAGTCCTCTGCGGAGGCGGCGAGCCATGCGCGACCGCAGGGGTCGGCTAGCACAACGAGTCGGGGCTCTTCCGGGAAACGCTTGTCGGCACCTAGCGTCCGCTTGAGCTCGCCAGAGATTGCTCCCTTGCCGGTCCAGCCATCCACGAAGACAATGTTCTCAGCACCGTGCAACTGGATGATCGCTTCGAGGGCCACTGTATCGATCCCACGATCACGGATAATGCTTACGCCATAGTGGTGGGCGTCACGGCCCATCTCGACCAGTGCCCGACGGAGCAGGACGCCAAGGGGAAGGCCGGCGCGCACGAAGGAAACCAGTGCGGTGCTGGAGCCGGTGCAGACGGCACTCAACGCCAAAGCCAGAGATTGAACATCTTCAGCCATGCGAGCACCGTTCAGCACTAGCGCGCGAGCGTACAGGGACTTGTGAACGTCGGTAGGCGCGTGTTCTTGGCTGATCATCTCCGAATAGTGCTTCTGATTGGTCTGAATCAGGCGCTCCTTCTCCTCGACATCGGTGACATTCATTTGCACCGACCGCAGAAGGAAATGGACGTCTTCCGGCGCGTAGCTTCCGCTGCCGACGGTATTCAGGGTGGCAAGGAGATCACTCAATGATCATCTCCTCCACGGCCTTGGCCAATTGGCTGCGAGCGGGTGTAGCCCACATGTGGCAAAGGCCCATGAATCCTAGGTCAGTAATGCTGTCGCCGAAGCCAAGGACTGGGCGATCTCCATTGATCTTGGCGTCACGGCGCAGCCATTCTTGAACTGCCAATCGCTTGGCCAGCCCCTTGGGCAGGAAAGCGAGGTTGTTGCCGTTGGCGTGAATGTGCATGCCTTCCAGCATGCCTCGGGCTTGAACCTCGCCCAGAACCTTGGAGAGGACAGCGTCATCAGATTCGTTCTGTTTGGTCACCACGTAGTGGCGCAGACCTTCTTCTTCCACAACCCAACCGCGGAGCGAATAGCCCATGTCCTTCCCGATCCGCAAGGTTGCTTCGCTCAACGCTGGCAGTCGATCCTGGAAGGCCCAAAGGGATTCTGCCATCTGCCATGCCAGTTCTGATCCAGTGAGCCGTCAGAGTGGAGCATCACACCACCATGCGAGCAGATAGCCCCCTCGGTGAAGGGGAGCTTGACGCGGCTGTAGGCCTCAACGTCACGCGCAGTGACAGGCACTACATCGGCAGAAGCCAGCAGCCAATTGATGAAGGAGTGCTGGATCGGGTTCATGTACCCATTGGGTTGGCCGTGTACGTCCAGCGTCGCGGTAGTACGCGGCGTACCTTCGACCATCTTGCGAGAGGTCTGGAACAGGGTGTCGTCGAGGTCGACGAATACCAGGGGACGATTAGTGCCCATCGAAAATCACCTCGGCATTCAGGGCAGCAACCAGCTCTGCAGGAGCAGCCTGCTCGGGAGTCTCGGAGCAGATCAGGACTCGGTCAAACTGCCCCGGCTTCACGTTGTAAAGGAAGTTCGGGATGCCAAGACCGTAGTTATCTGAGAACGACAGGGCGTGCTCGATGGCGTGGCCCAGGGCGATTGGAGAGCGGGTGGTAGAACTGAAGTGCACGTCCACACCAGCACGTTCCAGTCGCTCAGCCAGCAGGAAGGGACGCCAAACGAACTCACTTGTACCCACCACGATGACTTTCTCGTTAGGGTGAACCCGGATGTCGGGGGCAAGCGTGTCGTCCACACGACGAACGCCCAAACGCCCCCAGTCCTTGTCAGCCGAAAGAGGCCACTCGCCGATGGAAACTGCTCCCACATCGGGCATTTCGGGTGGCGGGGCAGCTGGGTTTTCATGGAACTGGTAGGAACCCTGCATCAGCGAAACTGCAGTGGCTGATTCCCCGATGGTTTTGCGCACAGCGCCAGCAGACCAGTCCGTGAGGACGCAGGTGACGATACGTTCGATCTTGCTCAGTCCGGCCTCTACCAAGGCGCGGTGCAGATTGACGAAGGTCTTCCCAGTAGAAGCCTCATCGTCCACCAGCACCAGCGACCGCGCCTGAAGCATCGCTTCCCTGATTTCGGGATCGACGGGCATGTGGATCAGGTGCGCACTCGCATGGCTATGCTCTTCCTCGAATCGAGCGAAGAGGTCGGTACCAAGGGGGTGGCGAGTGCTGATGAGGTACACACTGTCAGAGCGGGTGGTACTGAAGGCGCGGTGCACACCGGCACCGAGGCCAACCGCAGTTTCGGCCATGCCAATGACCAGCACCGGGCCGGGGAGATCAGGCGGGATTTCGGCGGCTAGGCTCTCGAAGCTGGCAGCCATAACCGAGGGGCGCACGGTATATGGCGGCCCAGCACTTTCGACACGAAAAGGAATGCTCGCTTGGGGTTCCGGCGCTCTGCGAAGCCGAACAGGTCAGCTGGAGGGAGAACGGTGTCTTCGACTTTGACCTCGAGGAGCCCTCGCTTGAGTTGGGCGCGTACGGACGTTGGTACTATGATTTTTTCCATGAATGCTTCCTTGTTTGGCACGAGGCTGCCCCTAACGCCTAGTCCCGAGATTCAAGCAATTGTTTCCCTATGGATTACGCGCCTCGATTTTCCATAGCGATTGCTGGGCTTCACGGGCCATTTGAGATGTCGAGAAAGTCCTTCCTGTTGGTGTACGAGTTGGCTCGACACCACAGGCGTCAAGAAACGCCAGGGCAAGCCCGGCCTTGACCGCGAAGTTCATGTTCTGTGCGTCAGGGATCGTGGAAGTCACCATCCCTACAACTGATCCAGCTGCGTCAAAGAGGGGGCTACCACTTGATCCCGGCTGAATTGGTGCAGTGAATTGGAGCAGGCTGGAGTCATTGTGCAGGCCAAAGAGTGCTGAAACGCCACCTTGGGTGACGTGCACTCCCCACCGGCCAGACCAGCAAGTGGGAACCGAGGGCCACCACAGGCTCGCCAAGGTCACACCCAACTCCATCCCGGAAAGCCACCGGCTTAAAGGCTGGCGCTCCTTGCACTCTAAGTAGTGCCAAATCATTGCGCTGATCTACAACCACTGCCTCGGCACGATGGCGTCCTTCGAACGAAGCGATGTGGATCTCTTTCATGTCCTCAATGACATGCGCACAGGTGAGAATATGGGTGGAAGTCACAGCAAAGCCGGTGCCTGTCGCTCCGGATGCCGGTCGGCTCTGTTCTGAGGAACTGGAGCGGCGGTGCGGGTGAGCATCGTCGATCTTCAGGCCGATGCGACGTCCAAGTGCTGCTAGGCCATAGGCCGACCCCTCGGCCAGAGCACGGAATTTCCACTGGTGATTGCGGCAATAGAACTCACCGACAATGATCGCTGATTCACCATTGTCGGACAGGTTCAAGTTGAACTCGATCTGAGAGTCGATCTGCAAGCGGAGTAATCGCAGGTCGCTTACTGGCCCCATTGCCGAGAAGGTGTACACGACCAAGAGCACCCTGTCGGCACCGGTCGGAAGTTGGCCGAGATTCAAGTTGCAGCAGATTTTCTCTTGCCCACCACTCCACTGCATCCAGGCCTGGGAAACCTGGAAAAGTGCTGCTTCCCCTTTGGGTGACGCTTATCGTCCAGCGGAAGCAGAGCGACAGCGGCATAGTCCCCGAATGCAGAGGGATTGCCGCACTCCAGCGTCCAGGAACATTGGGCCGCTCCCAAAGCGGTGTTTGCGCCCGGCGCCATCACCATCATCCCTGCTTTGCTCCTTGAGCCCCGAACCTTACTAAATGCAGCGAAATGATATCAAAGTTGAAGTCTGACTACATATCAAGTTGTCACTGGCACCGCAACGGTTATGGCTTTCACCCTGATGTTCGGTATCCAATCACTCACCGGCTCAGCCAGACCAAGCCTTCTAGTGGCGAAGATGCCTGGCAGGTTCACTCCCGTATGTCGGGTGTAGCCGATGCCACCGGAGTACCGCGGATTGATCTCGAGTAGATGTGGGACACCGTCTAAATCATCCCGCGTTTGGACATTGACCAGGCCATCGCACTGGAAGTGAGCGGCAGCCTTCAGAGCGAGCTCTACCGCTGGCGAGTCATTCTCGAAGGTCTGGTGCAGCCCTTCTTTCCGGCGACCAACGAATGCCACGGGGCGGCCGGATTCGCAAACCATGTCGATCGAGCACTCGCTTCCTGTCATGTACGGCATGACCAGCATGGCGGAACGATCCGCTCCAGCCCGGTAGGCATTAAGGTATGTCTCAAACTGGACTTCCCGAGAATCGGGGTTGGCGAAGCAACGAAACGAATCCGCTTCAGACTTGAAGCGCCAGAACCCCTGGCCATATATACCTACCGCTGGTTTGACACAGACGTCGCCGAGAACACGAAGGGACTCGTAGGCATCGATGAGTTCCTTCGCATTACGTGCCGTGATCGCCGGGACACAGGCAAGGCCTGCACGTTCTGCTTCCGCCGTGAATTTACTCTTGTCGTCTACCAACTCGAACGTACCCATGCTCGCGCCGCCGGTAACCAAAACCAGGCCAGCGGCCTCGAATCGGTGGCGCTGAGCCTCAAAGACACTCCCCACGCGGCCGACTAGGATGACTTTGATCCCATGCCTTAGGGCGGTCTCGATCACCCAGTCGATTCGTTCCTGGTTGTCCTTCGGCTCAAGGAAACTTACATCGGCGCTTCCGGTGATTTCGGGCCTGTCTTGGCGATGTGAAGCAAAAATCCTCACCTCCGGCGGGAGGGCTTCACGCGCCCCCAGAATGATGTCCCGCTGGCTGGACTGTCCCTCAAGAAACCAAATCAAGATATGCATCCTCATGGTGGTTGCGGCCGGGCAACAAGGGCGATCAGCCATGTTTATGGTGGAAGGGACGATAACGGGGGCTCGGCGCGTATCAACCGGCATCCAGCATTCTACTGGAGTGTATCGCCAAGATCTTAATATCACTCTGGCTGAATCTTGAGCGTCTTTCAGAACCTCGTACACGCAAGGCTTGGTGTTCAGTAGAGTGCTGAAGTTATCGGAGAAACAGAGCCTGATCGCAACTCCCAACGGACTCGTTCCCGAACCCAATTGAAAGAGAAACGGTATTGGTTACTAAAGGGAACTTGAATGCACCCATCCGGTTGCTGGTGGTCACTGCAAGGTGCGCGCATAGGCACGGTCCGACTCCTAATCGGATAATGGCAGCCGAAGCTGCCCTGGGTCACATTGATGCGTTCGACTGCCTCACTGCGATGGGGCTGTGACACCAACCTTTGGTCGGTGCATTAGATCTATCAGCGACAATTGCCGGCCAAGCGGTACCCTGCGGCTTCTGCTTCGTGGACACTGCTGAACTCCACTCGGTTCTTTGGTGATACTTTGTCGTAGCTCGGGCAGCCCGGCCAGTGGAAAATGTGGGAGTTAGCATTTCCGCGGATATGGCCGGCATCGTCTATGTTGGAGGCGATGGTTGCAGTGCTCTTCTGAGCTTGAGACGGGAAAATCTGCTTCATTCCGCCCCCGCAACTCGACTCCTTTCTGCCTCCGGCCGGGCACCTCTGGCTGCGCTAGCGACAGTTCCCTGCCCTTCTGTAGCCTGCGGCGATGGCCGCTGACTCACTTGCAAAAATCTCCCGGTTCTTGGGGGCCACTTTGTCGTAGCTCGGGCAGCCCCGCGGCAAGTGATACACCCGGCTGTTCCGGTTCCCGATGATCGCGTCGCCAGCCACAGCACTAGCGGATTGGGTAGTAGGGATGCGGGTATCAATCTGGCTCACGAGCCCCTCACGCGATGGCTTGTGCCCCAGCGTCCAAGCGCGTTCGCCGGTAATGAACGGGTTGTGGTGCCCCATGACTCTAGCCGTGCGGCTGTTCCATTCGCGCTCCCACGCCGACACCGGATGCTGGCGATCCCAAGCCATTAGCAGCTGCTGTTGTTGTCTCGACATTGAGAGGCCGTAGCGGTCGTACATGTAGAAGGTCGACCTGGCAACTAGCAGGCCGTTGAAAAAAGCCAGAGCCCGCCTGGCTCTGGCAAAATGGCGACTATCCTCTTCTGCCGAAGCCAGCCCAAGCCGATGCGTGGACTCGACCTC
>LZQQ01000077.1_pt1 | contig 16150 bp, 17 predicted proteins | sample 768581 | NCBI WGS metagenome assembly LZQQ01 (sample SAMN05207185, study PRJNA324510) | oil field metagenome | isolation source: sample BH-FW-20 from oil reservoir | place: India: Bombay High | collected 2015-11-25 | reverse complement strand
CTCAATGTGGAAAAGGCCCGGGCCACCTACCGGGTGCAGCGCGCCGAACAATTGCCGACACTGACCGCGGGTGTCAGCGACACGCACAGCCGTACCCCGGCCAGCGTCAATGGCACGGACTCGGCCAGCACCAGCCACCAGTACAGCGCCGAGGTGGGGCTGAGCAGCTATGAGCTGGACCTGTTCGGGCGCATCCGCAACTTGAGCGAGGCCGCGCTGGAGGACTACCTGGCGCTGGAGGAGACCCAACGCAGCACGCAGATCAGCCTGGTGGCCGAAGTGGCCAATGCCTGGCTGACCCTGGCTGCCGACCGTGACCTGCTGACCCTGGCCGAGGAGACCCTGACCAGTCAGCAGGCAACCTACGAACTACAGCAGCGCAGCCATGCCTTGGGCAACACCTCCGGGCTGGCCCTGGCGCAGGCGCAGAGCACGGTGGAATCGGCCAAGGTGGACGTAGCTGCATACAAGAGCCAGGTCCAACAGGACATCAACGCCCTCAACCTGTTGGCGGGCAGTACGCTGGACGAGAGCTTGCTGCCCAGCGGGCTGACCGAAGACAGCGCCGAGCTGGTGCAGATTCCGGCCGGGTTGCCGTCCAGCCTGCTGCAGCGTCGCCCGGACGTGCTGGCCGCCGAACACACGCTGAAGTCGGCCAATGCCGACATCGGCGCGGCCCGCGCGGCGTTCTACCCGACCATCAGCCTGACTGGCAGCGCCGGCAGCAGCAGCGTGGCCTTGAGCGACCTGTTCAAGGGCGGCAGTGGTGCCTGGAGTTTTGTACCGAGCATCAGCGTGCCGATCTTCGACGGCGGCGCCAACCAGGCCAGCCTGGACTCGGCCGAGAGCGAGCGCGACATCCAGCTGGCGACCTATGAAAAGACCGTGCAAACCGCCTTCAGCGAAGTGGCGGATGCGCTGGCCGAGCGCAGCACGCTGAATGATCGGCTGGACGCTCAACAGGCGCTGGTCAAGGCCACGGCCAAGAGCTACGAGTTGGCCGATGCCCTGTACCGCAATGGCGCGAGCAGCTACCTGGATGCGCTGGACTCGCAGCGCGAGCTGTACGCCGCGCGGCAGAGTCTGATCAGCCTGCAGCTGACCGAGCAGAGCAACCGCATCAACCTGTACAAGGTGCTGGGCGGTGGTCTAAGCGAGGACTACCCCGGTAGCCGTGCGAGGCAGTGATCTACTTCAGATTTTGAATGACCGATATTGGCCGGTTAGCGACCACTTCTCTGGCTAGCCATGCTTGTCCTCCCACATGTGGAGGACTTGCCATGAACATCACTGCTACCTGCACCCGCCGGCCCTGGAACAAAGGAAAGTTGGTCGGACAGAAAACCCCGCTCCGGCTGAGAGATATCTGGGCCATCCGAGTAAGGCTTCAGCTTGCAGAACGAACCCGGGATCTGGCTTTGTTCGATCTGGCCATCGACAGCAAGCTTCGAGCCTGCGACTTAACCAAGCTCCGTGTATGCGACGTTGCTCATGGCGAGCATGTGTCATCACGAGCAATGGTTATGCAGCAGAAAACGAAGCGACCAGTGCAGTTCGAAATTACTGAGCAAACACGGTCTGCTCTCGCGGCCTGGATACACCAAGCCCAGCTCCGTAGCCAGGACTGCCTTTTCCCGAGCAGGCTGCACACCTCAGACCATCTATCCACTCGTCAATACGCTCGTATCGTCAAAGGCTGGGTGCAAGCCATTGGCCTTGATCCGGCCATGTATGGCACTCACACAATGAGACGTACAAAGGCATCACTGATCTATCGCAGGACAAAGAACTTGCGGGCCGTTCAACTTCTGCTTGGCCATACGAAGCTGGAGAGCACCGTTCGATATCTTGGGATTGAGGTCGACGACGCGTTGGAAATGGCAGAGCAGACCGAGGTTTGACCATGTATAGCGACGGTCGAAGTCAGGCCGTCGCTAACGGCCAAAAGCTGCCTGTCGTTGAGTGCAATTTTTGACTCATGGCTGCCAGCAACGGCAGCAGTTAAAATGCTCAGAGACGATCACTCAACGAGCAATAGACCTAGTTTGTTCGACCGAGCTAGATTAGTAAAAGCTCTTTCACTTTTTGCTTGATTTCAGCAGGGCTTTCTTCAAATCCGTATTTACCGGCATTATCTTTAGAAGAGTTATATCCCAAGAAATAACCATTGTATTGAAAGTAGTTAGTGTCAATTTTTCGCCTGCTTGGCTTGCCTTTTTCCAGCATATCCAGAAGCGTTTTTAAGTGTGAGCGTGTTAGCCAGAATTTTAGAAGTAATCCGCTCCCTAGCACTTCAGTGCCGATCATTGGAGCTGCTTGAAAGCCCAAGGCCTAGCTCAGGGCTAGTCGTCTACACCAGTTCCGCTATGTATGCTGAAGGGGGCCCAACCACTCTACCTGACCAGCAACCTCAAGCGCTTCGGCGAATTCAACCTCAAGCTAAACCGGCCACCGGAGCCCTGGATCAAGGACTCGGTGTTCCAACAAGCTGCCGGCTCGCTGCGGGTGATCAGACCTAGCCAGCTAGATACCGAGAAAACGCCATGATCAACATTCCTCCCGCATCCTTCCGCCTTACACCGTACGGCGAAGTGGACGCCGTGGCGTTGGAAAACCTGCGCGACAGCTTCGACACCTCTCAACTGCTCCGGCTGGTTGATCGCTTGGACGTCTGCTTGGTGGAACTGGGTGGAATCACCTCCATTCGCGACGAGCTACTGAGATTGCATGCGATGGCTCTGACGATAGTTGAGGGCATCGCTCTTACGGTGCCTGCCGAGAGTGCTTGTATCTGGACAGAAGCCCAATCTCTACAGATGGATCTTGAGGCACTGGTTTCTTGGGCGCGCTCCGCTCAGCTCATCATTGCGCCGCTGATCAATCTTGCTCCACAGCACGAGGCATGAGCGCTCTCGCCGATTTCGACGAGGCTCAACTGTTTCTGACCATGGCTGGAATCGCCCGTAAGTAGATCAATTCACCAATCAGTTCTACGAGTGTCTGAGTAATCACAGCCGCCGCGGCCAGCGCGCGAATGGACTCCGGGAGCGCTAGGGCCAGGGGAAGCACTACAAGCGAGTTGCGAGTGCCTGAGCTAAAGGCCACTGCCCGTGCGGCAGAAGCCTCCAAGCCAAATAGCCGGGAGCTGAGTACGCCGAGGGCCGGAGCGAGTAGTAGAAACGCTCCGTATACCGGAAGCAACGGCGCCAGGATGTCGAGTTGGTACACGACAGCCGCGATCTGCGAACCCACCACCACGATTAGAACCAGGGCCATTGCAGGCACTGGCAGCCAGGCCCAACCTGCGCTCCATGCGCGAAGCAGCAGAGATCGGCGTCGGCCAAATTCGGTGAGCACAGCCGCTACCAAGGGTAGGACGATCAGTAACAGGAAGGCTTCTGCGAAGGGCCACAGCTCGATCACTGTGCCGGCTTCGGGGCCAAGGATTAGCCGCAAGTAGAGGGGCAGCAGCAGAAGCTGGAGCAACAGCAGCAATGGCGTCGCCGCGAGCACCAGACGAGAGTCCCCTTTGCCCAGGTGGGTGAAGACCACCACGTAATCGATACAAGGCGTCAGCAGGACAAGCAGCGCGCCGACCAACAAGGCCTTGTTCGATGAGAGCGGCCACGTCACCAGCCACACCATCAATGGCACCAATAGGAAGTTGGCCAGCAACAAGGCACCGACGAAGCGGCGGTTGGCAAAAGCTTCTCGCAGCTCCAAAAAAGGAATCTGCAGAAACATGGCATACATCAGCACGGCAATCGCCGGTGTGATGGCCATGGCCGTCAGTCCGGTGAATTGCGCAGAGCTCAGGCCTGCAATGGCAGCGGCCACCACCGCCGCGAAATAAAATGCTATCTGGTGTTCTTCCAGCCAGTCCCGCGACATCTGATATCTTCCCTTGTTGCGCAAGGGCGACATTCTCCCACTGGCATCGGATTTAACCCAGCGTTGAGGCTGGTTGCTTTTCGCTTTGCCGTTGGGCGAAGTCCGCAACGGTCCTAACAAGTCCTGCCGATAAGAGGATGCATGATGTTTCGAAATAACTGGATGGCGGGTCTGAGGCAAGTGCTCGCCATCGCCAGGAGTTAACCGCAATGAATCCTCAACCTTCAGGCATGCCCTGGAACCTGCTGCTGCTAACCTGGCTGGTCGCACTGGTATCGACCCTGTCCGCGCTGTTCATTGGTGAGGTGATGGGCCAGGCACCCTGCGTGTTGTGCTGGTTCCAGCGTGCCTTCATGTTTCCGCTGGCGGTGATCCTGGCCATCGCCTGCTACCGCTCGGATTTCACCGTCTGGCACTATGCCCTGCCGCTGACCGCTATCGGTGCGGCACTGGCATTTGTTCACACGCTGCTCTATGCAGGGCTGATTCCACAGCCGATCCAGCCCTGCACGGCCACTGGTCCATCCTGCTCAGGCGCCGGAATGACCCTCTTCGGCGTGGTGCCCCTGCCGGCACTCGCCTTGTTCGCTTTTATCCTTATCGCCATCCTGCTCATAATCATCCGTCGGAGAACCACCCCATGAATCGCCGTTCCGTGGTCCTGATCGTCAGTGTCGTGATCCTGGCCGTCTTTGCTGCCGCCGCATTCTTCTATTCCCCCTCGCAATCGCCTCAACAGGCCCAGGCTCCCGGTTCGACAACCCAAGAGACCGCGACACAACCCAAACAGAACGGCGGCCAGTTGGTTCGCTTCCACTCACCAGTGTTCGGCCCGGCGCAAGCGCCAGTGACCATCGTCGAATTCTTTGACCCTTCCTGCGAGGCATGCCGCGCCTTCCACCCCTATGTGAAGCAGATCCTCGCCGAGAACCCGGAAGACGTGCGTTTGGTGCTGCGCTATGTACTGTTCCATCAAGGCTCCGAAGAGGTGGCGCGAATGCTGGAGGCGGCGCGTAAGCAAAATCTCCATGAACAAGTGTTGGGGGCTGTGCTGGAAGCCCAACCCGGTTGGCACGACGACCCCAAGGTAACGCAGGCATGGGCTGCTGCAGAGCGCGTCGGTTTGAACTTGGAACAGGCCCGCCAGGACATGCATACGCCTGGCGTCAACGCCGTGCTGGAAACGGACATGCAGGACGTTAAAGCCGTTGGGGTTCGTGGCACGCCGACTTTTTTTGTCAATGGTCGTGCGCTCAGCGAGTTTGGCCCGGAGCCGCTGCGCCAGTTGGTGAACAGCGAAGTGGCCAAGGCACGAGAATGACACTATGAGCGCGCTGGAAAACCGCGTGCCACCGCTGCTCGTGGCCGGCCTGATCGCTGTGCTGATGGGTTTGTCGGGAACCAAATTGCCGGGTTTCGAACTGGCATGGACCGCGCGCCTGACCTTCGCTTTGCCAATACTGCTCCTGGGGCTCGGCGTGTGCCTCGCCGGCGTCCTGTCGTTTCGCCGCGCGCGTACTACGGTTAATCCATTGCAGCCGCAGCAGGCTTCTGCATTAGTGGAGGCTGGCATCTACCGGTACAGCCGCAACCCCATGTACTTAGGCTTTGCCATTATCCTGGCGGCTTGGGCGCTGGTCTTGGCCTCGCCTCTAACCCTGCTTGGCGTAGTTGCTTTCGTGCTGTACATGAACCGTTTCCAGATCCCAGCCGAAGAGTGGGCGCTGGAAACATTGTTCGGCGAATCATTTGCCCGCTACCGTGCACGAGTCCGCCGCTGGCTCTGAGCGTCCGCGGCGGTAGCGACTGGCGGGGCTTGCTCGTCGCGGCAGCCTGCCGAAGGTGCCACGACCTAGCCTGATCTCCTCGTGACGAGCTGCTTTGGCCACATGCCGCTAGCATGTCTCTGGTCGAAGACATAGCGCCAACGAGTGATGTCGCAAGTTCACTCCGTTGATATCGAGATAACTGTCTAGCAACAGCGTTGAGCGCAAAGCAGGCTTATGCTTCGCTGCGATGACTGTCGGCCTGCCTGGTGTCGATACAAACACTGCCGTCTAGCTCCATTTCAAGTGTCGAGTGGCTGACTTTGAATTGCTCATGAAGTACTCGTTTTAAATCAGTCTTTACTCGTTCAATATCGGGCAGGCTAGCCTTCTTGATGACAACATGTGCTTCCAGTGCGATTGTATGCTCAGCGATTTCCCATACGTGTACGTGGTGAACACTCACAACGTCGTTTACATGTTCCATGATATTGATTATGTCGGCGATGGAAACTCCTTCTGGCGCGCCTCCATCAACAAGTGAATGGTTTTAGGTAGCATGCTAAAGCCCTGCCATAGCACGTAACCAGCAATCATCAGCGTCAGGACAGTATCTGTCCAATACCAGCCATACAGGAGGATCAATGTTCCGGCAATAATAACGCCGACGGAGGCCAACGCATCCGACACGTTGTGCAAGAATGCCGCCTTTATATTCATGCTATTCTTAGACATTGTGTAGGTGAGCAAGGCCGTAGCGATATCTACAATCAAGGCTATTCCCGCCACCACGACCACTGTCCATCCTTCAATGGGCTGTGGGGAAAAAACCGACCTATAGCTTCGTAGATGAGGTAGAGACCAACGATAATCAGCGTGACCAAGTTAATCAAAGCCGCTATGGTTTCACTGCGTCGGTAGCCAAAGGTTTTAAAAGCATCTGGCGGTTTGCGGCCGATCTTACGTGCGATGAGCGCAATAACCAGTGATGCAGCATCGCTCAAGTTGTGTAGTGCATCCGCTATGAGCGATAAGCTCCCAGAAAGTATCCCGCCAACAACTTGTGCCAGAGTTAGTGCAGTATTAACGCCAATAGCTGCGATTAAACGCTTATCACCCATGGCTTCGGTGTTATGGTTATGTTCGTGAGCCATATTTTTACCGCTCCTTAAAAACTAGCGTAAGAAAAATAGGGGAGCCAAACGACCGCCCATAAGAGATAATAAAAATACTAGCGCCTATACCATCTGGCCCTCCAAGCCACACTGACAGAAAATGCGACCACCCTCGAGCGAGTTCGTGCGTTATCGTCTTTAACTCGCCGACAACAGGTCGATCTCTCTCAAACGATAAACGACGTTGCTCGCTAATGATATGGATTATGCGGTGCCATGATCTGAAGATGACAAAAATGTAATCTTCCAATCAATTTTGTCGTAGGCTCAAGCCCCTTGCAGATTGGTGCGCCTTGTTGCTGCAATGACGAAGCAAGGCGCTCATGTCACTCCACAATGGAAGCATTACATTTCAATAATGTAATGCTTGGCTCATGCTGCTGTTAGCTTCAGTCAGGCAAAATTCATTCGAACCTGTAGAGCTCACCGAGAAAGCTCAGCAAGCCACCTTTGAATTTAGCGAGGACTGCCCTATGAATCTGTTGAAAGCTATTGTTGTTGGTTTGGTAATTTTCGGCTCCGCATCGTCTTATGCAGGAGATGGATACGACCGTTCAATGAAATTTAATGAAAAATTCCGAGCAGATCAAAAGCGAATTCACGGAACCGAATCCGCCGAAAAAAAGCAAACGAGTTGAAGGTTAATGATATTCGCCAAGATCAGAACAACACGGAAATTAAGAAAGAAACCAAAGCTGACTAACCGCTTAATATCTGAACGATATCCGCCGCCGGCAGCTTCCAAGCACCGTTGGAAGCAGTTGTACTCTAAGCGCCCTTCGGGGCGCTTTTTTGTGTCCATCACTTGCCCGCAACATCGCTACCAGCGAATCGCCCCGGCCTTTATAGGCCGTTTCGTTAAGTCAGGCCGCTATCGCCTGATCTGTCTGTTATTAGCGTTCGCAAGAGCATATCCGATTGAGCTGAACAGACGCTGGTGGCGTACAACGCATCCACGTCAGGGTCGCCATCTCAACGGCCTCGCGGTTCGTCCATGATTGAAGGTGTCAGCTCGGCCTTGTAAAGCCCGCTGATCGTTCCAGCCAGGGCGTTTTCGTAGCTATCGCCCGTGCTGCCGCCCGGGGCAGGTCAGCCGCTGCTTGCATAATCTTTCGTCAGCTCACCGTGGGTGAAAGCCATCAGCCGAGGAGGCGTATGTAGCGCGGAGTCATACGCACTAAGCGCTGAGCACCCTTTCTATTCACCGTTTAGATGCATTAGACCTACGCTATAAAGGCTTTGCTGCCCGCTGCGCCGCCGCTGAATCTTAGCACTCCGAAACCAACACGCCCCGTTCTCGCGAGCTAGCAAGAACGGGGCGTTGTGTGCCGCCATCCAATCTCTAGCTTGTTCTGTCAGCGGCCAACGCGATTTCTTGCTCCTCCAATTCGTCTTCGCGCCGATGAGCCAGCTGGTAGAGCAACGGCAGTACCAATAGCGTTAGCACCGTTGAGGAGAGAATCCCCCCGATCACCACCGTCGCAAGGGGGCGCTGTACCTCTGCACCGGTACCCACATTCAAGGCCATCGGAACGAACCCGAGTGAAGCCACCAAGCTGTCATCAATACCGGCCGTAGCCGGGTCAGAGCGCCCTCGCGGATCGCGGTGCCCAGAGGTAAACCTTGCTCCCGTAGCTACGGATGAAGGAGATCATTACCAGGCCATTTAGAACGGCGACGCCCGACAGAGCAATAAAGCCAACTCCTGCTGAAATGGACAATGGGATATCTCTCAGCCACAGCGCAACAATGCCTCCGGTGAGCGCAAATGGAATCCCTGTAAACACCAACAAGCCGTCTTTGACATTGTTGAACATCATGAAAAGCAGAATGAACACCAGGAGCAGCGCCACAGGGACGACAATCTGCAGCCGCTTCGTTGCAGATTCAAGCTGCTCAAAGGTACCGCCCCAGTCGATCCAATAACCTGACGGGATATCTACCTGGGCCTGGATTTTCTGTTCTGCCTCAGATACGAATGATCCAATGTCCCGACCACGGACGTTTGCACTAACGACAATTCGCCGTTTCCCTTCCTCTCTACTGATCTGATTCGGACCGGGGGCCAAATCCAGAGTGGCCACCTCGCCGAGGGGGATATAACTTATGGCGCTGTTTAATTCCCTTGGAAGGGCAATTGGGAGCCTCTCAATTGCGGCGAGATCGCTTCGTATCTCGTCCGGTAAACGAACTACGATATCGAAACGCCGGTCTCCTTGAAACAAGGTGCCTACCTCTCGGCCCCCGATGGCTACTGCAACCGCTTGCTGTACAGTATCTAAACTCAGGCCGTATCGTGCGATTTGATCGCGATCGATATCAATCGTGAGCATAGGAAGGCCAGTCGTTTGCTCGACCGTAACCTCGGAGGCGCCTGGTACTTGTCCTAGCACCTCGGACACTTCCGCCGCCGTGCTGTTAAGAACCTCCATGTCATCACCATAGATTTTCACGGCTACAGCGGCACGAACACCGGAAATCAACTCGTTGAAACGCAGCTGAATAGGCTGGGAAAACTCGTAGTTATTGCCCGGTAACTCAGCGGCGGATGCTTGGACCTCGCTTAAGAGTTCGTCGCGCGACTTGCCTGGATCCGGCCACTGCTCTTGTGGCTTCAGCATGACGTACCCGTCAGAGATGTTTGGAGGCATGGCATCGGATGCCACCTCCGCAGTGCCTGTGCGCGCAAAATCCGCTCGATCTCCGGAAACTCATCCATGAGCTTTCGCTCCAGCTGCTGCTGCATCTCGACAGACTGACTAAGGCTGGTAGCCGGTACACGAAGGGCTTGGATAGCGAAGTCCCCCTCGTTGAGGCTAGGCACGAATTCACTGCCCATACGTGCCCCTACGAGGCCGGAAAGTACAACTGCAACAACGGCAAAGGTGAGCACTACTGGCTTGTTGGACATCACCGCATCGAATGCAGGTGCGTAGGCCCGTTTAGCATTGCGGATTAGAAAGTTTTCCTTCTCTGTAACACGCTTGCCGATAAAGAGCGCAACGGCTGCCGGGACGAACGTCACCGAGAGAATCATCGCCCCGAATAGCGCTGTCACTACGGTAAACGCCATGGGCGTGAACATCTTACCTTCTACCCCTGTAAGGGCGAATATCGGCAGATATACGATCATAATGATCAGCTGCCCATAGAGTAGAGGCCGACGCACTTCCTTTGCCGCAGCGAACACTTCATGAAGCCGTTCGGACAGCGTTAATGCCCGCCCGTGATGGGACTGAGCGTGAGCAAGTCGACGCACGCAGTTCTCAACAATCACCACGGCACCATCGATAATGATGCCGAAATCCAATGCGCCTAAGCTCATCAGGTTGGCGCTGACCTCGTTGGCTACCATGCCGGTGAACGTAAAGAGCATCGCCAGCGGTATAACAAGTGCGGTTAGGATCGCCGCACGGATATTGCCCAAGAAGAGAAAAAGTATAACCACAACAAGAATGGCACCCTCAGTGAGGTTCTTCTTAACGGTGGATATAGCTTTGTCTACGAGTACAGTTCGATCGTAGACAGTAATCGCCTTTACGCCCTCTGGAAGCGAAAGGTTTATCTCTTTCATCTTGTCATCGACAGCCCTAGAAACTACCCGGCTATTTTCACCGATAAGCATGAAAGCCGTACCTAGAACCACTTCGCGGCCATTCTCGGTGCTGCGCCAGTACGGAGCTCCTTTCCAACCTCTACCGTCGCAACGTCGCGGATACGTACTGGGGTACCGTCAACGTTGCTAATAAGGGTATTGCGGATGTCCTCTACTGATTGCATTTGTCCTGGAGCACGAACAAGATACTGCTCGCCGCGTTTTTCAATATATCCGGCACCTAGATTGTTATTGTTTTGCTCAACCGCCTCGATCAAATCTTGTAGTGTTAGTCCAAACGACCGCAAAGTGTCTGGGTTGGGGGCGATCTGATATTCCTTTGCATATCCTCCGATCGTATTGATCTCAGTTACGCCTGGTACATTGCGGACTTGCGGTTTGATGATCCAATCTTGAATCTCACGCAAGTCAGCAGAGGTATAAGGCGTACCGTCCGATTTGGTGGCACCGTCCTCAGCTTCAACCGTCCAAAAATAGATTTCGCCAAGCCCAGTGGAAATAGGGCCAAGTGTTGGAGTGACGCCTTCCGGAAGCTGATCTTTGGCCCCTCCCAAGCGCTCATTCACAAGTTGGCGGGCAAAATAGATGTCAGTGCCTTCCTCAAAAATAACTGTGATCTGAGAAAGTCCATATCGAGACAAGGAACGGGTCTGCTCGAGCTTGGGCAACCCGGCCATTACCGTCTCGAGCGGGTAGGTAATGCGCTGCTCCACTTCCAGCGGGGAATAACCTGGGGCCGCAGTGTTGATTTGCACCTGTACGTTGGTGATATCAGGGACAGCATCGATAGGCAGCTTTTGGTAGCTGTAAGCTCCTAACGCTGCCATGCCAAGCACGGCTAGCAAAACCAGCCAGCGATGCTCTATAGAAAAGCGAATGATACGTTCGAACACAGTCTATAACTCCGTATCAGTGAGCATGCGAGGCGCTGGCTTTGCCAAGCTCGGACTTAATGATGAAACTGTTGGCCAAGGCATAGCGCACTCCGGCCTGAAGACCTTCCTTGATTTCAACCGCTTCACTATCGCCGCGACCAGTCACGATTGGCTGAGCAGCAAAGCCATGGTCGGTCCGTACAAACACCACCGGATTATCTTCCAACGTGTGGATCGCATCGGGCTTGACTGCAACCGGCACGGACACTCCGCCAGAGCCTACCCGCACTTTGACGAACAGGCCGGGACGCCAAACACCTTCCGGGTTCGGAAGCGTGACCCGGGCGGTAGCGGCGCGGCTTTGCTGACCAACAAGTGAGCCGACATAAGAAACGGTGCCATTGGCACTGGACTCGAATGCTGTGGCTTCGATAACCGCGTTGCTGCCGACTCGTACCGCGCTGAGTGCATTGGCAGGAACGCTGATATCTGCCCAAACGGTAGAGAGATCGGAAATGATGAATATCTGGTCGTCGGTATTGACTGACTCACCGAGCGTGATGTCCTTCTCAACGATCATCCCATCGAACGGCGCCCTGAGTTCGTAGCGGCTCAATGCGTCTGGCTTGCCAGCATCACTACCAAGCGCTTGTAGCTGTGCTTTTGCATTCGCAACCGTCAGCTCTGCTTCCCGTAGAGCCTGTTGTGCCTGTAAATAATCCTGTTCTGCAGAAATACGCTCTTCCCACAGCTCCTTTTCGCGTCGATAGGTTTTCTGAGCCAATGCAAGACGTTTTTGTGCCGCGTAGAACTCGCTTCTACGTTCCGACAGGTCGGTACTCGCGATCACAGCAAGCACTTGCCCCTGTTTCACCTGTTCGCCCAAATCGACTTTGACCGCTTCAACGACACCTGAGAGACGAGGCACAACTTGCGCTGTACGATCCTGGTTAAACGTAATTTCACCTGGCAGCTCGATTGCGCTTTGTATCTTTGCGGGCTCAGCAGTTGCCAGTGAAATGCCGGCGGCTAGGATTTGTGTCTCTGAGAGTTCTACCTCTGCTGTTTCAGTGTGCTCCGCTCCCTCGGGCTCATCTTCATGCTCATCTTTCTCTGCCGCACCGACCTCGTGATCGCTATCGGCGCCTCCTTCATCATGTCCATGATCTCCTTCGGCTTCAGCATCCTCATCCGAATGCCCTTCATCCTCCTGCTCCGATGCGTCACCATGCTCGCTATGTGCGTCGCCCGCTTCGGGCACAGCTGGACTACTGCGAAGAAGCAATCCGCCAAGCACAAGTGCCACGCTTAATATGACGACGATCCAAAAAATCTGCTTCTTGTGACCAGCCAAGGAAGATGTATTCGATTTACTTTTCATATGGATTCCTTATGGCTGAGTGGCCGAGGTGATAACGGCCGACCCATCGCCGACGATTCGGGCGATTTCCGCCGCCGCCTGGTTAGCTTGCGAGAGCGCAGACAGATACTGAGAGCGGGCTTGGAAAAGCGTGCGTTGAGCATCCAGTACGTCAAGGAAGGTGAACTTTCCTAGTTCGAACCCCTTGCTGGCAGCTTCATAAGCGCTTTGGGCACTGGGGAGCATGTCGTTGCGCAACAGTTCGAACTGCTGGCGAGCAGTGCGCAGCCGCATGTGCGCTTGGGAAAGTTCGCTTTTCAGGCGTATATGGACGGCGTTAAGCTCGTCCTGCGCCTGGTAGGCCCGTTCCTGTGCTGCTCCGATGTTGCCTTGGTTTCGATCAAACAACGGCAGGGGCATCGAGATACTCACCAGTCCCAGCGTGCCGTTATATGCATCTGAGCGTTGGGCACCTACGCTAACCGTCACGTTAGAAAAGCGATTCGTCCTTTCCAGCTCCAACGCAGCCCGACGTCTTTCTGCTTCCCGACGCGCGCGGGTTAGTTGAGCGGAATCGCTCAAGCGGCTATAAAGCTCAGCTAGTTCGGGAAGCGGAGGTACTGCCTCTGCCGGCTCTAGTACTCGCTCAAAGCGTGGCTGTGGGTTTCCCCAGTTGGCCGCCAGCCGAGTGCGCGCAGCTTCGAGTTCAGCTGTGGCCCGGGCAAGCTCTACTTGCACTCCTGTAGCCGCAACCCGCGCCCGGGTTTCCTCTACAGGAGAAACCATGCCGGCCCTCACACGCCGATTGGCCACGTTCACTGCTTGCTTCGCAAGCTTTGAAGCAGCCTGAGCGAGCTCCAGCCGTTCTTGCGCAATAAGCACATCGTAGTATGCGCCCATCACTGCCCCCCTCAGTCGAGCTTGGGCGTCCTGTAGGTCGGCGGCCGCTACGTCCATGGCGCGTTGCGCTGCCTCAATACGAGCCGAACGTTTACCACCCAGCTCTATTTCTTGGCTCAGCTCAAGCCTCGTCTCGGGGGCATCACCTCGGATTCCCTCCTGGCTAGCGGACAATATTGGATTCGGACGTGCTCCGGCTTGGCTAATCAATGCGCGAGAAGCAGCCAGCTCACGTCTTGCAGCAGCCAGTTCAGGGCTTGCAGAGCTAGCGAGCTCCAAGGCGCGTAGAAAGCTTATGGAGCCGACAGACTCAACGGGGAAGGTATTTGACACACTGACAGGTAAGGTCTGTGTGAAGGTCGGCAACTCTAAAGGCTGCGCATAGGCGAGGTTGCACGACAACATCGACAACCCCAGCGGTAAAAGAACTTTTCGCACCGAAATCTCCTAGAAAAGGGAAGGTTCGGTGAGACGTCAGATACAGATAAATGGCGTCCTACTGGTTAATCTGGCGTCTCACCGGCTTTGCACCGATGCGCCAATTAGGTTTCTCAGGACGCCCCGCTTCAGCCGATGCGTAGCTAGCAGAAGAAAACGGTTTCAAGCTTATTGATAATACCGAACCGGGAGAAATCCCTTTCCTTATAAGCGGCTTGATATGGTCGCCATGAAAGACACAGTCTCCATCCAGACTGATTTTTTTGCGGCTTTTGACGATCCTTCCTCGTCAGCACCCAGAGACTCGTGCGAATGTTCGTGATGTCCAAGATGATTTGCTGCCGAACCATCCTCATGTCTGCAGCTCGTGCTAACAACTGCCCATGATGATTGCAATGGGAACAGGGCTAGCAACAACAGCAGAACTATTTTTCTCATCCAAGGCAAAACGATGACTTCCTGGTTTAGATGTCGAATCCAATCATAGAGCTACCCCCGCCAAGACGCGGAACACAGCGCCGCTACTGCGACAGTGATTCGTCCTGGGTTTAGGACACAATACACGAAAGCGTTGGCGGCGGCAACAACTGAGTGCAACACCTGACCTTTCCGGTACGGTGCTGCCCCTATGTCTTATACCGAACTCAGCGTTGAAGAGCGCGCCACCATTCAAATCGGTCGTACCCAAGGCTTCAGCCTGCGCAGGATTGCCTGCTTGATCAACCGATCCCCTTCGACCATCAGCCGTGAGCTGCGCCGTAACCGAGGTGCTTGCGGTGGCTACTCGGCCCGCCTGGCCCAGCAGCAAATGCAGGCCCGCCGCCAGGTTTGTCGACCGATGCGAAAACTGTTGCCGGGTAGCGAGCGCTTCGAACTGGTGACCCATATGCTGCGTGAGCGTTTGTCTCCCGAGCAGATTGCCGGCAAGCTGCGCAGCATGAACATACCCAACCTGCGAGATGCCTACGTCTGTCGCGAGACGATCTACAACGCGATCTATGCCCTGCCAGTGGGTGAGCTGCGTAAGGAGCTGATCATCTGTCTGCGCCAAGGCAAGACGACGCGCCGGCCGCGCTCTGGTGGCGTGGATCGGCGCGGCCAGATCCCCGAGATGGTCAGTATTCATGTGCGCCCGCCGGAGATTGAAGACAGGCTGATGCCGGGGCATTGGGAAGGCGACCTCATCAAGGGTAAGGCCAACGCCTCGTCCGTCGGTACGCTGGTGGAACGCACCAGTGGCTACCTGATGTTGGTGAAGATGAACGACGCGACGGCGACTTCGGCGCTGGAAGGCTTCAGCGCCGCGCTCAATAGCATGCCGCTGGAGATGCGCAAGAGCATGACTTACGACCAGGGCCGGGAGATGGCGCGACACGCCGAGATCACCCAAAGAACCGGCGTGGCGATCTACTTCTGCGACCCGCACAGCCCCTGGCAGCGCGGCAGCAACGAAAACATCAACGGCCTGATTCGCCAGTACTTGCCCAAGGGCACAGACCTGTCGGTACATAGCCAGGAGGAGCTGGACGCCATTGCGCTGCAACTGAACATGCGACCGCGCAAGCGCTTCGACTTCAAATGCCCCATCGAGGTGATGGGAGAGGTCATGCAAAATGCCATGGCAATGCGGCATGATGCTCCGGTTTCAATTCAATAACCGTGTTGCACTCAGCTCCTGCAACCGCCGTTTTTATCAGCCTCGCCAAGCCGGGGAGATAACTGATGGCCATGGGGCTGACTTTAAAGAAGAGTGGATAACGACCGCGTGACCGCAACATTACAAATCTGTAATCGAGGATATGCGCGATTGCTTGCCTCTCAGATAACAAAATAGTAATTTGCCGCTAATCCTGCGGTCATCTGCAGGGAAGAACTTGCCTAAGCGCTAAGGATGGTCTGAAAAAGTCCTTTCTCGAAAAATACAGCCCAGCAACCATGCGGGTTACAGGGAGGCGATTTCGATAAACAGAGGCTTTTTCAGAGTTTCCCTAATGCGGAAAATGGCTGCTGCGAGGTGCTCGCGGCGGCCAAAAACGGAGAACTGAGCGGGTTACCTGGTCGATTTTGATCGACGGCCCGCTTTCAAAAGCAGCAAGGGCTGAAGTCGACCGGAAATACAGGGTTACTTC
>LZQQ01000076.1_pt1 | contig 16308 bp, 20 predicted proteins | sample 768581 | NCBI WGS metagenome assembly LZQQ01 (sample SAMN05207185, study PRJNA324510) | oil field metagenome | isolation source: sample BH-FW-20 from oil reservoir | place: India: Bombay High | collected 2015-11-25 | reverse complement strand
AATTCCAGGTATTGGTCGCCATGAGCTTGCAAGAACTTCAGGAACTCTTCCGCCAATAACGACAGAGACTTGGTTTTCGGATAAACGATATTCCATTCCCTTCAAAGGCTCCGCAGGTTTATCCAATGCCGGTTTTTCATCCATATCCAATTCCAGGTATTGGTCGCCATGAGCTTGCAAGAACTTCAGGAACTCTTCCGCCAATAACGACAGAGACTTGGTTTTCGGATAAACGATATTCCATTCCTTATGAATCGGAAAACCTTCCACATCCAGCTTGGCGATTCTCGCGCCCGGGCTAAGCAGATCCAATGCATGCTCGGACACACAAGCCACGCCCAGTTCTCCCATGACACAATGCTTGATGGCTTCGTTGGTTTCCAGCATCATGCGCTCTTTCACCGTCAAACCGTGTTGCGCGAACAGGTCTTCCACCGCCGAGCGAATGCCGGATCCTTTTTCACGCATAATGAAAGGTTCCTTTGCCAAACGCTTCAAACTGACCTTGGTGCCCACCAGTTCATGGTTGGCGTGCGCGATAATGACCAACGGGTTCGGCGCGAACGGAATCGCCTCCAGATCCATGTCCATGCTCGGTACCTGACCGAGTATGTATAAATCGTCCAGATTACGATCAATACGTTTCAGAATGGTATTACGGTTGCCGACCTTGAGGCTCAGTTCGATGTCGGGATATTTTTTGCAAAACTTACCCAACGCGACCGGCGCGAAATATTTGGCGGTGGTAATAACCGCAACGCGCAGACGCCCCCGTTTCAACCCACGGAAATCGTCCAGCATGATTTCCAGATTGGATAACTGATCGATGATACCACGACAGCTACACGCCACCTCTTCACCGATTTCGGTCAGGAAAATCTGCCGACCCACCTGCTCGTAAAGCGGCATATCGATGCTTCCGCCAGACTTTTAACCTGCGAGGAAACCGTCGGTTGCGTCAAATACAACTCTTCGGCGGCACGCGTAAAACTGAGATTTCTCGCCACACACTCAAACACTTGAATTTGCCGAAGGGAAGCATGCCGAATCAAAAAATTTGACGTGGCCTTATTTAAATGTTCACTCATTCCCACCCCCAATATCACCCCAAACGATTTAAACCCTATCCTAAAACGGATTCAAAAACTAATTTATTGTTATGAATAACATAACGTTACGATTATTACCGGTTATCCGACCGGCACTGTAACCTTCCAAAGCCTGCGTTGCGGCACGGGCGGCTTCATTGATATCCGCTTCCTTACCACACATGATCAGACGCCCATAAGCCCCGACCGCACGCGCCTCGACCAAGGTCACATTGGACGCCTTTTCCGCTTCGTTGGCCGCATAAACGATGTACCCGGCCGGTTCGGTTTCCATAATGAACATGCTTTGTCCGGCCAACGCCATCGACCCGCGACGGTTATCCCGGTTAATCAAGGTCGCATGGTCGGCGGTAATGCAGCGTATGGTTTCATTCCACATCACCAGACATTGCTGGCGATCAAATTCATGTGTTTGTAAATGCTGCAGAATCCGCTCGCCGGATTCCAGCACATCGCTTTGCGTGCGATGGTGAATCACCATCGAACCGTAAGCCCGTTCCACCACCTGCTGCGCCAAACGTACATTGGAGGCTTTCAAGGCAATGTCGGACAAGCGGTGCACCGCCATCCCCGGTGCCACTTCTACCCACAGGCACGCATCGCCCTCAACCGGCAGAAAGCCCATGGAAGCCGTGGCCATATACGAAGCCAACTGCGGCTGCAAGGCGTCCAAAAAAACATAAGTTCTGAGCTTAATCATAAAAAGCGTTCGTCTCCAATTGCGTCATCACCGAATGAATCGCTTGCGTGCGATGACTCAAACGTATCTTTTCGTCCAGCGGCAGTTCCGACACCGTTTTCACCAAAGCCGGAATCCACATGACATCGTCATAACCGATACCCTGCCCCGTTCGTGGCGATTTCAATATCTCGCCGTACCAATGACCGATGCCAATCACCGGCATGGGATCGCACTCATGCGATACATACACTACGGCACAGGAATAACGGGCCTTGCGTTCGCTGAAGTCCCTTCCATCCAAATCGTCCAATAACTGACGGACATTCTCTGCTTCCGTCGGTTTATGGCTCCCTTGCGAGGCATAACGCGCGGAAATAATACCGGGGAGCCCTCCCAAGGAGGCCACCTCCAAACCCGAATCGTCCGCCAGAGCCGGTAATCCGCTTTTTGCACTGGCAAAACGGGCTTTTTCAAGGCATTCTCCACAAAGCTCAAACCGTCTTCCTCGACCTCTCCGTCAAAAAAAGTACTTTGTGCCAGCGGCTCCACACCGTATTGCCTCAATACCGGTGCCATTTCCGCGACTTTATATGGGTTGCCCGTGGCTAAAACCAAACGTTCCATAAATTCGCCCTAGGCAAAATAACTCGGCGTCAACACGTCCACATTCGCTGTGAAAACCGTCAATTGATGACTGCCGTCCAAATACACATTCAATTCGTTATACAGTCGGTTCAGCCGTTCTTCGGCCACCACCACCAAAAACAATATTTGCCCGGTGGTTTCATTTTGTGCGGGTTTGACATCAAACGCCGTCACTCGGCTTACAGATACCTGTTCAAACAAGGCGCGCAAATCGTTTTCCAATTCGCCGTTCGCCACGATGTGCACCAGTTTTTCGCAACAGGTTTCCACCATATTCAATCCTCCGTCGAATTCCTGAGAAGGATTGCCATGCTCGGACAACTCCAGGACTCTGCATTTGCTTCATGCCATTTCATATCTGTTCGCCATCTCTTTTGTTCGTACTCAATCCGATCCACCGACCAAAGGCCACATCGTGAATCCTCTTCATCGCGACGTCATGTATTCCATTACGATGACGGACGCTTTTTTCCTGAACTCCATGCTAGTGAAATCCACTCGACATGAAAAATTGATTTTTCAACTTGCAGCCATAGACTCGAATCAATGAATGCCTGGCCGACACATGCACCCCCGGCTTAAGTTTTCCGATCGCACATAAAAAAACGGCAGAAAAATCTGCCCAAACGACTAAGACTAACTAACTTAACGAAATACTTAAAACGTGATACGTGACACTAGTCCGGCCACACGCGTCGACTCGGAAAACGTTTGACGGTTTCCGCAATGTGCTCCTGCCCGGCATTGCCGGAACCACTGGATTTTGCAGGTGGTTCCTTCTTCCGTGCAGGCGTCGACTTAGCGGCCGGCTTAGAAGCCGTCTTCTTACTCGTGGTTGCCGGCGTCGATTTTTGAGATGCCGTCGCAGATTTTGGGGCCGCTTTAGGCGTCGGTTTTGAAACCGGTTTTTCCGCCGTGTCCGTTGACGTCGGTTGAGCCGCCGTCAACGGCTTGGTTTTGTCTGATGGGGTCGTCATAAGACTCTCCTTTTAATGCAGATTAACGCGACTGAAACCTTCATCAATGCCATCCGCCAGCGCAAAATCGACATCCTGCAACTCTTGCGCTTGGGAATAGATGATGACCGACACATGCTCACGACCAAAACTGATGTTCGGGTGGTGATTCAGATGCTCGGCTTTTTCCGCCATATCGTCGAGAAAGGTCCGTAGGGTTTCGAAATCCTCGAATTCAAAACGGGCCTCTAAGCTGGCGGGTTTCTTTTTGAGCTTCCATCGTTGTTCGTTCATACAAAACTCCTATTTGGCTGTTGCTGCATCATCAAAGATCCATAATATTCTTCCAACCAGGACTGCACTCTCACAAGCTGAGATTGCTCTTCTTCCAAAAGCCGGTTAAACAGCATCAAATCTTCTTGAGCACCAAAATTGGCGCAATATTGTGAAGCTTCCGAATAAAGCTGAATAAGAGCCATTTCCCTTTCTTCACAACTTCTCAGAGCTTCAACCATATTGGTTGCCGGTCCAGCCGGACGTAAGACACTCCCCGCAGGAAGGGCTCCTTGTGCAACCATACGATCCGTAATCAAGTTCGCATGTTGGAACTCTTCATTTGCCAGGGTCACAAACCCTTCGGCATATGAAATTTCTTGGCGAAATTTCGCCAGCGAAGCCTGTGCGAGGTAATGCTGACCGGCCGAAAATTCCAGGCTCAACGCTCGCCCCAAATACCCCAGGATTTGACTGTTTGCAACAGCCGTCTGTGCCTGGGGGATTTGTGGGTATGCGCCTGCTCCTGGCATTACGGAACCGGGCATTCTTTGTGAATAACGCATTTTTCCCTCCTAACTTCCAAATGAGGGTTAAAAACTAACCCTCGACATTCAATCAGCTACGGGTTGCACCGTTACCAATTGTCAAAACAGGTTCCACTTCTTTGTGTGGGCGAGCAATGATGTGCGCGGCTACCAGACCGTCACCAACACGTTCACAAGCGTCTGCTCCTGCACGAACCGCAGCGTTAACCGCACCGGTTTCACCACGGACCATTACCGTTACATAACCGCCGCCAACAAACTCACGACTGACCAGGCGTACTTCCGCCGCTTTCGTCATCGCATCCGCTGCTTCGATCGCTGGCACCAAACCACGGGTTTCAATCATGCCTAACGCAATACCGTAATCACTCATAACTTTCTCCTTTGAGTTGCTCACTTTAAAACTTACTTCTGTTCTGGTTGCCAATCATCGATGATGCCGCCAACCGTTAAATCCGTTAATAATCGTTTGTCTCCTGCCGCGTCTCTCGCCGCAGAATTGGCGATGGTAAAGACCCAGTCACCCAACTTTGTTCCAACGGGATCCATCGCCACAAGTACTTCGCCTGTCTGGCTAACCAGCGCTTTGATCGGAAGATGACCTAACCCTTCCAAGCGACTGGTCAGAACCAGCTCTTTTTTAACTTGTAGTATCTGCATCCTCTGGCACTTCCCATTTATCGATAATTCCAACGATGGTTAAATCACTTGGATATCCTTTTACACCTGTCGCATCTCGGGCCGCCGAGCTACCACAACAAATGACCCAATCTCCCGGCTTGCACCCCACTGGATCAACCGCTACTTGAGGGGTACCGCCATCTTTTTCTCGAACCACCAGTAGAGGCTTGTGCTCCATCATGGCGATGCGATTGGTCGAAACGAGTGTCTTATCGACTTTATAAATTTTCACCTTCTACTCCTTTCTAAGCAGTGCTTCTCAAGCTGAAAAATCTGCCAGGCTGGGTAGTCTTTCCGCTGGCTGACAGCCGGTAAAATCTCTTAAGGTCGCATGGTTTGCAACAAACCGGATGCCGACAATTCCTGATAACGGTTGTGCAATGCCTTTTCGATTCTCACCGCTTTGGCTTGCGCTCTATCTTTAGAGCCAGGAACGCGTCCGTCGTAATCGCAACGGATGATGATCGGAATCGGTCGCCCTTTTTTGACGTTCAGACCTTTAAATATCTTGATACCGACATCCACATCGTTCACACCTTCTTCCACCGTATCGAGGAAGCTGTAATAACTCAGATTGCGAAGTTGCACTTCTTCGAAGCCGTTACCGACGCCGATAAACCTTTCCGCATGACCGATATCGCTATAGCAACCGTTTTCATATCGGTTGACATAGGCCAGTTGCGAAAAATTGTTCGCAATCAACCAGGCAATCAGGGTATTCACCCCTGGCTGAGGTGCGGTAGAGCTTCGATTCAAATTGCAATCGTCGATTGCGTGCTCAATCGCTTGCTTCGCCTGGTCTGCCGACAGGTCAGCGGTTTGCTGATATAACTGGTCGGTTTCCACAAAACGCTGCAAACACACCTTGCCTTGCTCGTTAGGGATATGGATTTTCAAACTGTCGTCGTCGGTATTCATTCCGATCAACAAGGTTTGAACACTGGCACCACACCCGAAACGGTTTTCAATTGCCTGCCTAAAATCCTTGAGCTTTGTTAATGCAGCCTCCGCTGCTTTTTGGTCATCACTCCCGTGTGCGGCACAACCTTGATGGGTCGGGTCGGCTTTCGAAAAGTGATATACCGCAATCTTTAAATAACGCGTCGGTTCTTCAGCCGCATTTGGCTTACCTTCTCTGAACCGCGTATGTTCAATAAACACCCAGTTTCTGACACTTTCACTGATATCGAATAATGACCCCGCATGGGCCTTTCTTCTCACAGCGTCATAAGGAAGTCTGAGTACATAACTGACTACATGAGCAAGACGTCCATCCGCACAAGGCGCAATGCCTACTGCGTGAAACCCTGCTTCTTTAAAAATGCGTTCGGCTTCTTGTTTTCGCTGGCCCATTAATGGGTCATTGATATAGAAGTCTTCCGACATTCGAATAAATTGTGCAAAGAGGGTTTTGGCGTACAGTTTCTGAAACGCTTTCTGAGGCTGAAAATTCAATTCAGATTGCCAATCGTCTTCTGTCAGCTTTACACCCAACTTTGCAAACAACGCTTGGTTAGCCCAAGCCACAAAACCCGGTTTGCCCTGCTGCGTCAAGATGTCTTTCAAAACAGCTTCGATATCATCAAAACGTGCCTTGATATCCATTTCATAACGACGCAACAATTCATTTTGAGCCTCGTTAACCAAAACATGAGTGCCGGTCATTGCCTGAGTTGTATCAACTCTGTCCTGTCTTCCGATTTCATCAATCACATCCGCTGCAACCGTCGAACCATGAGCAGTCGGCTTCTTTTGCTGCCACAAAGGATTCGATGGAATCGGCTTCCAGAACAATGACTTTTGACGATAGTTCTTTTTTGTAGAATTCATCTAACACTCACACTTTCGTTACACAATCATTAAGCTCTAGCACCGCCCGACAAAGTCACTTTCGCGCCCGTGTCGGTATTACCGGATGACCCCGTAATCGGACTCATAGGCACTTCGGCATTGGCCCCTGGCGTAAACTGCGCAGCCGCCATAGGAGACTGTTTAGCTGTACCACGAACCGACGCATTACGCTGTGCCGCCCAAGGTCCATCCGTACCGGTTACTTTGGAACCTCTGTCCCATCCGTCACCGGTAATTCTCGACCCTTGTTCCGGCGCTGGCTCAGCCATGGCCACCGGAGCGGCTTGTGCTTGCCCCAGCATCATCGGAAAATCCGACTCGCCCGGTGCGGCGGCATTGTTAGAGTCACATACCATGGCCGTTTGATCCATGCCTTGATAATGCGTCCCGGAAACCAATTCACAAGCACCTTTTTGTGCACCTGTTAGTCCCTGAGGCCCCGGTTGAACACCTGAAATGGATGGGTTAGCGCCTTGACGCTGCCGAACCTTTATTTCAGTTTGCTGATCAACCGAACACAATTGTGTTTGCTCAGCGCCCGTATAAGGTGTGCCGGTTACCGCTTGACAATCACCCGTTTCCGCGCCGGTCATACCGTAGTAAGCACCGCTGCGTTCCCCTGTGACCTTTTGACCACGGCTGGTTCCAGAAGCCGTTACCTTAGTTGCGGTATCCGTTGCCGGCATTTGACATAAAGTCTCAGCTTCTTCGGCACTTTGATAACCGGTTCCTGTAACAGACTTACAAGTTCCTGCTTCACCGCCAGTCACCGCTTGCAAACGACCAACCTGCGTTCCTGTCGTGGTATTGCCTTTTGCAGTTTGCGAAGGCATTACCTTTTGAGGTGCTTTCGCTGGTGTTTTTGGCTTGATCGTTGTCGATTGAGACCGACGATTGTCGCCACCGGTGATTTTTTCACCACTTTTCTGCGCCGGCTGAGACATCACCGAAAATCCGGTTGCCTTAGCTTTTGCAGGGGTTGCACCACAGTACATTTGGCTTTGGTCTGCCGGTAAGTACTCGGTCCCTGTAATGGATGAACAAGTCCCTGTTTCGTTACCCGTCATCTTCTCGGCACGTCCGACTTCCGTTCCGCTGACACTTTGACCACGAGTGGTTTGTGTCTGCGTGACTTTTGCAGCTTCGCCTCCGGTTGAGAACCACAGTTTGTATGGAATTCTTCCGAACCCAAATACTCCGTGCCACTCACCAATTGACATGCACCGGTTTCGGCACCTGTCATTTTCTTTTCACCTTGACCGACTTGCGTACCGGAAACGGATTGACCACTTAGGGTTTGTGACTCGCCTACTTTTTGTGGCAAAGACTCGCTATTTCTCGGTTGGCGCATGGGGCGTGAACCACCAGTTGAACAGGTTTTGCCTTTAGCGCATTTTTCTGCACGAACTTGTTTTGCAATTTCGCGTGTCGATGCATCCGGGTTCGCCAACTTGGCTTTCGCACCAGATTGACTTGTTCCTTTGGATTTAAAGGCCTCCTGTCCAGCTTTGCCTTTAGCTTGTGCCTGACGGTATGCCTTCGATTGAAGGCGTCCGCTCGGTTGCACGGCCACTTCAGGTTTTACCGCTTTACGGCGTTCTGAGCGAGCTGCAGGCTTCGGTGTCTTAGACTGACGAGGTTCCACAATCGGCTCTTCCGGTTTTTGCTTGGCTTTCGCCTTCTGACCAGGGCGAGACGTTGACTTAGCCGCATCTGCCGCACTTTTCCCGTGCTTCTGTTGCTGTCTTTTCTGCTTCGCCGCTTCACGACCTGCCGCGGACGCCGGAGTTGGCGCTGCAGCAGAGACTTGACGACGAGAGCGAGACGGCTTAGAAGCAACCGGAGTAGGTGCAGGCGCCGCCGTTGTCGCAACCGGCTCGGGTGTGGATGGACGCTGACGAGTCGCTGTCGAAGCCGACGACTGTCCTCCCTTCCCTTTTACCTGTGCTTTTCGGCGTGCAATCGCTGCGGCTCGACCGCTTTGAGCATTGTTACTCATGCTAAAGCCTCCTTTTCGTCTTGATGACTCGTTTAATCTCGTTATTCGTTCCGTGCGAATTACATTCCGCGAGGACGGTAAACTACAAAGTTGTGCCCTTGGCACTGGGTGTAGTTGTCATATCCGATCAAACGAATCAAGTGGTTTGGGTAAGCGGCGCGACAAGCATCCAACTCAACCAACACTTCATTTGGATCACGTGTACCAAACAATGGCAACTTCCACATTCCCCAGTAATGCGCTGAGGCATTGGCCGGATCTTCATGCTCTAGAGCTGGCGTCCAACCCTGGTTGATGATGTAAACAATCTGATCGTAAACTTCATCCGCATTGAACTCCGGTAAAAACGAGAAGGTTTCCAACGTGTACTGAGTACGGTAATCATCTGTTTGCATTGACATTTTTATCTCCTTGTATTGTTAGGATTCGTTCAAATAAGATGCGGCTTAGCCCACATCCAATTTGTCAACGGTATCGAACTCGAACTTGATTTCTTTCCAAGTCTCCAGAGCGACTGCCAATTCTTTACTCGTACGAGCCGCGTCTCTCAAGATGTCTCCACCTTCTCTTTCCAGGTCACGCCCTTCGTTACGTGCTTTAACACAAGCTTCCAACGCCACACGGTTAGCTGCCGCACCGGCTGCGTTACCGCCTGGGTGACCTTGCGTACCACCACCGAACTGAAGAACGGAATCGTCACCGAAGATATTCACCAATGCCGGCATATGCCATACGTGGATACCACCGGACGCCACGGCCATAACACCTGGCATGGAACCCCAATCCTGATCAAAGAACACACCACGTGAACGATCTTCCGGAACAAAGGCTTCACGAAGCTGATCAACGAAACCAAGCGTTGAAGCACGGTCACCTTCCAACTTACCAACAACCGTACCGGTATGTAGGTGGTCACCACCTGACAAACGTAGACACTTAGCCAATACACGGAAGTGGATACCATGGTTCGGGTTACGGTCGATTACGGCGTGCATCGCACGGTGAATGTGCAACAACATGCCATTCTCACGACACCAGTTCGCCAACGTCGTATTGGCCGTGAAACCTGCGGTCAAGAAGTCATGCATGATGATTGGCTGACCCAGTTCTTTAGCGAACTCGGCACGCTTCATCATTTCTTCAACGGTACCGGCGGTAACGTTCAAGTAGTGACCTTTACGCTCACCGGTTTCCGCAGTCGCTTTATCAACCGCTTCGGCGACGAATTCAAAACGATCTCTCCAACGTTGGAATGGTTGTGAGTTGATGTTTTCGTCATCCTTGGTCAAATCCAGACCACCGCGCAAACATTCATATACGGCACGTCCGTAGTTCTTAGCGGAAAGGCCTAGTTTTGGCTTGATGGTACAACCCAACATAGGACGACCGTATTTGTTCAACTTGTCACGCTCAACTTGAATCCCGGATGTGGTCCACCACACGTTTTGATGAATGCCATTGGGAAACGTAGATCTTCCAAACGAAGTGAACGTACGGCTTTAAACCCGAATACGTTACCCACCAATGAAGTCAATACGTTTACAACAGACCCTTCTTCGAAAAGATCCAACGGGTAAGCGATGAATGCATAGAATGCGTTCTTGTCACCAGGTACATCTTCGATTCTGTACGCACGACCTTTGTAGAACTCCATGTCTGTCAACAAATCCGTCCAAACTGTCGTCCAAGTACCCGTTGATGATTCTGCCGCTACAGCTGCTGCTGCCTCTTCACGCGGTACACCTTCTTGAGGGACAACTTTGAAACAAGCCAATAGATCTGTATCCAGAGGCGTATAATCTGGTGTCCAATAAGTCAGCTGGTAATCCTGTACACCAGCGTCAAACGTTTTACTCGCCATAAATGCTCTCCTTGTTTTTGGAGTTGAAATAAATTCAAGTGCAATATTAGTGCGCCAACCTATAGGTGACTAATTGAAAGGCATGATGATTAGAATTGATGATAATCAATGCTTTGAAAATATTTCCTTATTTTTCAAATACTTAAAAATCATTGATTTTTCTTAAAATTCAAAAGGAAAGGGCTATTTTTTAATTGAAAGGTTTGACGGCCACATAAAATCCATCCCGATGAGGGTGAATCCCCATCCAAAAAACGACCAGGCCTGGTCAAAAATGACCCTATCGAAAAGCGGTTCATCCCGATAGGAAAGCTTGGAACAAAATGCGGTAAAGCACCATTCCAAGATGGCTGGTATACAGTCCTATACGGAGTCTGTAAATAAAAAAGGCCCCATCATGAAGATGGAGCCTTGAAAGGTTAGTCACGGTTCACCCTAAATCCGACTGTCGGTGCGGATGAACCAACCTCTTGACGCTACTCGAAGTTTTCACCTAAATCACCGCCGGTCATCTCTCGGTAAATATGACTGGCGTTGTTTCGATGTGTCTGCTCGAAGACCGGACGATCTTGGTACATCGACTGGTCGATTTCCAAAGCGTCCTCTTCCACACCATCCCGGTCGATGATTTTCTGCACTTCGGTTTGCATATACGTCAAATAATCATACGTATCGCGTTTGATGGTCGCCATATCGGTCGGCGCACCGTGCCCCGGAATCACTTTGACATCGTTGGGCATCGCGGCCATCATCCGGTCGAACGACTCCACCCAATGCAAGGTGTTGGTGTAGGAGAACAATGCCAGCATCCGGCTGTTATAAGCCAAATCCCCGGTAAGCAACAGTTTTCGACTCGGTACATACACCAATGTCGACCCCGGCGTATGCCCCGGCCCGAAGTTCAGCACCTCAACGGTTTCTCCGCCGCCGACATCCACGGTCAGCTTATCTTCAAAGGTGGTGAATTGATCCGACACATCACGCGCCGAATGGGTGATTTCCCTTCCCACACGAGTGGACCAATGTTCTTTGATATGGGCAAATCCTTTATGGAAATCGTCATTGGCGCGTTTGTGCGAATACAGGTTCTTCACGCCCACATCCACCCAATAACTCGCTCCGAGGTAAGCATGTCCCTGGCTGTTTTCCACGGCCACCCATTTCACCGGCTTGTCGGTATAGGAGCGGATCATTTTATGGAAGGCCGCGGCCACCGCGGGGTTCGGTCCGGCATTGAAGACAAAGACGCCGTCTTTAAAATCATAAAGGTCAGATTGTTGTTCAACCCGTAATTGGATGGATTATGCCAATCAGACTGCGACCACGGTATACACTCCGTCCATGACTTTCACCGGCTTCGGCAAATGCACCGTCGGACCGATGTAACCGGCCTTGCGTTCGGTTTTGACCACTTCTTGTGCATAGCCGCTATAAGTGGTGTCTCCGCCCATTTCCTTGGCATAGGTTTCAAACCCCATCACATAAGGGTCTCCCGCTTTATCGCCCACCGCAAGCGCCGCACAGGACATAAAACCGGACGACAAAATCAACGTTGATAACAGGTGTCGCATAATATTTTCCTTTCAAATACGTTCAATCAATTCACTCTTAAAAATCCGTTTCACTCAGGCTTTCTGCACCGAACCGTCCACCGGTTTGGAAAAAAAGGTGGAACGAATCAACCCCCAACTGAAGCGTTCGGAATGATTCCATGGCATCAGCGACATGAAACGCGCCAGGAAGCAATAGTCGAAAAACACCATCGCGGAGGTGCCCAAATAATGAGGTAATATAGAAAGAACAACGGCGGATACAACGCGACCAGCAACAGTGCCAGATAGGCCAAACGCACTTGCACAGGGAAGGCTTTTACATCCGGGGTACGGACATAGAAATGCACCACCTGTATCACGTTGAAGACAATCGCCGCTTCAATACCGTAGGGCACACCCGCCACACCGGCAATCAACAGCGCATCCGTAATGGCCCAATACCACCAAATCAAATCCATCTTTAAAGTCATTTTCGCTCCTTGAGGTTTATTGTGAGAGCTTTGCACGAGATGGATGCACGGCTAAAATGGCTAAAATCTTCCTGAATGTCGTTGAAAAACTCGTTAATAGCCAGCTATTAACTTCATTTTCCGTCTAATTCAGAAAAACTTTATCTCATTTTTTACTCGCGCCCCACTCGTGCAAAACTCTCATTGTAAAAATATGTTCATCGAACTGACGCCATCATTCCGCCGCCAAAGCCCGCCAAGCCGCCTCGGTCAGCTCGTCGAAATGCGTCATCAACGGCGTGGTCAAAACACCGTCCAAATACAGTTGAATCAAACGCAAAACGCTGCCATAGGCAATGGACGACGCCACCATCACATCCATTTGTCGCAATACGCCGGTTTCCTGTCCTTCCAAAAATGACGTCCCGTAATGTCATAAAAGGTTTCGCCGAGCAGATGGGTTTCACCGACGGCATGAATTCCTTGTGGCGCGCATACAAAATAAACTGCTCCACATCCGGATAGCTTCCGCAAAACGCAACATCCACTCCACCAAGGCGAAATAACGCGCTTTAACCGTTTGGTGCCGCGCCAAAATATCGGCCTGCTCCGCTTCGATGGTGGCCAGCAAATGGTGCATCAACTCCGTGGCCAGCGCTTCCTTGTCTTTAAAGGCATGATAAATCGAACCGGTGCTGACACCGGAATGCTCCACCAGGTCCGGAATCGAGGTATTGAAAAACCCCTTTTCCACGAACAAGGTCAACGCACTTTGCAAAATGCGTTTCTTGGATGCACTGATATCGGAAGCATCGAAAAATTCGCCATACATTCCCCGTAAATTAATTTAGAATGATTATTCTAGAACATTCATTCTAATACCAATCAAAAAAACTGATTGGGGTAATAAAGAAGCCTGAATTTTGGTTTCAAAAACAGTAAAAACCTTACAAAACAAGAGGTTTAAAAACAGACTTAATGCAAGAAAAGGGTTTTATTGTATGTACATTTACCTATAATGAATTTTGACCTTTTCATTGAAATGTGAAAAAACCATGGAGGCTTTGATTCAAGTGTGACGCTAGTCTTTCCATAACCGATTGATTCTTGGCGCATTTCACTTATCATTAAAATTTATACACCCATAAATATAAATATTTTCTAATTCCATAAACCACGTTGAATATTTAAGATTGCCGCAAAGCCATAATTTAGGCTTATATAAGATAAAAGATATTAATATCGAGGAATAGCAAGATGGATTTAATCAGCTTATATCCAACCTGGTACGAACCAATCGTCGGTTCGGGCTGGGTGGTTGCGCTTATCGCAACCTTTCATGTGTTAGCCTCCCACACTTCCGTGGGGGCCGCACTTCTCTTTGCCTACCTGTCTCACAAAGCCTACAAAGAAGACCGTGAAGACTTGCTGGATTTCATCAAGAAATACGGTCTTTTCCTATTGGTCTTCACCTATGTGGCCGGTTCCATAACCGGTCCGGGCATCTGGTATTCGACCACCGTCGCCAGCCCGAACGGAATCGGCGCGCTGATTCACTCCTTCGTATGGAAATGGGCCACCGAATGGGTCTTCTTCGTCATCGAAGTGGTGGGCGTATATATGATTGTGTATCTGGTCGGCAAAGTGGATAAGAAAACCCACATGAAGATTTCGCTGATTTTCGGGATTGCCTCTCTGGCCACCATGGTCATCATCGTCGGGATTCTGTCGTTCATGATGGTTCCGGGGAAAGAGATGTGGTTTGAAGAAGGCGGTTACCTGAACGGTTTCTACGGCACCAACACCTTTGCTCAACTGGGTATGCGTATGGCGTTCATGTTCACCATGACCGCGGTGGTCGGCGGAATCATCATCTCCGGCATCAAAGACCCGGCCTCAAAAGGAAATGGCGCGTAAATTGGGTTGGTTGGGAATTATCTCCACCTTGATCGGTGCGGCCATGTTCCAATGGTATATGACTTCCGTTCCAGGCCAGGCGATTCTGGTCATGGAAAACCGTTTACCGGATTACTTCCAGGCCAGCATCATGGCGGTCTTGGCTGGTACCCTGGCGTATTTCATCATCACCATGCTACGTCCTCAAGTATTGGTTCAAGGCTTTGCCGGTGCCATGGCGGTCATCATTCTGGTGGCCGGTCTGTGGCCGGAGGAAACCGCACGTGAATCCATGCGTAAACCATGGGTCGCCGGTCAATACGTTTACTCCAACCAGGTCGTTGGACGCGACGTCCCGGGTATGGACATCAAATCGCAACTGCCGACCATCGAAAAAGTCGGTATCCTCAAGGCGCACCCTTTTACGCCTGAACACCTGAAAGAAGTCAATAACGGCAATATGATCCAAGCCGGTGAATTCATCGCCATGACCTATTGTTCAAACTGTCACTCGCCAAGTGAAAGCGGCATTCGTCCGTTGCACCGTTACTTCCCGGACGGCATCACGCAAGCACGCATGGAAGAATATGTACGGGGTGTCCTCACCACCGGCAACATCGCTTACATGCCGAAATGCCGATGCTGGAGTCGGAAGTCAAAGCCTTGTCGGCCTTCTTGGTCATGAACAAGGAAGGCGGACAAGCCGCCGTCACTGCGGCGATTGACAAAGAAATTTCAGACCGTGACCGGGCGTTGGCCATTAAACAAGCCGACGACAAAGTTGCACGTCTGACCGTTGAACAGGAGGGCAAATAATGGATGCTGCTCAAGTTGCTCAGGTTACTGAGATGATGTATGCCCTGCGTAACCCCGCAGGGATTCCAACCTATCCGATTGTTTTCATTGCGTTAGGGGTATTGACCTTCGCCATGCACATTTTCTTTGTGCAGTTGATGTTGGGCACCTCTTTGATTACGCTCATCGGCGCTTTCAGCCAGAACGCTTACTGGCGTCGCCTGGGCGCCGCCATGCTGGAAATCGCCAAGGTGTCCGTTTCGGTCGCCATTGTAATCGGGGTCGCCCCGTTGCTGTTCGTGCAAGTCACCTATGACCCGCACTGGTACACGTCCAACGTGCTGTCCGCCGATTGGGTGATTTCCTTTATCGTCCTTCTGATTCTGGCGTATTGGGCGATGTACTTCTATTACTTCCGCAACAACAAGGAAAAAGACAAAACCCTTCAGCCGAAATCACGCTGGTCGATGGTCGTCAGCTTGGCGTTGATGTTGGTCGTCGGTTTCATCATGCACAGTTTGACCAAACAAATGTTGCACCCTGAACTGTGGCAAGAATGGTATATGCAGAACGGTACCCTGGACTATTCCGGTTCCCAACTGCATGCCTTCAGCCCTTGGCGCTTTGCGTTCTTCATCAGCTTGGCGATTCCGGTTGCCGGTGCGATGTTGGTCACCTACCGTCGCTTTAAGTCGGTGCGTGAAGATGCCGATCACGACTACTTGAACTGGGCGGCGAGCGTCGGCAAAAAATGGATGCTGGCCGGTTCGGTGATATCAACCGTGCTGTACATCGGCTGGATGATGACCTTACCGGAAACCGCCGGCAATTTCGCCACGTCCTTCTGGGGCATCATCGGTGGCGCCGCGGTTCTGTTCTACGGTGTTTGGGGCTTAATCCGTCTCAGAGGCGATGCCGATCACGACTACTTGAACTGGGCGGCGAGCGTCGGCAAAAAATGGATGCTGGCCGGTTCGGTGATATCAACCGTGCTGTACATCGGCTGGATG
>LZQQ01000075.1_pt1 | contig 16517 bp, 23 predicted proteins | sample 768581 | NCBI WGS metagenome assembly LZQQ01 (sample SAMN05207185, study PRJNA324510) | oil field metagenome | isolation source: sample BH-FW-20 from oil reservoir | place: India: Bombay High | collected 2015-11-25 | reverse complement strand
TTCATCAGCTTGTGATAGTTCACCAAACGGCGTTCCGCCAACTGACCGGATTCAATCGCCGCCCGAACCGCACATCCGGGTTCGGACTGATGCTGACAACCGCAAAACGGCTTCAAGTTATCGTTGCTTGAGGTGTTTGGCGGATTTGACCATTTTGCTGAATCGCTTGTCTTGCGCGCGTTTTTCCGCCAAGGTCACAGCATTAAACGCTTGCTCCTTCATCAGCTTGTGATAGTTCACCAAACGGCGTTCCGCCAACTGACCGGATTCAATCGCCGCCCGAACCGCACATCCGGGTTCGGACTGATGCTGACAATCGGAAAACTTGCACTGCTCCGCCAAGGAAGCGATATCCGCAAAGGTTTCCTCCACGCCCTGTTCGCAATCCGCCAATTGCAATTCACGCATCCCCGGCGTATCCAGCAACAACACGCCGGAAGCCGTCAAATGCAGCGAACGCGCCGTCGTGGTGTGACGCCCTCGGCTATCGTCTTCGCGAATCCGATTGGTTTCCTGCACGTCGCCGCCCAACAGCGTGTTCACCAACGTGGATTTGCCCACGCCAGACGACCCCAAGAAAGCCAGCGTATGGCCGGGCGACAACCACAGTTCCAACGCCTGTAAAGTCGCCGAATCATGGGCATTGACCGCAAACACCGGCAGCATCTTATCCAATGCCTGAACCGCTTCCAAAAACGATTCCGGCTCATCGCACAAATCGGCTTTGGTGAGCACAACAATCGGCTCCACACCAGCCTCATGCGCCAACGCCAAATAGCGCTCAATGCGGCTCAAATTAAAATCGTTGTTCAAAGAACTGACAATCAAAACCGAATCCACATTGGCGGAAATCAATTGTCGATCAACCGTGTGCCCGCCGCCTTTCGCGAAAACAACGACGCTCGGTCCAACAAGCGAACAAAGCGATGCTCGGCATCGATTAAAACCCAGTCGCCCACCGCCAGATTAGGAATGGATTGTGTCATCGTCATGGACAACGGACCTTCCGTGGTCAATAGCTGAATAATCGAACGTTCGACGCCGAAGACGCGCGCCGGAATCAAGGTTTCCAACGCATCAAGTGACAGTTGGTGTTGAAAAAAGGGTTTCCACCCTAATTGATGAAGAGAATAATGTGATGTCATCATAAGCCCCATAACGCTTAAGCGTTGTAAGAAATCAAATTCTGGGGCTGAAAAGGCCCCGGTACACTGACCGGGTAGCGAAGAATAAATCTACGAAAAAACTACCCGGAGGCTTTTAACAACAATCATCAATATCCTCCGTTTGAAATAGAAATATAAGTTGGTTTTTATTATAGCAAATGGCGCCTAAAAATCCTGTCATTAAAGAATGGATTTTTGATTAGCTAGCTAAAACCAAACACCACAACCTTTAGTCAAAATCTTAAAGGTCACCAGGCCTGGCGGTTTTAGAGACTCCGATTTATTTTAATCAAGGCATAAAAGGTCACTTCGGTGGCCTTTTATGACGTTTAACGCTTTTGGGCGTTGTTTTGGATGCGGATTAAATGCTGAATTACGCGCTGAACAACTCTTGGTAAAGAGCGTTAGCGCTGGTGACCAGGTCGCCGCTGAGGGCGAAACCGGAGACGTCTTCGCCTTCTTTGTACAGCAGGCGTTGGTTGTCGCCGACCATCATGGTTTGCTCCCATTGGCCGTGCGTGGCGTGCAATGGCGGGCTGATCATAATGGACAAGCTTGGTGTTTTGGTTTTGATCAAGCTTGGCAACACTTGGAACTGGTCGGTATCTTCGCCTTTGAGGTGCGCGGCAATGGCTTTGGCCTGACGACGAATCGGCTCCAGATAAGCCTGCAACACACCACCGGCTTCGGCACAGTCGCCAATCGCGAAAATATCCTGGTCGGAGGTTTGGCAAGCGCCGTTAATGCAAATACCGCGGTTGGTTTCCAACTTGGCTTTTTTAGCCAATTCCAAATTCGGTGCTAGGCCGATGGCGGCGACCACGACACCTGTTTCGATGTATTCGCCTTGGTCGGTGTGAAGCATGTAACCGTTTTCGGCTTGGTTCATGTCCACCAGTTCGGAGTTTTTGTACAGCTTGACGCCTTTGCTTTGCAGCTTTTCTTCCAACGACTGGGAAATGGCCTGCGGCAGAATCTGACTCATCAAATGCGAACCACGCACCACCATACTGACTTCGATGTCTTGTGAACTGAGGTCTTCGGCCAGCTCGGTGGCAATCAAACCGCCGCCGATAAGGGTGACGGATTTTTGCCTTCCAGGGCTTTATGGAAACGTCGGTAAGCCGGCAGGTCATTGATGGTCATGATGTCCTGAGCGGCATTGCCGTCCACGGTTGGCGACAGGGCTTTGGCACCGGTCGCGAGAATCAGTTTGTCGTATTGGAAGCTGCCGGAAGTGGTCATGACCTTTTTACGCTTGGTGTTGATGGACATGACTTTGGTCCGGGTTTTAACACCCATATTGAGTTCGGCGGCTTTGGCTTCGGCGGTCATTTCTTTTAAGTCGTCCGGCGTACGCCCTTGGCTTAAGGCCATGGACAGGGACGGTTTCGGATAGACGGTTCCGTCACAGGCAGTAAGCAAGCTGATTTCAGCGTCCGGCATGGCTTGACGAACGTTTTCAGCGGCTTGCCAACCGGCGTAACCGGCGCGATAATCAAGACGTCGGCATGGGTGCTGGCTTTGCGCTTAGGCGCACCATCCGGTGAAGATTTCGCCTTCGCTTCGTCGAGTGGAATGAAATCCGATTTACTCACCAGGCACAAAGGGCAGTACCAGTCATCCGGGATGTCTTCGAAACGCGTGCCCGGCGCCAATCCGGAATCCGGATCGCCCAGCTCTTCGTCGTAAATCAAACCGCATGTCTTACAAATATACTTTTTAAAATCTTCACTCATCTTGGTCTCCTATGCCGCTTCGATGCGGTCAATTTCCTTACGAAGATGCTTGATGGATGGCGTGACGATAATCACGAAATACGCTTCACGCAGTTTACGTTGCGGTGCGGCATCCACCAGATAGCCTTTGGCTCCGGCGTGCTGCATGACCGAATCGGCCGCGCGTTTACAGATTTCCGCGCCCAGCAAACGGGCTTCCAGTACCGATTTGATGTATTCTTGGCCCGGTGTGAAAGGGTCTTCGCACAGTGCTTCGATTAAATCGATGGCATCTTCCAAATCTTCGGTTATTTCTTCCGGCGAATCGTCCAGATATTCGTTGATCTCGGACAAAGTCAGATTCGCTTTTCCATTTCGTTGACGGCGCCTTTAATGACTCCGGCGGCCATACCGGTTTGCAATAAGATGAATCCGGCTTTGATTCTTTCCAAATAGGGTTTCAACGGGTCGGCCAACAGGTATTTCTTAGGCAAGAAGGCGTTGTCGAACAATAGGGAATAGGTTCCCGTGCCTTCCATCCCGACGAATTCGGCCATTTGTTTCATGGTCAAGCCTTCCAAATCACATGGAATCAGGGCCATGACATCTTTTCATAGTTTTTGTCGTGGTCGTGCACGCTGAAAATCGAGCCGAAGAAGTGCTTGTCGGAGCCTTCCAACAGGTTGGATACCCAAGGCAAGGTGCCGTTGATGATGTAACCGTCTTCGGTTTCTTCCGCGGACAATTTCAAGTCTTCAATGCCGGCAAAATACTTCATCGGGTTCGACAAAGCCGTGGCACCGAAATATTCGCCATCCACCATTTTCGGCAGGATGTCGGACTTCAACCATTCGTTTTCAGAGTTTCGATGTACCAGGTACAGACGGACTGCGCCCACATCATAAAGCCGGTCGACATACATTCTTCGGACACGGTCGCCATATCCTGAATGGTGCCGAACAGGTTCAAATCACCATTGTTCAGGGATGGAATGTGGTGACGAAACGCGCCGGCCTGGCCAACTTTCGATAAAATTTCGGTCGTGTACTGTCCATGATCAATCGCCACAGTTAACGGCTTCAGATCTTTTTGAACAATTTGACTAATCATGGTCATTCTCCTTCAAAGTGGGAAAACCTGGCGGAAACCGCCAGGCCTGGACAGTGTGATTAACCGACTAACTTACCGGACAGATCCACCGCATTCATATAGGTGTTGGCGACTGGCGACCATTTGATGGCGTGCGCAACCAAAGCTTCCAAATCTTCTTTTGGTGTACCTGGTGATTCGATGGTGAACATGGCACGCACTTCGGTAACACCCAATTTTTTGTTTGGATCCACATCACCGGTACCCCAAACAGCGGTGATGTTGATGTCACCTTCCAATTCGATTTCCAATTTGGTTAAACTAATACCACGGGCTGTCGCATTGGCTTGAACGCCAACAGACAAAACATGAACCCAAAGACAACAAAGCCATTTCAGATGGGTTTGGGGCCGTGTCTTCACCCAACAAGACAGGTGGCTCGTCCACAACAACCGGGTCCAAGTCACGGATGTAGTTCAAGTTTTGAACTGACCTTCCAATACGGTTTTGGACTTCAATGTTTTGATGGTATCCGGTGCGGCTTTCCCTGCTTCGGCCAATTTGTTCAAACCATCGTTATCGATTGGACGGATACATGAAGGGATATAGACTTCGCTCATTTGAGACTCCTCGTAAATTTTTAAAGTGAATAATTTCGACTTCTTCGAAACTTACCCCTGACATAGCGTGAAGGATGCCACAATTTAACAAAACATTATTTTTCAAATATTTATATAATATTGTTTATAATTTAGATTAATAAATTAACGGAAAATGTCTACAAATTACTTACAAAGTTTTACATTTGGTAATATTTGTTAACAATTGTAGACAAAAAGAACAGTCCAAAACGCCAAAAAATAGATAATATACAATTAAATCAACTACTTAATAAATTGGCACAAGCCTTGCATTATGGTCATTGCTTTTTAATTAACTTAGGGCACCTTGACTCACTCAGGTGCCCTTTATTGGAGACAAAGACTATGATGTCAAAAGTAGAAATGACCGAAGCGATTATCCTGGCGAAAGCGGAAAAATCCGTCGGGTGGAGCGATATTGCGGCGGCCGCAGGATTGAGTGAAGTCTATACCACATCCGCTTGTTTGGGGATGAACCACTTGGATGCCGAGCCGGCGTCTAAAGTGGCCGCTTTCTTGGGATTGGGCGCGGATATTGAAGCCGCCTTGCAAGCCTACCCGCACAAATCATGGGAAAAAGCGGTGCCGACCGACCCATTGATTTATCGTTTGTACGAAATTGTCGGTGTTTACGGTCCAACCATGAAAGAATTGATTCATGAAAAATTCGGCGACGGCATCATGAGTGCCATCGATTTCTCAATGGACATCGATAAAGAAGAGAACCCCGCCGGTGACCGCGTTGTCGTCACCATGAACGGTAAATTCCTTCCGTACAAAGCCTGGTAATCCAACCGGCTTTCCATTGCTTGGCGACGACATTCGTTCGGCGCCGGCAACCCGCTTTCCCTCCCACTTTCGTTATGTCACCTTAAGCCAATCTTTTCATTGCCAAAATTTCGTTTTCAGCGCATAATTCTTCGTCTTGCCTCTGGAGGCGCTCATGCCGCTGAAACTCACCCCCAATACCCTGAATGAACTGCTGGATGCCTTGGTCGAACAAGGTTGGTACGAATGGCCGAATGCCGTGACCGATTCCTTGTGCGAACAATTGCTGGCCGAAGTCGAAACCTACGATGCCCAAGGCGATTTGCAGAAAGCGGGCATCGGGCGCGGCGACATTCATCAAATCAACGAATCGATTCGGCGAGACCAAATCAAATGGCTCAACGGCGCCACCGATGCCCAACAACTGTATTTGGCGCAAATGGCGGAATTACGCTGCCAATTGAATCGTGCCTTGTTTTTAGGGCTGTTCGAATACGAATGTCATTTCGCACTTTATAAACGCGGCGATTTCTATAAAAAACACTTCGACAGTTTTCGAGGCCGCGCCAACCGTATGGTGACCACGGTGTTGTACCTGAACCCGAACTGGCAACCGGATTGGGGCGGGGAATTGGTGCTTTATGCCGAAGAAGGCGACGAAAAGCTGGCGGTGATTCTGCCGGAAATGGGCAAAATGGCGGTGTTTATGAGTGAATGGATTCCGCACGAAGTGTTGCCCGCGCAACATGAACGCGTCAGCATCGCCGGTTGGTTCCGTTGCAACACCAGTATCGGCGGCTACGTCGACCCGGCGAAATAATACCCACTGCAAAACCGGCCTTCCGAAACAAAAACCGCCAGGCCTGGCGGTTTTTCATTCACTTCAAAACATGATTAAAACATTAAGAATTGCCTTGCGCGGCTTCCTGCGCTTGGCGTTCCGCATGTTTGCGGGCGATTTCCTCCCAGTCGATGTTGTTACAGGCTTCGCATTCTTCTTTAAAGATGCCGACTTTCACCAACAGAGCGTGTACTTTACAACCCACACAGAACCCGAGAATCGCTTCCAGCCACATAAAGCCGAAACACACCCAAACCAGAATCAACGGAATCCAGTTGGACATATAGTTTTCCGTGGTCGGTAGCAGCTTGCTGCTGAAAATCGCATTCACCCAGTTGGCGAACACATCCGGATTAAAGAAAATCAAACAGACGGTGATGAAAGACGCGCCAATCGTCCAGGCAAAACGTTTCGGCACCAGCGGTTTCCAGTTCGGTTTTTGCGTTTTCGCCAGAAAGGATGCGATGTAGATGGTCGGCGACAAGCGCGAGGTGGTGACGAACATTCCGGCAATCATTTCAAACAGGCCATAGAACAATACCCAGGTTTGGATGGTGTAATCATACACCCGCTGAGTGGCCTGAACTTGATAGATGGTGTGCCAGTTCCAATCGGTTTCCAGGGTATCGATCATGGTGGTGTTTTCCATCACCGACCAGCTGGAACCGAACACCACGTCAATTAAGGTGTAGGTCATGTAAATCGGAATGATCAACAACATCCCGGCGCGGATTTTCACGGCGTTATCATTGATGAAAGTCGGTTTTTCCTTTGGGTCTCGAAACCAAAGGTTTTTGAAAACTGAGTGCATACAACCCCCTTCTTTGGACAGCTTGGGCTTTACCCTGAACGCATCATGGGTATCAATTTATTAGAATATAATGAACCAGTGATATAGTGTTACATCAATATAACAATTGAGACCGGAAGCGCCAGCAAAAGTTACTGATTTTTCGATAGAATTTTTTAATTCCGGGGAAATAACAGGGTTGGATTTTCAGAAAATTTAGAGGGTTTTGATGCCAAAATCAATGCGAACGATGGGCCAGAAGCAGGCTTTTGAAAACGTTAGGGTCTTTGATTTGCGTCATTTCGCCTTCTCTCGGCAAATGCTTGTCTTTCAAACGGGACAGGAAAAAACGCAAAGCGCCCATTCGCAACGCGGCCGGCCAGGTTTGCTGCTCCAGTTCGGTCATCGGGCGCACTTGCTGATACGCCGCCAACACCGCCGCGGTTTTCTCCTCGCACAAGGTTAAATCCGGCAGTCGGCACCAATCATTCGCCATCACCGCCAAATCGTACAGCATGGCGGAATTACACGCATAATACAGGTCGATGATGCCGGACAGTTCATCCCCATTGAATAAGGCATTGTCACAGAAAAGATCGGCGTGGATCACGCTTTTCGGCAAGTGCGTCCAATCCTGTTGCGACTGAAAGCGATTTCGGATTCGATCAACTCACCTCGTCCTGCGGTAATGGACCGAATCAATTCGAACGTCGATTGCATCCAATCCAAGCCTCGGTCGTTGGCGCGGAAAGCGTCATAATCCTGCCCGGCCAAATGGAACTTGGCCAAATACGTCGCCATCACTTCGCATTGTTTCAAGGTCGGGTGTTCCACGCCGGAACCGGTCAAACGCTCCACCAGCGCCGCCGGCTTGCCTTTCAGTTCCTTGAGATAAGAACCGTCACGCGTCGGTTTAGGGTGCGCGGTGGGAATGGCGTGCTCCGCCATAAACGCCATGATGTCGAGGAAATACGGCAATTCGTCGAAGCTGTGGTGTTCGAAGATGGTGAGGACAAAACGCCCGGCCGTGGTATCGACAAAATAATTGGTGTTCTCGATGCCGGCACTGATGCCTTCAAACGCAACCAGCGTTCCTTGGTCAAAATCCGCCAAAAACGCTTCCAAATCCGCTTGATTAACGACAGTGTAAACAGACATCCCAAACCGCCCTGAGAAAAGGTTAAAATTACGACAACTCAATCCTAACGGAACCCGGTTCCGCTAAACGGCGACATTTTAGCATAATCCTTTAGAGGCAACGCATTCAATGACTCAGATCCTACCCAAATTCAACCCCGACAGCCCTTTCATTCTGGTGGACGGCTCCTCCTACCTGTTCCGTGCTTTCCACGCCATGCCACCGTTGACCAACAGTGAAGGGCATGCCACCGGGGCGATTTTCGGGGTCATCAATATGATTGGGAAACTGCTGGAACAATACCAGCCTGAGCGCATTGCCGTTGTGTTCGACGCCAAAGGCAAGAACTTCCGCCACGACCTCTACAGCGAATACAAGGCGCACCGCCCGCCCATGCCGGACGAATTGCGCATTCAAATCGAACCGATTCACGACATCATCAAAGCGCTGGGCATTCCGTTACTGGTCATTGACGGTGTTGAGGCGGACGATGTGATGGGCACCCTGGCCCACCACGCCACCCAAGCGAAAATGGACGCTTTGCTTTCCACCGGTGATAAAGATATGGCGCAGCTGGTCAACCAGCACATCACGCTGGTCAACACCATGACCGACACCTTGATGACCCCGGAAAAAGTCGAAGAAAAGTTCCACGTGAAACCCAACCAGATTATCGACTATCTGGCGCTGATGGGCGACAGCAGTGACAACATTCCCGGCATTCCGAAATGCGGCCCGAAAACCGCTGCGAAATGGCTGGCGGAATACGGCGACATCGACAATCTCATCGCGCACGCCGACGAGATCAAAGGCAAAATCGGCGAGAACCTGCGCGCCAACCTCGACCAATTAAAACTTCCCGCGAACTGACCACCATCCGCATCGATTGCGATTTGCCGATCGCCTTGGCCGACATCAAGCGCCATGAAGCCGATATGGACGCTTTGGAAAGCCTGTTCGCGCGCTTTGATTTGCGTAACTGGTTGTCGCGGGTGTTGAAAGGCGACCTGCCTTTCAGCCAGAGCAGCGGCCGTAAAGCCCACTCCGAGACCGTCACCAATGCCATTCCCAAAAATCCGCCGCCACGGAAACCGACGGTGTGACTATTAAATCCGAACCCTATGCCACCATTTTGGACATGGCCGAACTGGACCAATGGCTGAAAAAGCTCGAAAGCGCCAAGGTGTTTGCCATCGACACCGAAACCACCTCGCTCAATGCGATGCAGGCCAAAATCGTCGGCATCAGTTTCGCTTATGCGGAACCGGCCGATAAACCCGAAAACGGCCAGGCCTGGCGAAATTTCGCGGCCTATGTGCCCTTAACTCACGATTACGACGGTGCCCCGACACAACTGCCTTACGACGAAGTCATCGCCAAATTGAAGCCGATTCTGGAAAATCCGGCCATTCAAAAATCGGTCAAAACTTCAAATACGACTGGCACCTCTTCCAAAATGCCGGTATCGACGTGCAAGGCATCGCTTTCGACACCATGCTGGAATCCTACTGTTTCAACAGTGTCGCCACCCGCCACAATATGGACGATTTGGCGCTGAAATACCTGAACCATTCCACCATTCATTTCGAAGACATCGCCGGTAAAGGGAAAAAACAGAAAACCTTCAATGAAATCGACATTGAAACCGCCGCACCTTACGCCGCCGAAGACGCCGACATCACCTTGCAATTGCACCAAACCCTGATGCCGAAACTGCAAGCGGAACCCAAACTGGAAAGCGTTTTCCGCGACATTGAAATGCCATTGGTGCCTGTACTGGCGAAAATGGAACACACCGGTGTCCGCATTGACCGCCAGATGCTGGCCGATCAATCCCATGAACTGGGCGAAAAATTGGTGGCATTGGAACAAGAAGCCCATTTAATTGCCGGCACCCCGTTCAACTTGAACTCCTCCAAGCAATTGCAGGAAATTCTGTTCGAGAAACTGGATTTACCGATCATCAAAAAACCCCGAAAGGCCAACCGTCCACCGCCGAGCCGGTACTGGTGCAACTGGCCGAAGACGGTCACGAAATGCCGAATCTGATTTTGGAATACCGCAGTCTAGCCAAACTGAAATCCACCTACACCGATTCGTTACCCAAGCAAATCAATCCGGACACCGGGCGGGTGCATACTTCTTACCAACAGGCCGTGGCCTCGACCGGGCGTTTATCGTCCACCGAACCCAACTTGCAGAACATTCCGGTTCGCACCCCCGAAGGCCGCCGCATTCGTCAGGCCTTTATCGCCGATGACGGCCACCAATTGCTGGCAGCGGATTACTCGCAAATCGAACTACGGATCATGGCGCATCTGTCCGGCGACGCCAATCTGCTGAAAGCCTTCGCCGAAGGCAAGGACATTCACCAGGCCACCGCCGCAGAAATCTTCAATATGCCGTTGGAAGAGGTGACCTCGGAACAACGCCGCAGCGCCAAGGCGGTCAATTTTGGTTTGATTTACGGTATGTCGGCCTTTGGCCTGGCCAAGCAACTGAATATTTCGCGCGGCCTGGCACAGGAATACATCAATCTGTACTTCTCACGTTACCCGGGCGTGGCGGATTATATGGAGAATACCAAACAGAATGCCAAACAGAACGGTTATGTCGAAACCCTGATGGGCCGCCGTCTCTATCTGCCCGACATCAATGCCAAAACGGGCAATTGCGTCAATACGCCGAGCGCACCGCCATCAACGCACCAATGCAAGGCACCGCCGCCGATATCATCAAAACCGCCATGGTGAAAATGCAGGCCTGGCTGAATGAGACAAAGCTCGACATCAAAATGCTGATGCAGGTGCACGATGAATTGGTGTTTGAAGTCGCCGAGCAAGATATCGAATCGGCCAAAACGGAAATCAAAACCATTATGGAATCCGCCTTAGCACTCGACGTGCCGTTGATTGTGGAAATCGGTCAGGGCAAGAATTGGGACGAAGCGCATTAAAAAAAATGCGCCCACATTTTAATTTATCGGCCATCTTTATAGCGTTCTGAAAAAGAATAACTGTCCATTTTTAACGTGCAGTCTAAAATAGTCCTCTTGCTAAATAAGATGTTCCAAAATTTTTAACGCTCAAGGAAGGGTACTCATGTTGAAAAGCATTTCAGCCAAATTATTGTTTCGTATGGTGTTGGTAACCATTATCGGCTTAGTCATCGGATTGTCATTGATTTTAAAATTCAGTTCGGACTTAAAAAATTCAACCGCCGAAAACCTCACCACCGAAAAACGCGAACAAGCGCTAGATGCTGATTCAGTCCAAAATCGAAACCGCTTTGAGCATCGCCCAAAGTGCCGTGTCCGCCAACCCGAACCTGGGAAAATTCTTTCTCAATGGCGATGACAATTCCCTTTATAAAATCGCCAACAATATTTCCGACGACTTCAAACGCACCACTAATTATCACGGGCTATCATTCGTCGCTTTTGACCAAGAAAATCGAATTTTTATGCGTTCTTTCGCCAAACAACCTGATCCGGCAAAAGGTAAAAAAGCGCCCAGAGATTTTTCCGCCATTCTAAGCGGAAAAAGTCCCGCACTCGGCCGAAATTGATCTTTCCGGTGTCGGATTGTTTATTACCGCATCGGTACCGGTGCATGCCACTGACGTCAACTCGCCCATTGTCGGCGTTCTGGACATTCGTTCCGGCCTCGGCTCCATTGCGCGTAAAATGCAAAAAGAAGAAGCTTATTTTATAGCGGTTTTAAACGATAAAGCCCTAGAACGTTGGAAAAAAGGCCAGAATAATCCGAAACTTGGCTCCTATTACCTAGCCCACAACGATTGGTTCAAGGATTCCGTCAAATGGTTCCGTCAGCTCGACATGGATCACCTGATTCAAAAAAATTCACTTTGAAAAACAATAAAGCCATCACCGTTTCTCCTCTGAAAAACAGTGATGGTGATGTTATTGGGTATTATTTAGTCGGCATTGACATGGATCATCCTGACATGGTGAACGCCATGGATGGAGTGAATCAAACCATTCTGCTAATGCTGGTTCTGATTGTCGTATTAATGGGAATATTGATGCTGTTCCTATGGCACGCTTCGCATAAAATCGTGACTCAGCCAATTCAATCCATTCTGTCGGCGATTCGACAAGTCGAAAAACCGGCAAATCAACATCGAATTGAACAGCCATGCTCAAGATGAAGTTGGCGATATGACACGGGCTTTCGGTTCCCTGCTCAACCAAATTAACCAAGCTTTAAAAGAAGCCAACCAAACCGTCAAGGCCATTGCAGATGGTGATTTCTCACGTTCCATGCAAGGTCAATACCAAGGGGATCTCGCCACTTTAAAAGAGGGCGTCAATGCCTCAGCGAAAAGCGTTGAATTCATGATGAATGAATTAAGTAAGGTGATGCAGGCACTTGAAAATGGTCAATTTGACGTGAGGATGGATTCTAACGTCGCCGAAGGTTTCCGTCAGCTGGTTGAAGGTGCTTTACAATCCATCGATCAAGTCATCCGTGAAATCAATGTGACCCTTTCCGCCATGCAAAAAGGTCAATTCGATCATCGTGTTGAAATCGAGGCCAAAGGCGAACTGCAGTGGTTAAAAACGCATGTCAATGAATCCCTGTCTTCGTTAAATTCGGCCATCAATGAAATCAACACCGTCATGTCAGCTCAAGCTTCCGGCGACCTGACTCAAACCATCAATGGTGATTATCAAGGTCAACTCGACACATTAAAACAATCCATTAACCGCTCCAGCGAACAACTTAACCAAATTGTTACCGATGCAATGGAAATTTCCGTTGAAGTCAATAATGCCGCCAATGAAGTATCACGCGGCGCTTTGGATTTAAGTGATCGTGTTCAGCAACAGGCCGCCTCACTGGAAGAAACCTCTGCGACGATGGACGAAATGACCAGTTCGGTTCAAAACACCACCGGCCACTCCAAAAAGCCGCACAAGTGGCATTGGACGTTCAGCAAAAGCACATCAAGGCTAATACAGTGATGCATGAAACTATCGACGCCATGAATGCCATTCAAAATTCCAGCCATAAAATCAACGAAATCGTCACGCTCATTGACGGCATTGCTTTTCAAACCAACCTACTGGCGCTGAATGCGGCTGTGGAAGCCGCCAGAGCCGGTGATCATGGCCGAGGTTTCGCTGTGGTAGCCGGCGAAGTTCGCAATCTGGCCCAAAAATCCGCTGAAGCCGCTAAAAACATTACTGGATTAATCCAGGAAAATGTCACTCGCATTGATAAAGGAACCCAGTTGGCGACCGAATCCGGTGAAGTGCTTAATCAGATTATGGAATCGGTTGAACAAGTTTCCATTATGATTGAACAGATTGCCCAAGCTTCAAGCGAACAAGCCGAAGGGATTGGCCAAGTCAATAAAGCCATTGCTCAAATCGACAGTGGAACACAACAAAATGCCGCATTAGTTGAACAAACCAGCGCCGCTGCGGAAAGTCTGAATGAACAAGCAAATATCCTCCGAGACGATATGGATCGTTTTAAAACCCAAAATCAACTCCTCTAAAGCTGCCTAAAAATCGTAATGACAAAATGCAAAGATACGTGTCCATCAATAAACTTTGTCAAGGCCACGAAATTTTCTCGTTTTTAGATATTTTTTGGTTAAAATTTTTGGGGAGTAAATTTTTTATAAAAATACAATATTTAAAAAAACTGAAAACTGTCTTTGGAGAATGTCAAATATGATCAAACATACCCCTTTAGCCGGTGCCATTTTAATGGCCACGGCGGTGTCGGTTCAGGCCGCACCAAGTTCTTATACCCCAATTGCGTCCAATATCGGCTATGGTGATGCCTCCAACCCGAACACCCTTTACAGCCCATTGGCCAACCCGGCCAATAATGCACTGACCGCGGCGGATATGGAAGGCTCTCGTTTCGGTTTGGGTGCCACGGTTCAAATTCAAGCGGAATTCGACGGTCTTGAAGGCTCCAAGGATTTCCTGGATGACAAGATTAAACCCATCCTGGATAAAGGAACTTATACTCCTCAAGATGCCATCGATCTTCAAAACCTGACCAATGAGTTTTTAACCAAATACAACCACGGTAATTTCAGCACCATCACCGGCGCACCGTACCCTTAGTGGTCAAACACAGCTTTTTGGGCGGCGGCCTGTCCTTTGACTACACCCGTCAAGTCGGGGCCAAAGGCTACGTCATCAAACAAAATGACGTTTCCGCTTACGATAATGGCGGTAACTTAGCCATCTCCTCAGGCGATGCCGCTTTGGGTGTCGGCTATAAACAACTGGATGAATTCGCTGTCAGTTACGGTTTTGATGTATTGAAATCCGACAGTGGCGCCCTGTCACTCGGTATCACCGCCCGTTATTTGAACTTGATGTCCAATGTGAAACTGGTCGATTTCAGTGAAATTGCCGACGACAACCTGGGTAACAGCAGCAAAAATACCGACGACTACATTAAGGACATCGATTCCGGTTCCAGCGACAGCAACTTCACCGCGGACATCGGACTTAACTGGACCGGGCAGAATTACATGATCGGGGTGGTCGGGATGAACCTGACATCGCCTAAATTCGATATCAACAACAAGTCTGCGGCCGCAACTTCCGCCAGCTTCAGCAGTTACATCGATTCCAAATTCGAATTGAAGCCACAATATCGTATCGGCGCGCAAATTTCTCCCAGAACCGTAAATGGACCTTGGCCGGGAGTTACGATTTAAACAAAGCCAACGATTTGAATAACGAAGACACCCAATGGTGGACCACCAGTGTCAGCTACGCCACCAATTCCGCCTGGTATATTCCGGATGTCCGTTTGGGTCTGCGCGGTAATATGGTCGGCACCGAATACACTTACGGTACGGCCGGTTTAACCTTTGGCTTCCTGACATTGGACGTGGCCTCAACAACGACCGATTTCAGCGGCATTTCGGATAAACAGAAAGATGCCGGTGCCATGGCGTCAGTAGGCGTTGAATTCGACTTCTAAACATATCGTTTATTAAGAAAGTCTGAACCCCTCTTCAAGATTCCCTTGAATGAGGGGTTTTTGTTTATAATGCTCGAAACGGAGTCAGACCATATGTTGAAGAAACCCTACCCTTTCTGTTGGCGATTCCCTCGGTCGGATTCGCTTCCGGCGCCAAAATCGATTTTTGAATTTCGACAGTCAAACACAATTTCAGGACTTCGCTAAGGATTTGACCGGCGCTTTGTCGACCAAAACCCTCGAACCGGCCGAGCCGCTAGGTTTACCGGGGTTCGACATCGGCATTTCCTATAATATGTCCAATCTGAAGAACGATTCGATGGACCATGTCTCCAATAATGGCGGAAAAAGCATTGACACGATTACACTTCATGCGGTCAAAGGGCTGCCATTTGATTTGAATTTCGGTTTGGATTATTCCCAGGCGCTCAACAGTAATATCCAGGTTTGGGGGCCAAACTCAGTTACGCTTTGATTGAAGGCGGGACTTTGTATCCGGCCGTTAATATCAGTGCGAATTACACCCAAACCACCGGCATTGATGCCCTAACCTTTAACGGTTATGGGGCCGGAAGTCGGGGTTTCCAAAGGCTTTGCCAATTTCACCCCTTATGCCTCTTGGGCATGGTCACGGGGAATGTTAAAGCGCGGGAAGACAATACCGGCGCAGCCGGACCGGATTTGCAAGACGAAACCGTCTCCATGCCGAAAGCGGCTATCGGGGTGAATATCAATCTATTGGTAATGGATGTCCTGGTGGCCTTCAACCAAATCGGTGAAGTCTCCACCTATTCAATAAAAGCCGGATATCGTTTCTAATCCAAAATATCCATTGAATATTGCCAGGCCTGGGCGTTTTTAAGATTCAGACAGTGAATCTATTAGGACGGCTCGGCCTTGGATTTCACCGGACGTTCGTATTCCATCCATTCATCCAATTTCGACCAGACCTGCTCCAACCCTTGACGTTTCAAAGACGAAAACAATTGGACCGTGGCATGCGGATACTGTTCTTTCAATAATTGTTTGAATTTCAATAGGCTATTCTGTGCCGGGCCTTTTTTCAACTTATCACTCTTGGTCAGCAACACATGCACCGGCAATTCCAACGATAAGGTCCAATCCAGCATCGTCAAATCGATTTCCGTCGGGGGCATCCGCGAATCCACCAATAAAATCAGACCTTTCAATGCATGACGGGTTTCAATATATTCAGACAAGCTCTGTTCCCACGCCCGTTTGGTGTTCACATTCACTTTGGCATAACCGTAACCGGGTAAATCCACGATAAGGTCCAATCCAGCATCGTCAAATCGATTTCCGTCGGGGGCATCCGCGAATCCACCAATAAAATCAGACCTTTCAATGCATGACGGGTTTCAA
>LZQQ01000074.1_pt1 | contig 16610 bp, 25 predicted proteins | sample 768581 | NCBI WGS metagenome assembly LZQQ01 (sample SAMN05207185, study PRJNA324510) | oil field metagenome | isolation source: sample BH-FW-20 from oil reservoir | place: India: Bombay High | collected 2015-11-25 | reverse complement strand
CAGCTTCGATGCGCTGCTCGGCGGCAAAGCCTGCCGGTGCGGTGCCGATGGCGGCAATGCGGCCGTTTTCCACATGGATGTCGGCGATCTCGTCCCGCCCGCTGGCCGGGTCGATGACGCGCGCGCGAGGATGCTCGTCAGCATCGGGTCTGCTCCTCGGTGAGATGTTCGGATTCGAGCTGGCGCTGGGCGGTCTGGCCGCTCATCGCCATGGACAGGACGGCCATGCGAATGGCGATGCCGTAGGTGACCTGGTTGAGGATCACCGATTGCGGGCCGTCGGCGACGGCGGATTCGATCTCGACACCGCGGTTGATCGGTCCAGGGTGCATGACGATGGCGTCGGGTCTGGCCAGGGCAAGACGCGCAGTGGTCAGGCCGTAGAGGCGGTAGAACTCACCTTCGCTCGGCAGCAGCCCGCCCTGCATGCGTTCGCGCTGCAGCCGCAGCATGATGATCACGTCGACGTCGCGCAGGCCCTCGTTCATATCGTTGAACACCTGCACCCCATACTGCTCGAGCCCTTCGGGCAGCAGGGTGCGCGGGCCGATGACGCGGATGTCGGGCAACCCAGGGTGCGCAGGGCCAGCATGTTCGAGCGCGCCACCCGCGAATGCAGGATGTCGCCGACGATCGCGACAGAAAGGTTTTCGAAGCTGCCTTTGTGTCGGCGGATGGTCAGCATGTCGAGCATGCCCTGGGTCGGGTGCGCATGGCGGCCATCGCCGCCATTGATCACCGCCACGTTGGGGCTGACATGTTCGGCGATGAAATGTGCCGCGCCCGACTCGGCGTGCCGCACCACGAACATGTCGGCGGCCATGGCCTCCAGGTTACGCAAGGTGTCGGTCAGCGTTTCACCCTTGCTCGTCGACGATGTCGAAACATTCAGGGTAATGACGTCGGCTGACAGGCGCTGGGCGGCCAGCTCGAAGGTTGTGCGGGTGCGCGTCGAATTCTCGAAGAACACGTTGCACACCGTCTTGCCGCGCAACAGCGGAACCTTCTTGACGGCCCGTGCGCCGACTTCGAGAAAGGAATCGGCCGTATCGAGGATTTCGGTGAGCAGTTCGCGGGACAGACCGTCCAGCGAGAGGAAGTGGCGCAGCTGTCCGTTGTCGTTCAGCTGCAGCGGGCGCTTGGCAGCGGTAGGCATCATCGCGGGATCTCAGTTGGCGGCGTCGAGCGTCTGGAATTCGAGTGCGAGTGGCGCAGGGCCGAGCAATTTACCCGCTGGTCAGCGGGCAGCGACAGCGTTGCACCCACCACATCGGGCCGGATCGGCAGTTCGCGTGCATCGAGGTCGAGCAGGCAGACGAGGGTGACACTGGCGGGGCGGCCGTAATCGAACAGTTCGTTCAGCGCGGCACGAATAGTACGGCCGGTCATCAGCACATCATCGACCAGTACCAGATGTTGCCCCTCGATCTCGAATGGCAGTTCGGACGGGCGCACCTGCGGGTGCAGTCCGTTCTGCGTGAAATCGTCGCGATAGAAGGAAACATCGAGGATGCCCAGGGCCGTTTCCCGGCCGCCGGCGGCTAGCAGCGCCTGCGCGACCCAGACGCCACCGGTGCGAATGCCGACGAAGCGTGGTTCGGCAATACCGCGGCGCGACAGATGATCGTCCAGTGCCGCGGCCATTTGTGGCAGCAGCTGGTCGGGTTGGGCAGGTTCATGCGGTCTCCTTGAAATCAGTCATGCTGGCCGTGCTGGTCAAGCCAGCCTTCCAAAAGCAGTGCGGCAGCCAGCGCATCCACCGGGCGCTCGCGGTAGCCGCCACGCTGGCCCTGGTGCAGGCGCTGGCCCTTGGCCTCGAATGTGGTGAGGCGCTCGTCGTGAGTGTGCACGGGCAGGTTGAAGCGACCCTGCAGCCGGCGGGCAAATCTGAGCGCGCGCTCGCTCATTTCGCTGGGCGTTCCGTCCATGTTCAGCGGCAGGCCGACGACGATCGCATCGGGCTGCCACTCGCTGACCAGCCTGGCGACCTGGTCCCAGTCCGGCACGCCGTTCTGCGCCTTCAGGACACAGAGCTCGCGCGCCTGGCCGGTGACGGCCTGGCCGACGCTACGCCGATCTGTTTGGTACCGTAGTCGAAGCCGAGTAGCAGTCGCGGCGTGCTCATGCATGGCCCGCCTGGCTGCTGAGCAAGGCGAGATCGATGCCGAGGCTGGCGGCCGCGGCCTTCAGGCGCTGTTCGTGCGGCAGCTGGAAGAGGATATCGTGCCGAACCGGACAGCTGAGCCAGGTATTGTCGGCCAACTCCGCTTCGAGCTGGCCGGCATCCCAGCCGGCGTAGCCGAGGGCGACCAGGTAGTGCTGTGGGCCGTGGCCGTCGGCGATAGCGAACAACACATCCTGCGACGTGGTCATGGCCAGCTCGCCCAGTGCAAGGGTGGCCTGATAGCTGTGGCTGCCTGGATGCAGCACGAAGCCGCGATCGGTCTGGACAGGGCCACCGGCAAACACCGGCAGGCTCTGGCAGATGATCGGGCAAGGCTCGTCCGGGCGCAGTTGCTCGAGAACGTCCGCCAGATTCAGGCCGCTCGGGTCGTTGACCACCAGCCCCATCGCGCCTTCCGGGCCGTGCTCGACGACATAGATCAGCTTCTGGGCAAAGTTGGGGTCGGCCATGTGTGGCATGGCCATCAGGAATTGATGCTTGAGGTAGCTTGGCGCGGTGTTCTTCATGCCGGCTAGCTTAAGCGCTGGGCGGGCGGCCGGCTACTGGGTGGTGCGAACGACCCGGGTCAGCGGCTGGAGAGGCGGTCGCCGCGTTCGAAACGCCAGGTCCGGATGATTTCCACCTGATCGAACTTCTTCGCCAGCTCGCCGCTGAACGGCGCGAAGGGGGCCGCGAGCCGAACGATGCGCATGGCGGCGTCGTCCAGCAGCTTTTGTCCTGACGATTCGATGACGCGCAGTTCCTGTACCGTGCCGTCACGATTGATCGTCACGAGCAGCCGCAGGTGCCGTAGATGCGCTGGCGCCGGGCTTCGTCCGGATAGTTGAGGTTGCCGATGCGCTCGACCTTTTACGCCACTCGTCGCGATACCAGGCGCTGATGTCGCGCATGGTTGCCGCGCTGTTCTGACGGTTCACCCGCGGCGCTTGGCATAGCGCTCGATGTCTTGCGCAAGCTCGGCCTCGAGGCTGGCAATCTCGGCGCTCAGTTGTGAGGAGTCGAAAGCCGGCGTCGGTTGAGGTTCGGGCTGGGGTTTTTCCTGGCGCTTGACCGGTGTCTTGTCCGGCTGTGGCGCGCGCGTCGCGACTGCAGCCTTGGGCGCTTCCTGGCGCACCGAGCGGGGCGGAGTGGCCGGCGGTGACACCTTGCGCACCTCGGTGTCGTGAAATGGCGCCTGCTCGGTGGTTTTGGGCGCTGCCTTGTGCTCCAGCGTACCGCTGCCCTGCTGGTTGTCCTGTGCGAGGAAGTCGGCCTGTTCGGGCTGCTTCTCGCTGCGAAACGTGGACAGCGTGATTTCCAGCGTCTTGCTGATCGAGCGCGGCTCGCTCAGTGAAAAGCCGAGCCCGAGGATCAGCGCCACATGCAATACCGTTGCGACAAACAAGGTGAAGCCCAGACGATCCGCAGGGCGCACCTGAGAAGGTTGGGGGGTGGGCTGACGGGCTGCTGCGTTCATCGCTATGGGGTCGGTTCGAAGTGCGGCGCAGTCTGCCGGCTTTGGGCTTCAGGCCGCAAGCGCGACGCTCAAAGCTGTTAGCTGGTTCAAGCTTGCAGTCTGGCTGCGATGACATCCATGAGCCGCTCACCGATTCGCGTATCGAAGGCATTATCGATCTCGCGGATACAGGTCGGACTGGTGATGTTGATTTCGGTCAGGTAATCGCCAATCACGTCCAGGCCGACGAACAGCAGCCCGCGTGCGCGTAGTTCCGGTCCTACGATCGACGCGATCTCGCGGTCGCGTTCGGAAAGCGGCTGCGCCACGCCGCGTCCGCCGGCCGCCAGGTTGCCCCGCGTTTCCCCGGCCGCTGGGATGCGCGCCAGGCAGTAAGGCACCGGTTCACCGTCGATCATCAGGATGCGCTTGTCGCCGTCCTTGATCGCAGGGATGTAGCGCTGCGCCATGATCTGCCGGCTGCGTGCTCGGTCAGTACCTCGAGCATTACCGAGAGGTTCGGGTCGCCCTCGCGATGACGGAAGATCGATGCGCCGCCCATCTCGTCCAAGGGTTTGAGAATGATGTCACGATGCTCCGCGGCGAACTGACGCAGAATGTCCGAGCGCCGGCTGACCAGCGTCGGCGGGGTGCACTGTGGGAATTGGGTGGCAAAGAACTTTTCGTTGCAGTCGCGCAGGCTCTGCGGACGATTGACTACCAGCGTGCCGGCCTTTTCAGCGAGTTCGAGTAAGTAGGTAGCGTAAACGTACTCGCTGTTGAACGGTGGGTCCTTGCGCATGAGGATGACGTCCAGCTCGGCGAGCGGCGCGTCGATTTCCTCACCCAGCTCGAACCAGCGCTGCGAATCATTGAACACCCTGAGCGAACACATCCGCGCGCGCGCCTGGCTCTGCAGCTGGTAGAGGTCGCGCTGCTCCATATAGTGCAGTGACCAACCGCGCGCCTGTGCGGCAAGCAGCATGGCAAGCGAGCTGTCCTTCTTGAAGGAGATCTGCGCGATGGGGTCCATGATGATTCCGACGCGAATGGTCATGTGCGTTGCTCCGGCGGTTGGCAGGTTTGTGCCTGGGTTCGACCGCGGCAGATTGGCGTCGGTTGAGCACTGGGTCAAGGAAAAAACAGCCACTTGCGGCGTCGATGGCATGCGTCAATCGACTGTGCTACAAAGGCTTGCGCTCGTGCCGATGCCCCAGCATGCGGCGGCTCGCACTGCGCGAAGAACGAACGAAGATTGATTCACCGAGGCGATGGTAGGGCGAAATGGAACAGCACTCCGAGGGCTTGAAGGTCATGGTGATCGACGATTCGAAAACGATTCGTCGGACCGCTGAAACCCTGCTGAAAAAGGTAGGGTGCGACGTCATCACCGCGGTGGATGGATTCGATGCATTGGCCAAGATCGCCGATACCCACCCCCGCATCATCTTCGTAGACATTATGATGCCCAGGCTGGATGGCTATCAGACCTGTGCGCTCATCAAGAACAACAGTTCCTTCAAGTCGACGCCGGTCATCATGCTCTCGTCCAAGGACGGTCTGTTCGACAAGGCCAAGGGGCGGATCGTCGGGTCTGATCAGTATCTGACCAAGCCGTTCAGCAAAGAAGAGCTGCTCGGTGCGATCAAGGCCCATGTGCCGGACTTCGCGCCAGTGGAGCAGGCATCCTGAACCTTGGCATAGACTTGCCGCTGAAGCCTTTGTAACGGAGATAACATGGCCCGCGTTCTTATTGTTGATGACTCGCCGACCGAAATGTACAAGCTGGCTGCGATGCTCGAGAAGCATGGCCACGTAGTGCTCAAGGCCGAGAACGGCGCCGACGGCGTGGCCCTCGCGCGGCAGGAAAAGCCCGATGCGGTTCTGATGGATATCGTGATGCCGGGGCTCAACGGCTTTCAGGCCACGCGCCAGCTGACCAAGGATGCGGAAACCAGTCACATTCCTGTGATCATCGTCACCACCAAGGATCAGGAAACCGATAAGGTCTGGGGCAAGCGCCAGGGGGCCAAGGATTACCTGACCAAGCCGGTGGACGAGGCGACCCTGCTCAAGACCCTGAACGCCGTGCTGGCGGGCTAAGCATCGCGCACGCGGACAAGGGAATGGCCGGTATGTCGGAACAGCAGACACCCTTCCAGCGATTGCTTGAGCTTGATGCGCGGTCGCGCGCATCGGCTGCCGGTTTGCCCTCGCAACAGGAGGCGGTGCAGACCTGGGGGGGGATCGGATTTCGTATGGGCGGGCGGCTGTTTGTCGCGCCGATGGGGGAGGTCAGCGAAATTCTCCACGAGCCTCGTTTCACCGCTCTGCCAGGCGTCAAGGATTGGGTGAAGGGAGTGGCCAACGTGCGAGGCCGGCTGTTGCCGGTAATGGATCTGTGCGGTTACCTGGGGTACGAGTTGGCGCCACTGCGTAAGCAGCGGCGGGTGCTGATCGTCGATCACCAGGAAGTTTTCGCGGGGCTGACCGTGGACGAGGTCTTCGGCATGCAGCATTTCCCGGTGGAAGCCTACTCCGAGGAGCTGCCGCCAGTGGAAGCGGCGATCCAGCCTTTCCTGCGCGGTGTTTTTCAGCGCGAGCAGCCCTGGTTGGTGTTCAGTCCGCACGCTCTGGTTGGGCATCCGTCATTCATGGATGTGTCGTGCTAAACGGATGAGTTGTAGGCGAGGTCGGCCTTGGGCCGACCTTTTGGTTCTTGATGGAAGCGTACAGGGGGCCAGGCGGGGGCTCGGATAATGAGAAAGATCAATGCCAATGCTTTGTTGAGCGGAGTGCGGAGCAACACGCTCATCACGGGTCTCTTCGTCGTTCTGATCGTTGCCATCGTATTGCTGTTCGCGAACTTCGCGTACATCAATACGCAGGCCGATTACGACAACGAATACATCGCCCATGCTGGCGAGCTGCGAGTGCTGTCCCAGCGTATCGCGAAGAACGCGGTTGAAGCCGCGGCCGGTACGCAAGAAGCCTTCGTGTCTCTCAAGGAAGCACGCAACGAATTCGACAAGCGCTGGGGCTACCTCGCTCAGGGCGATGAGGCCATCGGCCTGCCGCCTGTGCCGCAGTCGCTGGCGACCGAAGTCGAGGCCGTGCAGCAGGACTGGAACACCCTGCGTCGCGACACCGACGCCATCCTGGCGAGCGAGCAGACCGTACTCTCACTGCATCAGGTCGCCACGACGCTCGCCGAGACGATTCCGCAGCTGCAGGTCGAATACGAAGAGGTGGTCGACATCCTGCTCGAAAGCGGCGCACCCGCTGCGCAGGTTTCGGTCGCTCAGCGTCAGTCCTTGCTCGCCGAACGTATTCTTGGCTCTGTCAACAAGGTACTTTCCGGCGACGAGGATTCGGTACAGGCGGCGGACATGTTTGGCCGCGACGCCAGCCTCTTTGGCCGGGTATTGAATGCGATGCTCGAAGCAACGTTGCCATGGGCATCTCCAAGGTATCCGACGAGGAAGCCCTGGACCGCCTGGGCGAGATTTCCGAGCTGTTCCAGTTCGTCTCCGGTTCGGTAGACGAAATTCTCGAAACCTCGCCTGAGCTATTCCAGGTGCGTGAGTCGGCGAACAGCATCTTTGAAGTCTCGCAAACCCTGCTCGACAAGACCTCGGCGCTGTCCGGCGGTCTGCAGGCGCGCGCCGATGCACGCTACCTGAATACGCTTGCTGGCTATGTGCTGGGTGCGCTGGCTCTGGCGGCGATCATCCTGATCGGTCTGGTCATGGTTCGGGAGGCCCGTCGGCGTCTCAGCGAGACGGCGGAGAAGAACGAGCGTAACCAGGCCGCGATCCTGCGGCTGCTCGATGAAATCGGCGACCTCGCAGACGGCGACCTGACGGTGGCAGCGACCGTGACCGAGGATTTCACCGGCGCCATCGCCGACTCGATCAATTACTCGATCGATCAGCTGCGCGAACTGGTGGCGACGATCAACCAGACCGCGGTGCAGGTGTCCGGTGCGGCTCAGGAAACCCAGGCAACCGCGATGCACCTCGCGGAGGCTTCCGAGCATCAGGCCCAGGAAATCGCCGGGGCTTCGGCTGCGGTGAACGAGATGGCGGTGTCCATTGACCAGGTATCGGCCAACGCCGCGGAGTCCTCGGCGGTAGCAGAGCGCTCGGTAGCCATCGCCAACAAGGGCAATGAGGTGGTGCATAACACCATCACCGGCATGGACAACATCCGCGAGCAGATTCAGGACACCTCCAAGCGAATCAAGCGTCTCGGGGAGTCGTCGCAGGAGATCGGGGACATCGTCAGCCTGATCAACGACATCGCCGACCAGACCAACATCCTCGCGCTCAACGCCGCGATCCAGGCATCCATGGCGGGCGATGCGGGTCGTGGCTTCGCCGTGGTAGCGGACGAGGTTCAGCGTCTGGCAGAGCGCTCCTCGGCGGCTACCAAACAGATCGAGGCGCTGGTCAAGACCATTCAGACCGACACCAACGAGGCGGTGATTTCCATGGAACAGACCACTGCGGAGGTAGTGCGTGGAGCGCGCCTGGCGCAGGACGCGGGTGTCGCCCTGGAAGAGATCGAGAAGGTATCCAAGACGCTTGCGGCGCTGATCCAGAACATTTCCAACGCGGCGCGTCAGCAGGCATCCTCGCCGGCCACATTTCCAACACCATGAACGTGATCCAGGAGATCACTTCGCAAACGTCCTCGGGTACCACCGCTACGGCGAAGAGCATCGGTAACCTCGCGAAGATGGCCAACGAGATGCGTCAGTCGGTTTCGGGCTTCACCTTGCCGGAAACGAACGGACAGGCCTGAGCGCTGGCGATGGCGGCTGAACCTGCCGTCGCCGGTCTGAACGAGGGCACGACATGCAGCCGCAGTTTGACTGGTCGCTCGACCTCCGGTCGATATGTCGCTCACGGAATTTCGTGATTGGCAGATGCTGCTCGAAGACGCTCCGGCATGGTGGTGAACGAGGGGCGTCGCGCCTTTCTCCAGACAAACCTCCGGGCGCGCATGCGCGAGGTCGGTGTCGGTGATTACGCGAGCTATTACCGGCGGGTGACCGACGGTCCCCGCGGCGCGGTGGAGTGGTCGACCCTCATGGATCGGCTGACGGTGCAGGAAACCTGTTTCTTTCGGCATCCGCCCTCGTTTTTCGCCCTGGAGACCTACCTGGCCGGCCGCCTGGCCCGCGAAGGGATGCGCAGACCCTGGTCGCTGTGGAGCGTTGGTTGTTCCAGCGGCGAAGAGACCTATTCCATGGCCATGAGTGCAGCCGAGGTGCTGCGTGAAGCCTCGGTTAGCGGCGGTTTCGGCGTCACCGGGACGGATATCAGCCTCAGCGCGTTGGGCAAATGCCGTGAGGCGACTTACGCGAGCAGGCGCCTGGAGCAGGTCCCGATTGAGCGTAGGGAACGCTACTTTCAGAGCGTCGCCGACAGTCGCTTCCAAGTCACCGCTACGCTGGCCTCGCGCGTCTGCTTTGCGAAGCTGAACGTGCTGGACCTGGCCGACGCGCCAATGTCCGGCCTCGACGTCATCTTCTGTCAGAACCTGCTCATCTATTTCCGACGCTGGCGTCGGCGCGAGATCCTCAATCGGCTCGCTGAACGGCTTGCGCCTGGCGGCTTACTGTTGATCGGGGTGGGCGAAATGGCAACTTGGCAACATCCGGACCTGACGCCGTTGGACGACGATCGGGTTCTGGCCTTTATCCGGAAAAACAATGAGCGGAGTCGCTATGGGTGATCGGCACGATTATGTCGCCCTGGAGTGGGTGAAAGGCGAGATCGCCGAGACGCTTAAGCAGGCACGCCAGGCGCTCGAAGCCTATGTTGAGTCGCCGGCGGACCCGACTCAGATGGGCTTCTGCCTGACCTATGTGCATCAGGTCCACGGTACGCTGCAGATGGTCGAGTTCTTCGGTGCTGCGCTGCTCGCCGAAGAGATGGAGCAGCTGGCTCGCGCATTGCTCGAGGAGCGGGTGGCCAATCGCACCGAGTCGCTCGAGGTCCTGATGCAGTCGATCCTGCAGCTGCCTGCTTACCTGGATCGGATCCAGAGCGCGCGGCGCGACCTGCCGATGGTCGTGCTGCCCTTGCTCAACGACCTGCGTGCCGCACGCGGGGAAAAGCTGCTTTCGGAAACCAGCCTGTTCGCGCCCGATCTGTCCAGCCGGCTGCCGGCGCTGCCGCGCGAGTCGGTGGAGCGATTGCGGACCGAGACCTGCCGGGGTTGCTGCGCAAGCTGCGCCAGATGCAACAGACGGCGCTGGTCGGGATCATTCGCAACCAGGACCTGGCAACCAACCTCGGCTATATGGCAAGGGTGTTCGTCCGGCTCGAACAGCTATGCAAGGACGCGCCGCTCGCGCCGCTCTGGCAGATATCCGCGGCGCTCGTCGAAGGGCTCGCCAGCGGTGGCGTTGCCAATGGTGCATCCATCCGAACGTTGCTACGCCAAGTCGACCGTGAGCTCAAACGTCTGGTCGAGCAGGGCGTGGACGGCCTCAATCAGCCGGCTCCGGAAGAGCTGATCAAGAATCTGTTGTTCTACGTGGCCAAGGCGCCCGGGCAGTCGTCCCGGCTGCTCGCGGTCAAGGAGCAATATCGCCTAGACGAAGCGCTGCCGGACACCGCGATTGTCGACCAGGAACGCGCGCAGCTGGCCGGCCCTGACCGGGGCGCCATGCGCTCTGTGGTTGCCGCGCTCTGCGAGGAGCTGGTCAGGGTCAAGGACAGTCTCGATCTTTTCGTTCGCAGCGAGCGCAAGATACTGACCGAGTTGCTCGGACTCCCGGCACCGCTCAAGCAGATTGCCGACACGCTGGCGGTATTGGGCTTCGCCCAACCGCGTCGGATCATTCTTGACCAGATCGTATTGGTACAGGCGCTGGTCAATGGCGACCGCGAGCCGGACGATGCAGTCCTGATGGACATCGCCGGCGCACTGCTCTATGTCGAGGCCACGCTTGCCGGCATGGTGGGCACGAGCGAGGAGCGGGGCGAAGACAGCCATTTGCCAACGACCGACGTAGCGCGCATTCATCAATTGGTGATCAAGGAAGCGCGCACGGCGCTGGAACAGGCGAAGGACGCCATCATCGAATTCATTGCCTCGCAATGGAACCACGAGCATCTGGCGCGGGTGCCTGAATTGCTTACCCAAGCGCGTGGCGGCCTGGCGATGATCCCCCTGCAGCGCGCGGCAGCTTTGTTGCAGGCCTGCAACGGCTACATCGAAGAACAGCTGCTGGCCCGCAAGGCGGTACCTGACTGGCAGAGCCTCGACGCCCTGGCCGATGCGATCACCAGCGTCGAGTACTACCTGGAGCGACTGGCCGACGATTGTGGCAGCCAGGGCGATCTGATTCTCGATGTCGCCGCGGACAGCTTGGCGGATCTGGGCTATCCGGTTGAGGGCCCCGCGCACGCCGAGACGTGCAGCAGTGCCGACGCGGTGTCGAACGAGCCCGACGAGATCGAGGTGCTCCCTGCGGATGAGCCGGCGGCAGGGGCCGGAGAGGAATGGCTCGTTGCCGCTGACGCGTCGAACGACGAAATCGCGTCGTCGGCCGAGCTCTTGGTCGAGGAAATCGATTTCGACACCCAGCTGTCCGATCCCTGGGCAATTGAACCGGAGCTTCCGGTCATAGCGACAGCGGCGATGCGACGCTGGGGTCGAGCGACTTGCCCGCCGACAGCCAAGGCTCTCAAGAGGCGGCGTTGGCCAATGATGACGCGGCCCTCTCTTCCGACTTCATGCAGGCGGAGGTTGCTCCCGAAGAGGCCTGGGCGCTGTTCGACGAGACGGTTTCCGACTCCCGGCCTGCCCGCTGGGATGAAAGCGAGCTGCTCGACCTGCAACTGCCGGAGGTTGAGCTCCCGCCGCTGGCGGCGGAAACGGTGGAACACACTAGCGAGCCGGAGCAGGTCACCCTTGAAGATGTGATGGCCGCCCCGGTAGCCAGTATCAACCCGCCGGCGCAGGATGCCCCGCCGAGCCTGTTGCCGCCGCCGGCGGACGAAGAGCCGGTGGACGACGAATTGCTCGAGGTCTTCATCGAGAGGCTGCCGAGGTATTGGAGACGATCGGCGAGAACCTGCCGGCCTGGGCTGCAGCCGATGACAGTGATGCGCTGGTGGAGATCCGCCGCGCATTCCATACCCTCAAGGGCAGTGGACGGATGGTTCGCGCACTGGTGATCGGCGAGTTGGCCTGGTCGATCGAGAACCTGCTCAATCGGGTCCTCGACGGCAGTATCCAGACCGACGAAGCGGTACGGCATGTAGTGGCTGATGTGGTGGCGTTGATGCCCGAGCTTGTCGAAGAGTTCGCCGGCAAGGCCCAGCGCCAGCGCGACGATGTCGACCGTCTGGCTGCCGCCGCGCATGCGCTGGCCAGAGGCGAGGCGCCTGTGGCCATCATGCCGGCCCAGCCAACCACTTCGTCCGCGTCGCTCTTGAACTGCCGGGCGCCGACGAGCTTGATCCGCAATTGCTGGAAATATTCCGCAACGAGGCGGAGGCACATCTGGCCACCTTGGTCGGTTTTCTCGCCGATTGTGCGCAGTCCCTTCCTCAGCCGGTGACCGATGCGTTGCAACGCGCCCTGCATACGCTCAAAGGCAGTGCGCACATGGCCGGTGTATTGCCCGTGGCGGAGATCGCGACGCCACTGGAGAGGATGGTCAAGGAATTCAAGAACAACCTGCTGCAGATCGACCTGGCCGAGGCAGAGCTGCTGCGCGATGCCGAGCAGCTGCTGCGCCAGGGGCTGGCGAATCTGGACGAGCAGCCGCTGGCGGCATCCCGGGCACAGACGCGTTTCTCGAGCGCGTCCAGGCGTTGCACCAGCGCCGCCTAGCGAGGCGGCTTCACGCACCGAGAATGACAAGGGCGAAGCGCGTGACCCTAGCGTGATCGCCCGCTTCCTGGCCGAAGGCATGGATATTCTGCTCGATGCCGAGGCACTGCTGCGCAGCTGGCGCGACCATCCCTCCGAGCGTCAGGAACTCACCGCTCTGCTCGATGAGCTGGCCGCACTGGGCCGCGGCGCGCAGATGGCCGATCTGCCGCAGATGGACGATCTGTGCCAGGCGCTGCTGGCGCTTTATGGTTTGGCGCAAGAGGGCCGTCTGCTGCTCGACGAGCAGTTTTTCGATACCGTCGAGGCCGCACATGAGGCCCTTGTCGGGATGATGGATCAGGTGGCGGCGGCCCTGCAGGTCACGCCGCAGCCCGAGTTGGTCGAGCGCCTTCAGGGGCTGCGTCAGGTGGCACGGCCCGAGACAACGCTGAATGTCAGCGAGCCCGTGCAGTGTGATGAGCCGGTTCTGGAGCCTGCATCATCGAGTGCCGAAGCCGAAGCCGAAGCCGAAGCCGAAGCCGAAGCCGAACCGCAAGATTTTGATCAGGATATGGTCGAGATCTTCCTCGATGAGGCGGTGGACCTGCTGGAGAGCGCCGGTGAAGCGCTGGAGCGCTGGCTGGCCGAGCCGTCTGATCAGTTGACCCTGTCCTCGTTGCTGCGCGATCTGCATACGCTCAAGGGCGGCGCACGCATGGCGGGAGTCCGTCCAGTAGGCGATTTGGCTCACGAACTCGAGTCGCTTTACGAAGGGCTGGCCGACGGGCGTTATGCCTACTCGGGTGCGCTCTCCGGGTTGTTGCATCGCAGCCACGACCAGCTGGCCCAGCAGCTCGAGCAGCTACAGGCTCACGAGCCGATGGTTTCTGCCGCACCCTTGATCGAAGCGATCAGGGCCTATCGGCAGGGCGCGATGACCGAGCTCGATGAGCCTGTCGGTCCGATGGCCGACGATCGCCTGCAAGCCGAATCGGCGTTGCCGGCCGACGAACAATCCGATGTTCTCGTCGACGAGCCGCTGGACCAAGCTGTGCGCGAAGCCGAAGCCGAAGCCGAAGCCGAAGTCGAAGTCGAAGTCGAAGTCGAAGTCGAAGCCGAAGCCGAAGCCGAAGCCGAAGCCGCGGAGACCGAAACGGATGTGGGCATCGGGGCCGACGAGCCCGCGTCGCTCCCCCGGGCCATGGCAGACGAGTCGTCGGTGCCTGCCGTATCACCCGAGCACGACCCCGAACTGGTGGAAATCTTCCTTGAGGAAGGGCTCGATCTGATCGAAAGCGCTGCAGCTGGCCTGCATCGCTGGATGGCCGATGTCGACAACAGTCTTGAGCTCGAAGCCTTGCAGCGCGATCTGCATAGCTCAAGGGCGGTGCGCGCATGGCCGAGGTCCGCGAGGTAGGCGATCTCGCTCATGAACTGGAGTTTCTTTACGAAGGTCTGTGCGCTGGCCGTTACCGGGCCAGTCCGGTGCTGTTCGAGCTGCTGCTTGGTGCGCAGGATGCACTCGCTGCCATGCTCGAGGCGCTACGCAACGGCGCTCCCATCCCTGACGGGAACGCCCACATCGAGGCGATTCGGCACTTCCGTCTCAACCCTCAAGAGCAACTGAGCGAGCCAAGCACGGTCACGCTGCGTGCCGCCAGCCAGCCGAATGCAGCTGCCGAAGCGGAGATTCTGGACATCTTCGTCGAGGAAGCCGACGAACTGCTCGAGGAGCTGGACGCTGCCTTTGGGCCGCCTTGACGGCGCGGCAGCGGACGGAGGGCAGCTCGGCGAGATGCTGCGCATCCTTCACACGCTCAAGGGAGGTGCCCGTCTGGCCGGCCAGGCGGGCCTGGGTAATCTGGCGCATGACCTCGAACAGCGTCTGACCGAGGCGCAACAGCAGGGAGCGCCCTGGGCCGATAGCCTGCATCTGGACGTGCAGCGTGGTTATGAGGCGCTGCAGAAGGCTGTCGATCAACTCAAGGAAGTTCTGGCCAGTGACGGCGAGACAGCGAGCGCTGCCGAGCGCACCGAGCCTGCTGTGGTCGCGCAGCTGCCACGGCCGATCGTCGCCGCGAGTGCGGCGGGCGACCTGGCCAACCATACGCCGGCCAAGGTTCTGCCTTCATTCGACGTGCCCAGCAGGCAGCCCAGGACGCCGCTGCGCGCAGGGCACCGCAGGAGATGATCAAGGTTCCGGCCGAGCTGCTCGAAGGGCTGGTGAATCTGGCTGGGGAGACCTCGATTTTCCGTGGTCGGGTCGAGCAGCAGGTCAGCGATGTGAGCTTCACGCTGAGCGAGATGGAAGCCACCATCGAGCGGGTCCGCGATCAGTTGCGTCGCCTCGACACCGAAACCCAGGCGCAGATTCTCAGCCGCTATCAGGCCGAGGCAGAGCGCGCCGGCTACGATGACTTCGACCCGCTCGAAATGGACCGTCATTCGCAGCTGCAACAGCTGTCGCGCTCGCTGTTCGAGTCGGCCTCCGACCTGCTCGATCTGAAAGAAACGCTGGCGGCGCGCAACCGCGATGCCGAAACGCTTTTGTTGCAACAGGCGCGAGTCAATACCGAGCTGCAGGAAGGCCTGATGCGCACCCGCATGGTGCCGTTCGAGCGGCTGATACCGCGCCTGCGGCGCATCGTCCGGCAGGTTGCCTCCGAGCTGGGCAAGCAGGTCGAATTCGTGGTCGGCAACGCCAATGGCGAAATGGACCGCAGCGTGCTCGAGCGCATCGTCGCCCCGCTGGAGCACATGCTGCGCAATGCGGTCGACCATGGGATCGAGCTACCGCCGCCCGGCGGCAGCCGGCAAGCCCGAGCAAGGCACGATTCGTCTGGATCTCGGCCGTGAGGGTGGCGACATCCTGCTGACGCTGAGCGACGACGGCGGTGGCATCAATCTCGAGGCGGTCCGGCGCAAGGCGATCGAGCGGGGCTGATGGCCAACGACAGCGAGCTCACCGAGCACGAGATCCTGCAGTTCATTCTGGAAGCCGGATTTTCCACGGCTGCGCAGGTGACCCAGATCTCCGGGCGGGGCGTGGGCATGGACGTGGTCCACTCGGAGGTCAAGCAGCTCGGTGGCTCAATGAGCATCGAGTCGACGCCGGGCCAGGGTACCCGCTTCCTGATTCGCCTGCCGTTCACCGTGTCGGTGAACCGGGCTCTGATGGTGTATTCGGGCGAGGATCTCTACGCGATTCCGCTCAACACGATCGAGGGCATCGTGCGGGTATCGCCCTATGAACTCGAGGCCTATTACCAGCCCGGTGCGCCGCGCTTCGAGTATGCCGGCCAGGCCTATGAACTGCGCTACCTGGGGGACCTGCTGAACAATGGTCAGCGACCCAAGCTGGTCGGGCAAAGCCTGCCGTTGCCGGTGATTCTGGTGCGCTCCAAGGACCACAGCGTTGCTGTGCAGGTGGACAGTCTCGCCGGTTCGCGTGAAATCGTGGTGAAGAGCCTGGGCGCGCAGTTCGCCGGAGTGGCAGGCATTTCCGGGGCCACCATTCTCGGGGACGGACGCGTGGTGGTGATTCTCGACCTGCTGGCGACCATTCGCCTGCAACACGCGCAGCAACTGATCCAGCAGCGTCCGCAACTGCTGCCGCAGGTGCCCGAGTCGGTCGAGCCCGAACATGGGCGGCCGACGCTGGTGATGGTGGTCGACGATTCGGTGACCGTGCGCAAGGTGACCAGCCGGTTGCTCGAGCGCAACGGCATGAACGTGATGACCGCAAAGGATGCGTCGATGCGATCAGCCAACTGCAGGAACGCAAGCCGGACATCATGCTGCTGGACATCGAGATGCCACGCATGGACGGCTTCGAGGTCGCGGCGCTGGTGCGCCATGACGAGCGTCTGAAGGACCTGCCGATCATCATGATCACTTCGCGTACCGGCGAGAAACACCGCGAGCGGGCGCTGGCGATTGGCGTCAACCAATACCTGGGCAAGCCCTATCAGGAGTCGCTCTTGCTGGAGAGTATCGAACAGCTGGTGCACGGTCATGCCTGAGTCCAGTTCCGCTCGCATCGCCGTGCTCGCCGACACCTCGCTGCAGCGGCACGTCCTGCAGCAGGCGCTTGGCGCCAATGGTTATCAGGTCGTGCTCAATAGCGACCCGGCTCGTATGGACCGGCCG